>Ga0307516_10007313_pt1 | contig 12710 bp, 15 predicted proteins | sample 19_EM_MG_FD_203310 | JGI IMG/M metagenome (GOLD analysis project Ga0307516, IMG submission 203310) | Populus trichocarpa ectomycorrhiza microbial communities from riparian zone in the Pacific Northwest, United States - 19_EM | ecosystem: Host-associated > Plants > Roots > Unclassified | place... | reverse complement strand
TCCACTTCAAGATCTTCACCGATGAGAAGACCGTGCTGGTGGGGCAGACCTTCTTCCCCGAGGCGCTGAACGAATTCATCTACACCAATGTGCCCGACTATACGGGGCGCAAACGCGAGCGCGCGGTGCTGAATGTCAACGACAATGTCGTGGTCGACGCCGATCCCGGCCGCCTGGCGTTCTGCGCCGTCAAGGAGGAGCGCGAGCGCTATGTCGCGAGCCTCACGCTCGGAATAGATCGCAACGTGAACCCGAGCGCCATCGCCCGCAACGGCGCCATGGCCGGCCCGCCGCCCGGTCCTCCACCCGCAGGCATGCGCGAGGACGGTCCGCCGCGGTTCGAGCGGATCAAGGACCGGCTGGCGGCTCTAGTGCCCGGTGTGAAGCGGAGCAGATAGGGACAGGCCAGACTCCACCTCCGGCAGCACTTCCCGGTTGCAAAAACCGGGCGGCGCGGCATGCTGGCCGCCGATGTCCGACAACGCCGGCGACAGCAACTCCCCTTCCGACGAGACGCCGCACTACCACGGCCATCGGGAGCGGCTGCGCGAGCGCTTCCGCAGCGCAGGCCCCGACGCACTCAGCGACTACGAGCTGCTGGAGATGCTCCTGTTCACCGCGCAGCCGCGGCGCGACGTCAAGCCGCTCGCGAAAGCGCTGTTGAAGACGTTCGGCTCGTTCGCCGAGGTCGTGCACGCCTCGGAGACGCGGCTGCGCGAGATCAAGGGCGTGGGCGACGCCGCGGTCCACCAGTTCCGGCTGATCGCTGCGGCGTCGCACCGCATCGCCAAGGGCGAGTTGAAGAGCCGCAAGTCGCTGTCGTCATGGCAGGACGTGATCGACTATTGCCGCACCAGCATGGCCTTCGCCGAGAAAGAACAGTTCCGGCTGCTGTTTCTCGACAAGCGCAACCAGCTGATCGCGGACGAAGTGCAGCAGACCGGCACGGTCGACCACACCCCGGTCTATCCCCGCGAGGTGATCAAGCGGGCGCTGGAACTATCGGCGACCGCGATCATCCTGGTGCACAACCATCCCACTCAACCCTCTTCGGTCACGCTCGGTCACGTCATTACTCATTGAATCATTGATATTTTCTGACTTGTCGTACTGTCGGATGCCGTGGCATATTGGGGTCGGTTTGCAGGGGATCAACCTCCCTTTTGACCCCAGTCGCCGACCCCTACGACCCGCCTAGCGACCCCACTTAAGAGCCGATGGGAGAGCCCAGTGCCGAGCCTTACCGATGGAGAGATACGCCGCGCTCTGAAAGAGGTGGGGCAGACCGGCAAACAGCTAAGCCTCGTCGATGGTGAGGGGCATGGCACCGGCCGTCTTGTCCTGGTCATGAAGCCCATGCCCACTCGCGTCACGGCGGACTGGATGGCGCAACAGTGGCGAGATCAGAAGCGCCTCAAGAAGAAGCTCGGATCGTATCCGTCGATGTCGCTCAGCAAGGCGCGCGAGGTTTTCACGCGCGACTTCGCAGATCTGATCCAGAAGGGCCGCAGCATCAAGATCGCCGGCGACACGCGCCCAGGCACAGTCGCCGATCTGTTCGAGGCCTATGTCGCTCACTTGAAAGCATCGGACAAGCCGTCCTGGAAGGAAGCGGAGAAAGGCCTCAACAAAATCGCCGACACGCTAGGCCGCAATCGGCCAGCCAGAGAGATCGAGCCAGACGAAATCACCGATCTGATCCGGCCAATCTACGATCGCGGCAAGCGCTCGATGGCGGATCATCTTCGTAGTTACATTCGGTCTGCCTGTAGCTGGGGCATGAAATCGGAGCACGATTACCGCAGCGCGTCGCAGCGGCGTTTTCGGCTCGTTTACAATCCCGCGGCCGGCATTCCTACGGAGCCCAAGAACGTCGGAACCCGCTGGCTCGATGAAGAAGAATTCCTGCGCCTCTACCGCTGGCTTGAATGCCCCGACGCGCCCGTGCATCCGGCCTACACTCGCGCCGTGCGCATTCTCATGCTCACTGGGCAGCGCGTCGAGGAAATCGCCCGTTTGCACGTCGATCAGTGGGACGTCAAGGAGCGGATCATCGACTGGTCCAAGACCAAGAACGGAAAGCCGCACGCCATTCCCGTTCCTGAGATCGCGGCGGAGTTGATCGAGTCCATCCAGCCCAATGCGTATGGCTGGTTTTTCCCCTCCGCGACCGATCCGACCAGGCCCGTCAGCCATGGCACGCTCTACTCGTTCATGTGGCGCCAGCGCGAGCGCGAGGTGATCCCCGTCGTGACCAATAGGGATTTACGCAGAACCTGGAAGACGCTGGCTGGGCAGGCCGGCTTGTCGAAAGAAATTCGCGACCGGCTGCAGAATTACACACTCCAGGATGTCAGCTCGAAAAGCTACGATCGCTGGAATTATATGCCGGAGAAGCGGACCGCCATGAAGAAATGGAACGCCTTTGCTCGCGCCCTACTGAGCAAGAAGCGCCCGAAATCGTCGCCCGCGTTGCGCTACGACGCCACCGAAGAAGCGGCTTGACCGTGAGCAAAAGACGCCGAGGTCGAGCATCAAGCAGCAGACGCGCCTATCGCCTGTCGAAGAACCTTAGCGTTGCTGTCCGAAGGCGAAGGCCACACGGTCGAATCGTCTCGGGTGCGCCAAAATTTGACTGGCGCTGAATAGCGGGCAACTCGCCCTACCAAAAATAGACCGATGCGATTTGAATCGGACGCCGTGGCGGAGGAAGGCGTAGCGGCGGTCAATATGCTGTTCAGTCGAGAGCTGAGATGGATTTCCGAGAGGTTGGCCCACTTCGCCGCCCAAAATCATGGTCCTTTACGACCCGCGGAACGGACCCCAGCCGAAGGGTAGGGACCGATCGAGAGCAGCTTCTCCTTGCGGTCGAACTCGTACCTGAGGCGCCACAGCTTACCGCCTGGGGGAGTGACGCAGACGTGCAATCCGCCGCCATCGGTGAGCCGTACGGCCTGTCTGTGGCCTTGGCTTTGCGAATCTGGACATCGGTCAGCATCGGCGCCAAAATACCCAGCCTAGCCGGTACGATACCCCGCATCGTACCCAGATTTTAGTGGGTATGGACGGGCATCATCGGGAATGAATGGGAAACTATTCTGATCCGTAAACCATCGATGGCGAGCACTCTGGTGCATGCTGGGAATGGTTGGGACGACTCGATGGCGGAGAGAGTGCCCGCCTCATTGACCGATCTATGATATTGATTTTATTAAGCTAAATATCAACGATTAAAAGCCGTGGTACCCGGCTTTATACCCGGCGGTCGAGGCTATCAGCTGTGCGCACGCTCGTCGTCGCTTCAAGCGCGAAAACGGCGGGGTTTGGCGTGCCCAGCTCTGACCGAAGTGGCGCACCCGACACGATTCGAACGTGTGGCCTCCACCTTCGGGGTGAGGGTATTTCGAGCGCATGATCGACCCCGCTACGGCAAAGCCTCGTCATCGACTACAAGAAGGACGAGTTCGAGAAGATCCTTTCCGGCTTCGAACCACCACGTCATTACCTTCGACACCTTCGACAACTGCTGCCTCGGCGCCTCGAGCGGTCAGGTCCCCGAGCATCGAGGCGATGGCAGACGACGCGGCAACCTTCATCAAGGCGCTCGGCTTCGTCGCCCAGGCGCTTGTGGCCAAGCACCCCGGTCCCGTCCGCAAGCTCATCCTCACCGGCACTGCGGGCGGCGAGGACATCGGACATCCCAGCCGGGCGTAAGATCGACGAGCGTCGCCAAAATCGCGTTCCAGTCGGTATTCTGGTTCTGGCTGGGCGAGAGCAGCGGTTCGCCTCAGATCGACCGGGTTCGAGCAAGGATGCGGGCAGCATCGGCGCCTGCAGCGAGGATGCGGTCCGACAGTTCAGCGTCATCAACCGCTCGAGCAAGCTGCAGCGTGCCGATTAGGGTGGCGAAGATGGAAATGGCTTTGCCCTCTCGATCCGCCACGTGGGGACCGAGTTGTTCGGCCAGTTGACGCACCAGGGGCATCACGTGTTCCGTGTAGAGCTGACGCGTCTCGGGTGGCTCACGGCCCAGCTCCGGCAACAGGGCCGAGGATGCACATCCCTTGCCGGGGTTGTCCCGATGTTTAGCCGACAGATACGCGTCGATGACCATGTTCGGGCCGCCGGCGACCAGCAGTTCTCCAAGCTGATCTGACTGCTCCGCCAGCGCCGCCGACAGGCTCTCGCCGACCAGCGCCGCTTTCGATTTGAAGTGCGGATAGAAAGCCCCATTGGTCAGGCCAGCGTCGTTCATGATGCCGGCGAGTCCCGTGGCGGCAATGCCGTCAGCCCGGAACCTCTGTGCTGCAATCTCCACAATCCGACGCTTGGAGCTGTCCTTTCGGCCCTTTTCGTAGCGCATGCCTATTCCCTGCAATTTCTGCTATTGCATTACAAACATAATTTATATAAGTGATCGTAATTCAATAGCAGGTCGCTGGCGAAGAATCCAGCGTTTTGGAGACAGCGATGAACCCAAATTCCAGAAAAACCGCGACAGGGACCCACGGTCACATCGATGTCGAAACACGCGGCGCGGTCCTCGTCGCGCGCATCGACGGAGGCCCGCATGCGCTGTTTGATGTCACGATTTCCAAGCAGCTGAAAGAGCTGGTTGATCGCGCAGACCGCGACCCGAACATCCACGCCGTCGTCTTCACCGGCGCGCATCCTGACCGGTTCCTGAGCCATGCTGATGTTACCTGGCTGCAACAGGGGGGCGTCGGGTTCCCGCCCATCAATACAAGCATCGCTGGGGTTGTCACGCGCATGGCGAGAGCAATCAACAAATTGCCAATTGTTAGATCACTTGCGGGTCTGACCAGACTGAAGACACTCTTGCAGCTGGACAGCCTGCACGCGACCTTCCTGAAGATGAACGCAAGCGGCACCATCTTCATTGCGGCGCTTAATGGCTCGGCGCTTGCCTTCGGCGCGGAATTCGCATGGGCCTGTGATCTGCGCATCATGGCGGACGGGGACTTTCTTATCGGTATGACGGAAGTACTGCTTGCACTTACCCCGGGCGGTGGGGGCTCCCAAAGACTGACTCGCCTGATCGGTCCCCAGCAATCGTTGACCGCTATTCTCGAAGGCAGGCTGTTTACGCCGGCAGAAGCCCTTGCACTTGGTGCGGTCGACGAAGTGGTCCCACAGACCAGCGTGGTCGCGCGAGCAATAGAGCGCGCAGAATATCTGAGCCTCCGATCCAAGAAATCTCTCGGGGCTATCAAGCGATCCGTGTACTTTGGCAGTTCGCTGACACTTGAAGAGGGCTTGCAGCTCGAGCACGCGGAGTTTGTCGTTCTTGATCAGTCAAAGGAAGCTCAGCAGCTGATGCTCAAGTACATTGCCGCGACGGAAACGACCGGCGATCTGCCTCTTATGAACCGGAAGACGTATGCGCGCGCGCTGAGCACGGGGCGTCTAGGTGACTGATCAAATGAATGGATCGGACCGCTCATGCGCAAGGACAGGCTTCCTCGCGGGCGATCACACCGTAGCGGATGACAAGCGAAGGGCACCAGCGTTGCCAACAGCCAGAGGCTGTTGAAGGCAATGGCCAAGCCGATCGGCGCCAGCACCGTGCCGAGTCCGATCTGCCGCAGAGCCATCTTGTAAGTCTGCCTTGCTATGAGCAGTCAGTCTCGCAACCTGTTCCTGGTCGCGCGAAGAATGTCGTCCGATAGCTTGGGATCGTTCACGGCCCGGGCGAGCACGAGTGCTCCGACCAGCGAGGCCGCGGTCGCCAGCGCCTTTTCCTCGCGCTGCCGGGGCTTCAGCCCGGACTCCATCCGGCCACTCAGGAGCGCGATCACGCCCCGCACTCCGGCCGTGAAGCGTTCTCTCACGCCTCCGCTTTGGCGCGGCATTTCACAACACAGGGCTGCGAACGGGCAGCCGCTTCCCGGCGCGTCGCGATGCTCCGCCGAGAGGTATTCTGAAACGTAGTCGTTGAGAGCAAATACCTCGGGCACTTCCTGCCCTTTGGCGGTGATCGCGTAGGCCACCGCTTCTTCGACGAGCCGTTCCTTTGAACCGAACTGACTGTACAGGCTGCCATGAGTCATCCCGGCCGCCTCCGTAAGCGCGTCAACACCTGCGCCGGAGATGCCGCGCTCTCGCATGAGGCGGGAGGCGGCATCGAGAATACGCTCGCGATTTTTGGCAGCCTGTTCTTTTGAAACGCGCATGTTCGCAGATCCCGGGTCACTGGTCTTGACAGTTATAATGGCGCTCGCTATGTATATCAATAATTACGATCGTAATTTAAACGGCTCGAAGCGCCACCGTCAGGAGAATCGCATGAACAGCATCAAAGCCAAGATCGCGCTCGTGACCGGCGCCTCGTCAGGCATCGGCGAAGCCACCGCGGAGCGGCTCGCGAAGGCCGGCTACAAGGTCTATGGCACCAGCCGAAGGGGGGCTCAGGCTGGCAAGCGATCGTTCGAGATGCTGTCCCTTGATGTGACCAGCGATGACTCCGTGGAAGCCGCCGTCGCCGAAGTGATGCGGCGCGACGGCCGCATTGATCTGCTCGTGAACAACGCCGGCTTCGGTGTTGCCCCTGCCGGGGCGGAAGAGAGCTCGATCGACCAGGCCCGATCGATTTTCGAGACGAACTTTTTCGGACTGATCCGGATGACGCGCGCCGTCGTGCCTCACATGCGACGCCAAGGGAACGGTCGGATCATCAACATCGGCTCTGTGCTCGGCTTTCTGCCGATGCCTTATGGCGCGCTCTATGCCGCAACCAAGCACGCAGTGGAAGGCTATTCGGAATCGCTCGACCATGAGCTGCGCACGAGGGGCATCCGGGTCTCGGTCATCGAGCCCGCGTACACGAAGACGCCGTTCGACGCGAACTTCATGGAGCCTGATGCCAAGCTCGATGCGTATCGCGAGGCACGCGAGGGCATGACCAAGAGAGTAAACGAGGTGATGGCAACAGCCGAACAGCCAGACGTCGTGGCCGACACCGTCCTGAAGGCGGCCAGCGCGGCGCACCCGAAAATCCGGTACGCGGCCGGCAAACTAGCGAACCGCCTGCGATTGCTTCGCCGATTTGCGCCTGCCGGCCTGGTGGATGCCGGGATTCGAAAGGACCTGCGGCTGGATGCGCTACCGGCGTCGCAGCCTGCCCGCGCCGCGCGAGTTTTCTGACCGCGTGCGGCCGATCCAGGCGGCGCCTGCCGTGCCTCCTCCTCCAAGCCCCTTCCGACATAGAGAGAAAGCGCGGCAAGCTCGCCGAGCACCGGGACACGGTCGCGATCATCCCGGATCGCAGCACCTGGAAGAACGCGAACGAGAAGTTCTGAGGCTGGGAGGGAGGCCAGCCTCCGCAACGGGTCCCCACGTCACGACACCGCACCACTATCTCAAGGAGACTACAATGACCTTCAAAGCTGTCCTTGTCCGCAAGACCGATGCGGGGCAGTCGACCGAACTCGTGAAGCTGACGGACGCCGATCTGCCGGAAGGCGATGTGACCGTCGCGATCGACTATTCTACCGTCAACTACAAGGATGGCATCGCCATCACGGGTCGCGGGAACATTATCCAGAAATTCCCCCTGGTTCCTGGTATCGACCTCGCAGGCACCGTCGAAGCATCGTCCGATCCAGCCTTCCAGGTCGGCGACAAAGTGGTCGTTCACGGGTGGGGTCTCGGTGTCACCCACCATGGAGGCTTCGCTCAGAGGGCGCGTGTACCTGGGAAGTGGCTGACCAGGCTGCCGAGCACAATCAGCACCCGGCAAGCGGCTGCGATCGGTACGGCCGGCTTCACGGCCATGCTCAGCGTGCTCGCACTGGAGCATAACGGCATTACGCCGGACTCCGGCGACGTACTGGTGACAGGCGCGAATGGCGGCGTGGGTTCGGTGTCCATCGCTCTGCTGTCGAAGCTGGGCTACCGCGTCGTAGCCTCGACGGGCCGGCCGAATGAAGCCGAGTATCTCAGGGCTCTTGGAGCCGCCGAGATCATCGATCGCAACACACTGTCCCAGCCGTCTCAGCGTCCAATTCTACCGCCGCGGTGGGCCGGCGCGATCGACTCCGTCGGCAGCCATACGCTCGTGAACGTCCTCGCCCAGACACAGTATGGCGGCACAGTCGCCAGCTTCGGCCTCGCTCAAGGCATCGACCTCCCCGGAACCGTGCTGCCGTTCATCCTTCGCGGCGTCACGCTCGCAGGCGTCGATTCCGTCAACGCGCCTTCGGCCAAACGGATCGAGTCCTACAAGCGGCTTGCGATCGACCTCGACGCCGCGAAGCTGGAATCAATGGTGACCGTCGTTGGGCTGGCAGAAGCCGCTGACGTCGCCCGCAGCATCTTTGGCGGGACCATTCGGGGCCGCGTCATCGTGGACGTCAACGCATAAGGATCCAGCCATGTCGGCCTTATCGGCGGCTGCACATGCTGCCGGGGTGATATCGTGCAGCCAAACACGTCCTGCTATCGATCAGGATGGACGTGGCGAACACCGCAAACTCGGAAGTCATTGCTCAGACGTAGCTGCGCGTCGACGCGAGTGTTAGTCTAATCACCATTTCTCGGCCCACGGTCGGAGCACGACTTCGAACGCCCAGGTCGACCGATGCTGCTGATGAAGCTGAAGGTAGGTTTTCGCGATGTGGACGGGGTCGGCCATGTTGTCGTCGACAGTCGTTCCGGCCAGCCGGTGCGCGCGCGTCCCGTCCTCCTGAGTCCAGCCGATCGCGGCGTCGATCGGCACATTCGCGACGTGGATGCCCTGCGGCATCAGTTCTCTTGCCATGCTTTGCGCGAGTCCGGACTTGGCGTGACATGCCATTGCAAAAGCGCCACTTGATGGAAAGCCTTTGAGCGCCGCGCTGGCGTTCGTGAAGATGATCGTACCTCTCGCGCCATTGGCGTCGGGTTCGTTTCCGAGCATCAGCCGAGCCGCCTGTTGGCCGACCAGAAACGCGGAGAACGCCGAGTTTCGAAGTGTTTCGAGCGCCATGACCGGGTCTGCTTCGACAACGGTCTTGCGAAAAATACCGGGAACCCGGCCATCGATGTTATGAACGACAAGCCTCGGCGGCCCGACGTCTTGAACGACATTCTCGAAAAGTTGTGCCACGTCTGCCGGCTCGCTCGCATCGCAGGCGTATCGACGCACGCTATGCGTCTTCTCGAGAGTCTCAAGGACCGCCTTTTCGGGATTCCTGGCTGCGACGCAGACACGCATGCCGTTTTCCGCAAACAGCCTGGCGCAACTCGAGCTGATGCCCGGGCCGCCGCCGACAATGAGTGCAACGTCCTGTGCGGAAGTTTGGGTGTCGCGTTTGGATTGAGTCATGTTGCCTCCTCAGATGCGGTTGGTGGCCGGCAAGCTTTCCGGCACCACTTTCACGAATCTCTTCTTCAGTGATTCATCGCTGGTATGATTGCCTCCATCCGGCGGGTTGGAAGCGCTCGGCGTGTCGTCGCGAAGGTGCGGACGATGGTCAGGTGCGGCGAAAACCGCCGATCGCTTCAAGCTACGCATTCCGACAATTTCCAAGACGATGAGTTGAGCGCTCGCGTCGCCGGTCGCATCGAGAATAGTCAGAGCGACGCCTGATAGCGGGCTGCCGCACGTTCCTGCCGAAGGCCCGGGAGTATGGCTTGTCGGGCAGCCTGATAAGCGTCCCACTGCCCAGCGTCGTGGAGCGGCGGGATGGTGATCGGTTCACGGCGGTCGAAGCCAACCAGCGCAGCGTCAACCAACTCTCCCACGTCCATCACCACGGGAAGCGTGTTGACGTCGATGCTTGCACGCTCCCAGATCTCGGTGCGCGTCGCGGCGGGCAGCACCGCCTGGATATAGACGCCCTTGGGGCCGAGCTCGAGGCTGAGCCCCTGGGACAGGAACGTCACGAAAGCCTTGGTCGCGCCGTACACCGACATGCCGAACTCCGGCGCGAGTCCGACCACTGACGAAATGTTGACGATCGCGCCTTCGCCGGTCTCTGCAAACCGTGGCGCCACGGCACTGGCCAGGCGAACGACGGCCGTCGTGTTCAGAGCGACAAGACGTCCGACATCGTCGGCTGATTGCGCGACGAAGGTTCCGCCCAAGGCCGCACCTGCATTGTTGACGAGGACACCAATGCGGGGGTCATCACGCAGCCGCGTTTCGACGACTGCAAGGTCGCGCGGGTTGGTGAGATCGGCCTGCAGGATGTCGATCGCAACACCCGTCTCGTCGTGAAGCCGCGCAGCGAGAGCCTCCATTCGCTGCTTATCGCGGGCGACCAGCACGAGATCATGTCCGCGGCGAGCGAAACGGTCTGCGTAAGTCGCTCCGATGCCTGAGGAGGCGCCGGTAATAAGGACGGTAGGGTTTTTAGCCATGATCTTTGTTCTCTTTCAAAGGACTCTATTGCGCGGCATCGATTCCGATGAGGCCGCAGAGGGGTTCTAGTCTGCGACGGTGATGACGATCTTGCCCTTCGCACGCCCGGTCTCGACATAGGCGAGCGCATCGCCGGCTTTTTTAAACGGGAAAATCTTGTCCACGACCGGACGGATCACGCCGGATTCGATTAGGGACGTGATTTCGCTCAGTTGCTGTCCATGCGCTCGCATGAACAGGAATGCGAAGCGGACACCAAGACGTCTGGCTTTCTTCCGCACACCGCGGCTGAGCAAGCGCATCACCAGTTTCAGGAACAGGTTCATGCCCTGCTCCTTAGCGAAATCGGGATCCGGCGGCCCCGAGATCGAGATGAGGAGACCACCCGGTTTCAACACGCGCAGAGATTTTTCGAGCGTCTTGGCATCCTGGCTGTGTAGGACCAGATCGTAGCCCGACAAAACCTTCTCGAAATCCTGCGTCTTGTAGTCGATGACCACATCTGCGCCGAGACTTCTGACCAGCTCGACATTCTTCGTGCTCGTCGTGGTCGCAACTTTCGCGCCGAGATGCTTGGCGAGTTGGATGGCAAAAGTTCCCACACCACCGGAGCCGGCCTGAATGAAGACCTTCTGCCCGGGCTTCAGCTTGCCCACCTCTACCAGCGCCTGCCACGCGGTCAGCCCCACCAGCGGGATTGAGGCGGCTTCTTCCATGTTGATGTTTTTGGGCTTTAACGCCACGTCGGTTTCATTCATGGCAATGAATTCCGCGAATGTTCCGACCCGATGATCGCGGGGACGTGCATAGACCTCGTCGCCCGCCTTGAACCGCCTGACCTTGGGGCCAACCCTGCTGACGATCCCGGCAACATCGTGCCCGAGAACGAAAGGCGGACGATACGGCAGGAAGAGCTTGAATTCTCCGTCCCTGACCTTGGAGTCCAGAAGGTTCACCGCAGTTGCATGAACGCGAACCAGGACATCATCGTCCCGCACCTCCGGCTCCGGCATCTCGGCCAGGCGCAGAGCGCCCTTCTTTTTGTATTTATCGACAACGAAGGCCTTCATGGTGTCTTCCCCAACAATAATAGGTTTTATCGCGGCGTCAGGCGTCGAGGAAGGATAGGGCCTTCGGTACGAAAGCGGCGTAGTTCTGAAAAATCCCGCCATGCCCGGCATCTTCGTAGATAACGAGTTGCGCGCCCGAGATACGGCGCGCCATATCGATGCTGTTGGCAGTCGGCACCATGATGTCGGTGTCGCCATTCGCGATCAGTACCGGGATCCGAATGCTGCCGAGATCCTGAGGCGCTTGCTGGCCCCAGTTCTTGATCGCCTTGAGTTGCCGCAAGAAGGCTTTCGGTGTGGGCCCTTTGTCCCGGTCTGCCTTGCGCTCCTTCAGTCGCTCAAGAAAAGCTTTTGCGGCTCGGCGACCGTTGGCCGTGGACGTGAAGAACAGGTAGAATTTCGGATCTCGCAGTGTCAGCAAGCCCTTGATCATCAAAGGCCAAGACACTGGTCCCACCTTGTCGATACCAGTGCCGCCCGCCGGGCCCGTGCCGGTCAGAATGAGTTTTCGCACGAGATCCGGTGCCTTCAGCGTGATATCCTGCGCCACAAAACCGCCGAGGGAAAAGCCGAGCAGATCGACCTTCTCGAAGCCCAGCGCGCGGATCAAGGCAATCGCATCCCGCGCCATTTCGCCGACGGTGACAGGCGCCTTCCCGCCCGACGCGCCGATACCCCGGTAGTCGATCGCGATCACACGATGCTTGCTGGCGAGGCCATCCACGATCCGCGGGTCGAAATTGTCTAGAACCGCGCCCCAATGGTTGAGAAGGACCAAGGGCACGCCGATGCGGGGACCAATGTCGCGATAGGCAAAAATAGTCTCCGCGATCCTGATCGAAAGATTCGACGCTTCTATGTAGCGCACACCTGATCCGACGTGATTGAGATAACTGCTCATCGGTTGCTCCATGGTGGGTAGCGTAGGCGCGGAGTTTTATCGTACGGCGCCCGCACGAGGGTTTGCGCTACGCTTTCGGCGGCGTCCGCCACAGGTATCGCAAGTTCGTACGCAGCGATGTTCTTGGCGCGGCTCGCGTCGCAGGCGGCAAGTGGCGTATCGGACGGCAGAGTGCAGGCTCAAAGAGCGGCATATATTACCTCTTCAAACGTCAGCGCCGATTAGGGCCGGCAGCTGTCATTCGCTTCTTTTTTTTGAATTACGATCGTAATCATAAATGATAGATGACGGTCGCCATCAAAAAAGTCAAGCGGAGTTTTTGCGAATCTGAGAGCGCTTGGCCGTGGTCAGGACAATCAGACGCAAGTCCGGCTAC
>Ga0307516_10007312_pt1 | contig 12710 bp, 10 predicted proteins | sample 19_EM_MG_FD_203310 | JGI IMG/M metagenome (GOLD analysis project Ga0307516, IMG submission 203310) | Populus trichocarpa ectomycorrhiza microbial communities from riparian zone in the Pacific Northwest, United States - 19_EM | ecosystem: Host-associated > Plants > Roots > Unclassified | place... | reverse complement strand
AGTCATAGGCCCAAATATGAAATGGTCATTAAAGCCCATAACGTTTCCTAATAACGAAGCAGAAAGACCGCAGGGAAAGAACAGAGAGAGCGAGAGTAAAAATTCTTACAACGATGGCAATGAAGCGGCTAAGCCTTCTGCTCGCTCCATCTTCTGCTGCATCTCCAGCTTCTCCAGCCTTTCTTGGGTTTCCTTTTGAACGAAGCCAAATAAGAAATATGGGTATGATTCTTAAACCCTCTTTATTGTTCAAAGACAACAACCCCTTTTGCTGCCTTCATTCTTGCAGTAGTGGTGGTAGCTACAGACATAGTAAAGACAAAAAAGGTTGTTCTTTTAGCAACATTAATGATGCCTTGTCTGCCTTCAATCACATGCTTCATTTGCAACCTCAGCCTTCTATTGTCCAATTCAGTAAATTATTGTCTGCAGTTGTCAGAATGAGATATTATGAGACTGTGCTCTTTTTGTCCAAACAAATGGAACTTGCAGGAATCTCTCATAATGTTTATACCTTTAACATCTTGATTAATTGCTTCTGCCACTTACATGCTGATTCTGGGTTCTCTGTATTGGCCAAAATCATTAAACTTGGTTTTGAACCCAGTGTTGTCACTTTTTCTACCTTAGTTAATGGGCTTTGTATTGAGGGTAGGATTGCTCGAGCTGTGGAATTCTTTAATGACATGGTGGCAAGAGGATATGAACCTAATCTACATACTTATAATACGATTATCAATGGTTTGTGTAAGATTGGAGATACCTCTGTGGCTGCTGGATTGCTCAAGAAAATGGACGAGGCAGGTTGTGAGCCGGATGTTGTGACATACAATACAATTATTGATAACCTTTGCAAGGATAGACTAGTCAATGAGGCTTTAGATATCTTCTCTCAGATGAAGGGTAAAAGCATTAAGCCAGATGTTATCACATATACCTCTTTAATGCATGGCTTATGCAATTCAGGCCAGTGGAAGGAGGCTTCAGCATTGTTAAATGAAATGATGGGTCTGAATATCATGCCGGATGTAGTTACATTCAGCATGTTGATTGATACACTGTGTAAAGAAGGCGAGGTTTCAGAGGCTCAAGGTGTATTAAAACAAATGACAGAAAAAGGTGTGGAGCCTAACATTTTTACTTATAATTCATTGATGGACGGATACTGTCTCCGAAGGGAAGTTGTTGAAGCGAGAAAAATATTGGATGTTATGATAAGCAAGGGTTGTTCACCTGATGTTTTTAGTTATAGTATTCTGATCAATGGATACTGTAAGACCAAGAGGATAGATGATGCGAAGCAGGTTTTTGATGAAATGATTCATCAAGGCCTAATTCCTGACACTGTTAGTTACTCCAATCTTATAGGTGGCTTGTTTCAAGCAGGGAGAGTTTTGGAAGCAAAAGAGCTTTTGAAGGATATGTATACCCAGGGCCACTCCCTCAATTTAATAACTTACTCAATTTTGCTTGATGGCTTAATCAAACAAGGTTGTTTTGATCAGGCGTTGGGACTCTTTCGAGACATGCAAAATAGTTACTTGAAGCCTGATTTGGCAATCTATAACATCATAATCGATGCCATGTGCAAATCTGGGAAGCTTAAAGATGCAAGGGAGCTGTTTTTGGAACTCTCTGTCAAAGGGCTGCAGCCTAATGTTCGGGTTTGGACTACAATAATCAATGGACTTTGCAAAGAAGGATTGCTAGATGAAGCATACAAAACTTTCAGACAAATGGAAGAGGATGGCTGCCCACCAGATAATTGTTCTTATAATGTTTTTATCCGAGGACTTCTCCAGCACAAGGATCCAAGGGCAGTGCAACTTATCAGTGAGATGACAGGCAAAGGATTCTCAGCAGATGTGCACACCACAGAGTTGGTGGTAGATGATGATCTTGTTGTCAAACAGTTGCTTGGCTCTTGTGAAGTTCATCAAAAGGTAGTCTTGTCAAATTCTGGACCAAGCCGCCAATCACTTGCTTTTCTTTTGTGTGGTTGTTAGTTACCTGTTTGGGACTAGCATTTGGTTCTTGTGGGTTATAAATCGATACATGTGGATTTATGTGTCTTTCAACATGTGGTTTACTAGATTTAATTGATGAAAGCTATTCCAGTTTTCTCTTCTTCATCCTAATTAAGATGTCTCTGCTTCAACCAAATAAGAATAGTGGTAAATTAATACTGAATCACTTCTTCATTTCATGGTTATCTGTCATGGAGACAGGGAGGTAGTAGTAATTTTGTCATTTTGAGCCTTTGTTAAAATAATACCTTTGAGAAGGTAGGTTGAAATCAAGAGTTGAGATCTTTAATAATTATTGAAGAAGGGGCTTAGGCAGTACCATAGTAGAACTTTCTTGGTCATAATTTTTTTATGAAATGAAGAAGGTGAGATTGTTCATTGTTGGAAGACATCAACCCTTCTGATCATTTCCAAAATAACATTATAAAATTGATTGCTTTAAAATTACAAAGTAAACAGGACTTCTTTGATTTACATGTTGCTGCTCTGCATTACTTCGCCCATATCTATACCTGCATTTTGGCTTATTCATCGCCTCAATATCCTAACACGACTTATAATTATAATATATGTATGCTTGGAAATACAGCCGTGTACGTTTCAGTATGTGACCTCTCTTTTTTCTTCCTTCTGTCAATAACATGTGCAGATGCTACTGACTAGCATCCATTTTCTCTCAAGTGAATCCAGAATCTTCTAATGTCTCATTTTCTTTTTTCCTGTCCTGATCAAGTATCATGTATTTTTTGTTCAAATGAAAAACAACCATCCTGTATCTCAGGTTTGGTGTTTCTATATAATTTTTGTGGCATGTTTAACTACAAGAACATAGGGGAAGCCTGCTTCAATCTAGCGAAATATCCTTGGAGTCATGAATGATATTTGCTCTGCATGATTGTATGGTGATAAATTTGAAGTATAAAGAATTTTTAAAAATCATGTTATTATTTTTCTTGTTTATGACTACAACCAAGACATAAAAAATGTAGGTTGTGAATAAACTTTTTGCACAAAATTTATACCTGAATAAACATTTCACATCCGCTTTCTGCAGGCACACTGTGATGGATTTAGAAGAAAATGAGAACACAGAGAAGGAGATGAGAAATCAGATCATAAATTATGCTGAAGAGAATCGACATGCTTTTTATGAGAAAAAAACAGCAAAGTTGTGAAACTAAGAAAGCTCAGAACCGAGAAAGAAGAAGGTAAGTTTTTTCTAGGAAGCCACTTTTCTGTGCCCTTTCAGCCCTCTCTTGACGTAGATGCACATTACCCATGTTCCTTTCACCTTTATTATGATTTTAGACAAATGTGTTTTTCTGCAGTTGCACGTAGCCAGCCATGAGACATTCCATAAAGAAGCTGAAAAAAATTACTGGCAAGACATTGCCAAGCTCATTCCTTGAGTGGTGCCGAATGTTGAAAAGAAGAGAGGTAGGAAAGATACTGAAAACAATCTTCTAGTGGTAATTCTGGTGCAAAGCCTGGAAAACCCACTTATCTTCCAATGATGATGCATCTTGAAGATGAGACAAAGCCCTCCACCTCATATGATGCCACTGCAAAGGATGGGAAAGATGCCAAGGATGCAAAAGGCAGGAAAGATAGCAAGGATGCAAATGAAAGGAAAGATGCCAAGAATGGGAAAAGTCCTACTCCTGCAAATCCTGTTGCAGCTGATTCTGCCACTGGAATAAGCATTCTTCACTCCTAAAGATGCTGCCAATGGTGGTGCACTTGACTTGTTGAATAACTATATGCTCCTGCTGCTGTTGCTGAGGATGAGAAAAGCTGCTTCAACGGAACCAGCTATAGCTTGGTGATGACACATCGTAATTCTTGCTATTAAGTCCTGTTTTCCATTTAAATACCGTGCTTAACCATTCATTTTGCGTAGTCAGAAAAATAGGAGCTCTCTGTTGCTGGAGTCTGCAGCATGTGTTGTGGAGAGCTTTCTTTTTAACTGTAGGATTCTCTGGCTTTATGTGCCAAAAAGAAAAAAGTATCTGTTACTTGCTTTTTATGTAATTATCTAGCTATATCTTTGCTTGAGCTTTGCATCTGATTTCTGCATTTCTGGATGTGCCATTGAACTATTTTGACGTTCTATAACTATCTTAGTAGGGTTATCCATGAGCAGTTGAATTTTGAAAAGTAAGAAAACCGAAAAGGTGCCCTGAGCTCGAATCATTAGGATATGAGCAAGAAAAACTCCTCGAAGGATGTATGGGAAAAAGAGACATTACAGACGTAACAAGTTTTGGGTTGATTAGATGCAATTGGGATTTAAAACAGCCTTTTCCATGCCAAAACCCTGCAAAGGAGGTGCAGAAATGTAATTGTGGGGTTTGAAGACATGGGAGGCGATGAAGTCTAGCAACAGCTTGACATGTTATACTAAACATACCAAGTTCGAGTCAATCTATCCTAACAAGTTGAGTTCAAGCTATGTCAGGTGCAGTAGAGAGGAGCCTCAAAGCTTCAAGGTTTGTTAGATTTCAGAATGGATGAGTAACCAAAGAGGCTATGGCCATCACCTGAAGACTTTGCCGTTTGGCTGGATTTATTTTTGAAAGTTCTACACGGAGGATTATGCACAATTTTTCGTGGATTTTGACAAAAAGGAAAGCAAATTGTTTCTGGCAGTTCTATTTTTTTTACCAGATCATTATCTGGCTGAATCTCTTTTTCAGCGTTGCTTATGACTTGGACTTTTGTATATGCCGAAAGAGTGCATTTCCAAAATTAATTCCCGTCTTTATTTATGGTCAGGTAATTCATAATACAGATTAATAAGAACCTGCAAAAGAATAGTGATAGTTTGGGGCACGAATTACCACATATTTCGACCGCAAAATTAAACAGCTTACGGTTTCCCTGCTATGAATCATGAATGGTTAAATGACACATCCATGAAGAGCTGAAAAACAGATTAGCTTGTTTATAAATATTGACAAATTTTGGAATGAAAAGAATTTTTTTTTGCATTTATTACCAAGAATCTTATAGTTAAGAAGTAAGCTTTCCACAGGCTTGATAACATCTATCGAGAGTTGCATCTATACTCATTCTGCATAATGAAGGTTTAAGCCAAGTTTCTAGATGGTGAAAAGAAATTACTAGAAGAAATTATGGTATCTTCACTGAGCAGTAGCTAGTTCATTGGAAGCAGCCTGCTCATCCTCAGCAGCAAGAGTATCCAATAGTCATCTTTAATAGGTGAAAGCAGTAGCGGCAGCTTAGTTGCAGATAGTGTAGGCCCTCTCCCATTATCGTCATCTTTCCCTTCATTTTCCCCTTTCCATCTTTCTTACTTTTCACATCCTTGGCATCTTTCCCATCCTTTCGTCTTTGGCAGGTGAGAGCTGACGAGACATAACGTGAGGTAAAGGGTTGTGGTTCGGCTTCAAAAAAAGTTGCCTCATCCTTGAACATCAGTGGGTTTTCCAGGCTTTGGTCAATTACGACAATGTTGCATCTTTCTTATCCCTCTTTTCAATTTCAGCACCTCTAGAGGTGATCTCCACACTCCACAACAGCTTTCTAGTAATGTTTGTCTGCCTCTATGAAGCTTCTCTTGGTTGGCCTAGTACAACTGCAGACAAACACATGCATTTTTTACCTCCATAATAAAGCTGGAAGGAATGTGGAAAATATAAGTGCATGCATGCACTTCGAAAGAAACGAGGACACATGGAATAGTGGTTTTTTGAAATTTTACCTTCTCTCTCTGTATATATTATGAGATTTGTGGGTTTCACAATTTGTGCCTTTTTACAGAAAGAACCCGTACTCTTCAGCTTCATTGATGATCTGATTTCTCATCTCTCTTTTCTCCTTTAAATCTAGATGAATGGCAATTTGCCTGCTAGGAGTTCGTAAAATTTTATTCATCTACAGATTTGATGCCTCTATTATCAGCAATACATGAGAAGAAGAATATGGTTACAGGAACGAAGTGAAAACAACTTACAATGGGACAGAAAGCTACTTATGTTGGGCATTATAATTAGCATCATTGAGTATGAAAAAATTACTTCACCTTTTCTCCTTGATGACCTTCACAAAAGCCAAGCAGCCTTTTCAGGACAAGTTTGTCATCTACCACCAACGCTGTGGTGTCTGCATCTGCAGAAAATCCTTTATCAGCCATTTCATTAATAAGTTGCACGACCATTGATGCATCCTTGTGCTGGTGAGCAGTCATCCTTTTCCATTTGTCTGAAAGCTTTGTGTGCTTCATCTAGCAACCCTTCTTTGCAAACCCCATCAATTGTTGGAGTACAAACCCAATTATTAGGCTGCAACCCTTTGACAGAGAGTTCTGCAAACAATTCCCTTGCATCTTTAAACTTTCCATATTTGCACATGCCATCAATCATGATATTATAGGTCACCAAATCAGGCTTCAAGCCACTATTTTCCATTGCTCGAAACAGTCCCATCGCCTGATCAAGATACCCTTGTTTGCTTAAGCAATCGAGTAAAATAGAGTAAGTTACTAAATTTGGGGGGTATCCATTAGAATGCATGTCCTTGAAAAGCTCTTCTGCTTCCAAAGGTCTTCTTGCTTGACACAAGCCACTTATTAGAGTGTTGTAACTAACCGTGTCTGGAATTAAGCCTCGATGAGTCATTTCATCAAAAAGTTGCTTTGCCTCGTCTATCCTTTTGGCCTTGCAATATCCATTCACTAAGATGCTAAAACTAAAAACATCAGGCATGCGGCCCTTGCTTATCATCACTTCAAATACCTTTCTAGCTTCAACAACTTCCATCCGCAAGCAATATCCATTCATCAGCGTATTGTAGGTAGCAACATCAGGCTCCACACCCATTTCTGTCATTGTTTTCAATATAACTCGAGCCTCTGAAACCTCACCTTCTTTGCACATTATATCAATCAAGACACTAAAGGCAACTAAATCTGGCATTATATTACCACCCTTCATTTCATTTAACAATCCAAAAGCCTCTTTCCATCGGCCTAAATTTCGTAGACCATGGATTAAAGATGTGTATGTGACAACTGTAGGTAAAATGCCTGTACCCTTCATTTTACAAAAAATATGTACAGCCTCATTAACTAATCTATCCTTGCAAAGTCTGTCAACAATTGTATTGTATATCACCACATCCGGCTCACAACCTACTACTTTCATATGCTCAAGCAATTTAATCACCTCAGTGGTTTTTCCTACTCTACATAAACCCTTGATTATTATACTATAACTATGTACATTAGGTTTATACCCTCTTGCCACCATCACATCAAACAATTCTATTGCTCGACCAATTTTACCCTCTATACAAAACCCATTAATTAAGGTAGAAAATGTAATAACATTTGGTTCAAGACCAAGTTTAATAATTTTCCCCAAGACAGAGAACCCATAATCAACATGGCATAAGCGGCAGAAGCAATTGATCAAAATGGTAAGAGATAAAACATCATGACTAATCCCAGCCATTTCCATTTGTTTAGACAAAGAAACCACAGTCTTATAATGTTTCATTCTGACGAGCGCTGAAAACAATTCACCAAACTCAACAATAGAAGGCAAAGGGTTCGTATTAACCATGTGATTGAAAGCAGACAAGGCATCATTAATGTTCCTAAATGTTCTGTTTTTATGTCTATAACTACTGGAAGAATGAAGACAGCAGCAAATGGGGTTGTTGTTGATGTTGTTGTAGAATAACAATGAGATTTTAGAAGGAAAAATTATCATACCCATCCTGATTTGGCGGAGAAGATGAAACCCAATGAAGGTTGAAGCTGAAGATGAAGTAGCGACCAAAAAGCTTAGCTTTTTCGTTGCCATCATCATCATCGCCAGTGGTAGCGTTCTCTCTCTCTCTCTCTCCCCCTCTCCCCTCCCCCTCTCTCTCTGTTTGATTGTTTTCCACTTTGTGGCCTGGTTTTGGCTCTGACGACTTCTTGATTCCAATTTGGTTTAGGGTTAGGCCCCTTTGCTGGTTTTTCGGTTTTAGGAGAAGTTATGGGCCTATTGCGTGGGTGGGATGCATACAGTAATAATCCAAACTCCTTTCTTCTTTTTTTTTAATTTGTCAAGAAATTTTTTATAAAAGCATTTTAATGATTTAAACTATTGTTTTAAAATCAGAACCGACCTACCATGTTGATGTAAAATAATTTATAGCTTGAATTGTTTAAATTCCTTTTAAATCAATTTAGATTTTTCTTCTTCATCGTAACCCGAGTTTTACTCTGAATCAACTCCATATTAAATTTTAAAGCTATAATTTATAATATGGTTAAATTTTATAAGTATTATCATGATTGATTAAAGTAATGGATAAAAAAAATATAAAATAACTGTATAGATAATTTTAGAATAAATTTATATTTTAAAAATAAGAAAAACCTCACAGCATGAAAAAAATCATTGTATTATTATTTTTTCAAGATAAAAAAATAAAAGTTATGTATTATATAAAATCAAGACAGTAGAATGTTGATGTTGAATATATCAATTAATTTATTGCTAACTTCACAATATATTAATTATCATGACAATAGATATATTGACATCCTAATTACAGCATTTACAGAAATCTGAAATCGAGTAATAAATACTAAAAATAATTTTTTTTATCTAAATTAACCGAATATTTACTCTTCTCAAAAAAGAAGAAAGATGAGGAATTCACTTTTTGTTTTTTTATTTGGAAATTGTATCAAATCAATGCTCTTCTTAATATATTTTAATAATTTTAATATTTTGGTATCAAAAATTAAAAAAAATTAAAAATATTTTAATATAATTTTAAATAAAAAAAAATAGTATACACCTCGCATAAATAATAAATGCTAATCTCTATAATTCATTTGGTGCCAAGTGGAGGCGTAAAGGCCTCATGAAGGATGTGTTGTGTACATTTGGCCAAGTGCACTACATTTCTTCCATCTCTTTGAATGGTGTCATTGAAGGCCTAAATCAAGGAATCGAGGGAAACAAAATTGATTAAAAAATTATTTGGGTCCAGAACTTATATAAACCTAATATTTGGGGGCTTTCTTTATAATTTCTTAAGTTTTAAAGCTTTATTTTTATACTTGATGAACCCTAAACCATAAGAAATTTTCTAGTTTTCCCATCTGACTTTTAAATGTTCACGGTGTTAGGGAAAATATTTTTCATGTGAAGGGAATGAATCCGTAGCAACGTTCATATTTAGAAAATTCTCAGAAAACAAAGGGGACAGATTAATGTAAATATTCGTACTTCAAAAGTTTTTTAAAAGACAATTTGAGAATTCAAAAAGGATGATTCTATAGAAATTATTATTAATGGTTAACTCATTAGATCAGCCGAGTTTTTTATTTTTTTAAAATTCGGTCTAATTCTAACTTTAAAACAACTAAATTGTAAATCGACTCTCCGATCCGAGTTTTAAAACTATATCTCTAACAAAAAAGTACGAATCAAATAGCCAGTGATCTTTCATTTCGTGTTAATAGAACAAAGACTGACTTTTTATGTTTAGGCACTGTCTAAGATCACTTGAAAAGAGTTAGACGCGTAGAGAAAGTGCCATAAAGTATGGACAACTTACAGCTATTTTTCCAGCACTTTTGATAGCTCTCTCTCTCTCATTTTCCTCGAGCATCGCTCACGTCTCAATCCTCGAGCATGAATCACGCACAAATGACCTAAACTTTTTGGCCTATTTGGAGTTTAATGTCCAGCCTTTTGCTGTCTGTTGCTCTCACTTCTGGGCACTCTTCTTGTATGGTTTTAATCTCAAAGCTCGCTTTCAATCACAAAACAACAAGAAGAGCTAGCATTAATGTCTGGGTTTTTGGTCTGTATGGCAAGCTTGCAAAGCAACTTGATAATTTTACTTGGACTTTAAGGTTTATTTGGTGTTTTTCCTTTTGTTTTATATCTGAAAACCTTTCCTTTTTCTTCTTTTGATTACGAGATTTAGCCACTGAATTCACTACAACTTGAATATGAAAGATAGCTTTTCCTGACGATCACAAGAAGAACAAAAAATGCTCGCAAGAACGTTTCTAACACCTCAAATCCGTGTCCCAGCTAAGCACCGGCAACAAAACTATCAATATAGCCATGCTTAAAACCGCCAAGATACCATTTTTGTACAAGAAGTGAAGCGAGGAATACACATAAACCTGCCAAAAAGACACATATCTTATGGCTTCGAGCTACCCTATAATAATAGAAGGGAGAATTTAGAGCCATTAGAGGGTCAAGCATGGATGGTGAAGGCAATTGATCTTTACACCGCTTGCCCGCCGTGCATGGCATAGAAGGCAAGAAACTCTCACCTTGAGAAATTAGGAACATATTATTTCACTCCACCATTAAATAGTTTTACTGATGGATTTATTCCATCAGTGTGATGTACAAAATTTATCAATAAAATTTTTACCAATAATATCACCGACAGAATTAGTCCGTCAAAATATTGATCATCGAAAATTTCATGTCGGTATATACCGATAGAAGTAGAAACATAATTATTTTCGTTGGTAAAAATTACCAACAAAAAAATTTCATCGATAATTTTGTTGGTTTTCACTGATTTTCTAGTAATGTTTTTCCTACTAAAAAAACTTCTCTCTCTGTTTTTAGTAGATGAGTATAATAAATAGTTACAATTTTACCAATTAAATTTATTGCTAAATCATTCAATATATAAGTTTCAACACAAGTAACATGTGAACACGTTCTTGATTATTCGCACAAAAGACATGCATTACCATTGCCACATTTAGATGCTTTAAGTTTTAAAAATAAAATATTAATCTTTTTAATTAGAAATTAAACATAATAAAAATACATTATTAAAATCCTTATTTTCATCTGAATAAAAATATTTGCAATTTTTGCAATCCTTAGTGAATTAATTATATAATCAATATATCAATTTTGAATCCCATAATTAATTTTTTTTTCAAAAATAATATATTTATATCAATTAACATTCTAATTTAAGAAATATTAGGAACTTTAGCTCCCACCTAAAATATAACCAATTTAGCATTGATTATAAAACCAAGCACGGTCAGATAAATTAATAAAATAATTTATCCATTTATAATATCATCCAAGCTGAGTTTTAATATCTAATTAAATAGAAAGTTAATATAATTAAACTCGATTAATTTATAATTTATTTAATTTTATTGAAATTCAAGTGAAATTTAATTTATTTTTTTAAAAAAATTTATTTCAAAATAAATATTTTTGCTTTTTAAAAAAAAAAACCTTAAAACAAAATTGTTATGTTATTTTAAATTATCTTGAGATTGAATTGTCCAACTGGACGGGGACTTAGATCGGTCAATTTATTCGGAGCTAACATATGAATAAATATGAACCATAATCATAACTCTCTCCTTCCCTCCAAAAGTCAAAACCATAACAAAAAAAAAAAACAACAACAACAAAAAAAAAATTCCATTTCTTTGATCAAAATGAACTCAAAACAACCTTACAAATCTGAATCTGACCTCCCAGTCCCACCACTCCCCACCCTTCCCTGCCTCCACTCCCCTACCACCCCGAATTCCACCTCCAACCGCCGTGTCGCCATAGCCGTGGACCTTTCCGACGAGAGTGCATATGCAGTCAAATGGGCAGTCGAGAACTACCTCCGACCAGGCGACGCCGTGATCCTCCTCCACGTCCGGCCAACTTCCGTCCTCTATGGCGCTGATTGGGGGTCAATTCAACTCCAAATCAATAACAACAACACGCCTTTTGAGCTAAGTGGCTCAAACAGTCCTGATAATCGAGAAAGGCAGAAACTTGAGGATGATTTTGATAGTTTTACTAATAACAAAACCAATTTGTTGGCTAAACCTTTGTTGGAGGCTAATGTTCCTTTCAAGATTCATGTAGTGAAAGATCATGACATGAAGGAGAGGCTCTGTTTGGAAGTTGAGAGATTGGGGTTAAGTGCAGTGATAATGGGAAGTAGAGGTTTTGGTGCTACAAGAAAGAAGGGGATTAGTAAAGGAAGAAGTGTTGGTGGTGGGAGGTTAGGGAGTGTTAGTGATCATTGTGTGCAGCATTGTGTTTGCCCTGTTGTTGTTGTTAGGTGTAGTGATGATGGTAAAGAAGAAGAGAGTGTGAAAACAGGTGGTGTTGGTGACGGGGTTGAAGAGGGTCTCCATCCTGTGCCTGAGGAGGATCAAGAGGAGTGTGTTGATGATGAGCTGAAAGGTTTGTTCTTTAGAACTTTCTGTGTCTTTTTTTAGATATGAAATGATGAGTTTTTGAATTACTGATGTGAGTTTTGTGTTTATTTGGGAATTTTTGGGTTAGGTGATTGGTTTGATTGGTGAGGTTGTTTGTACTTCTTGTAATGCTTTGGCAATTTGAGCCTTTTCGGGTCTTTATGTTGATGTTATGTGGATAATTTCTTTTTTGATGTTGCTTGTAAATTTTAGCTTGGTTTGGGTAATTGAGTTATAGTGTAGGTGTAGCAATGGAGTCTTTCTATTATATGGTTCCCTTGAAAGACCAAGAGAAAAAATGGGGATGGAGTTTTAATGTTTTTTTTTTTATTATTATTATTTTGTGCTGTTTCTGGCTTCAAGATCAGGTGAGGGAGAAAAAATAGCTCTTCTCTGCACTGGAATGATCGGTAATACTTGAATTGGCTATGGAGGCTTTTGTCTTT
>Ga0307516_10007311_pt1 | contig 12711 bp, 10 predicted proteins | sample 19_EM_MG_FD_203310 | JGI IMG/M metagenome (GOLD analysis project Ga0307516, IMG submission 203310) | Populus trichocarpa ectomycorrhiza microbial communities from riparian zone in the Pacific Northwest, United States - 19_EM | ecosystem: Host-associated > Plants > Roots > Unclassified | place... | reverse complement strand
CTCCCCTAAGAGATCGCGCGGATAGGTGCTCCGCGGCGACGAGCTTCCCGGTGCCCAGGAAGCTCTGGCGAACGGGTCTACGAGTGAAGAGATGAGATGTCAGGCAGGTGTCTGAGCCGGGCGTCTCTGCCCTGGTAGCGTTCACGGCATGTCTGCTGCTTCGTGTTCGGCCGCTTGCGCCGCAGTGACCAGGTCGCCCCGCTAGCGGCGGGACGTTCGACTCACACACTCTTCCTGGACGTCCAGCCGCTTCGTGATTCAGACCGGAGCGGCACGTTTGTGCTGCTCAGAACTTCTTCTGAGCGACGGAGCACCTGATGCTTCCAGGCATCCTTTCTTCCCGCGGGCACAGCCCGTCCCCGGCACGCGCATGGCTGGTGCTGTGCGCGATGTCCATGCTGCAGTTCTTCATCGCGGTCGACGTGACCGTGGTCAACATCGCCCTGCCCTCGATCGGCGCCGACTTCGACGTCGACGGGCACGCTCTGACCTGGGTCGTGGTCGGGTACACGGTCACCGGTGGCGGGCTGCTGATGCTCGGTGGCCGGCTGGGCGACCTGCTCGGGCGGCGGCGCGTGCTGCTGCTCGGCACCGGCCTGTTCGGCGCCGCGTCGCTGCTGGCGGGCCTGGCCCCCACGTTTGCACTGCTGGTGGTCGCGCGCCTGCTACAGGGCGCCGGTGAGGCCATCGCGCTGCCTGCCGCGATGGCCACCATCGTCCTGATGTTCCCCGAAGGTCCGCGCCGGTCGCGGGCCTTGAGCGTGTGGGCGGTGGTGGCCAGTTGTGGTCTCGTGGTCGGGTTCGTCCTGTCCGGAGTCATCACCGCCCACCTGGGGTGGCGGTGGATCTTCCTGGTCTCGGTTCCGTTCATCCTGATCGTGCTGCTGGCGGCCGTCTTCCTGGTCGAGGGGGAACGGCCTGTCGCCAAGGACGTCTCGCGGCTGGACCTTCCCGGCGCGCTGTTGCTGACCGCCTGCCCGCTGCTGTTCATCTTCGGCGTGGTCGAGGCCGGTGAACCCGGAACGCCCGCATGGGTGATCGTGGGGGCGTTGGCCGGGGCGATGGCCGCCGGAGCCGGGTTCGTGAGGGTCGAGACACGCTCGCGCAATCCGCTGCTGCCGCTGCGTTTCTTCGCCAACCGCACGCGTGTGGCGGCCAACCTGGCCACGATGCTGCTGAGCGGGGCGCTGTCGACCTCGTTCCTGTTGTTCACCTTGTATCTGCAGGACCGGTTGGGCATCGGCCCGCTGGGCGCGGGCCTGACGATGCTTCCTCTGGCCCTCTCGCTGATCGTGTTCTCCGTGCTCGTGCCCCGCCTGCTGGGCTGCTGGGGAGCACGCGCGTGCGTGCTCGCCGGCATCGGGTTCACCGCGGCCGCGATGGCAGTGATCGCGGCCATCGCGGCCCTGCGGGCAGACGGCGTGGTGATGATCCCGGCCATGCTCCTGATCGCGGCCGGGATGGGGTTCGGCCTTGTGGGGCTCCAGTACCTCGCGGTCAGCGGCGTCACCGAGGACGACGCCGGGACCGCCTCGGGCGTCCAGCGCGCAGCTGACCAGCTGGGCGGTGCGACCGGGGTGGCACTCTGCGTCGGGATCGGGTTCGCCCCGTCCCTGCACTCCCTCGATCCCTTCCTGGTCGCCACCCTGCTGGCCGCCATGGGGCTCGTGACCGGCGCGGTCGTTGCCTGGCGCATGCCCGCGCCCGCTCCCGCAACAGACCTGCAGGAACAGGCCGGGTGACTTTCGTCCCGCAGGGGTGTGCCGCCATGACAGTCGGGACGGCACACCCCTGCGGGACTTGCTGGTCAACGCCCTCTACGGCCGAACGAAGGTCACGTGCCCGTCCTGCCCGCATCCATAACCGACCCGTTGTGGGAGCAGTTCCAAGTCCTCCTGCCCAATCGGGCAGTGGCCGCTCATCCATTGGGCTGCCACCGTCCCCGCATCCCCGACCGGGTCGTGTTCGACAAGCTCCTGGCCCGCCTCGTGCTCGGAGGCACCTATCAGCAACACGCCGACCACACCTGCTCGGCAACCACTATGAGGGCCCGGCGGGATGAGTGGATCGCCCACAGTCTCTTCGAGCGGCTCCACCAGCTGGCGTTGGAGGCATACGACAACGCCATCGGCCTCGACCTTGAGAACCTCGTTGTGGACGGGTGCATCGTGAAAGCCCCTGGCGGTGGCCAGAACACCGGACGCAGCCCGGTGGACCGAGGCAAGAGCGGTCTGAAGCGTTCGGTACTGGTCGACGGTGAGGGCTTGCCGTTGGGGTGGGTCCTGGCTGGCGCGAACCGCAACGACTCGCCGCTGTTGCGCCCCACTCTGGAGACCCTGCACCTGTTCGGATTCCGTCTACCACCGGCGATCACGGTGCACCTGGACGCCGGCTACGACTCACAGCCCACCCGGGCACTGCTGGAAGAGCTGGGCTGCGCTGGGCGGATCACCCCGAAGGGGCAGTCCGCCCCGATCAACCACACCCACCGGTGGGTGATCGAGCGGACCAACTCCTGGCACAACCGGGGGTTCAAGGCGTTAGCGATCGTGACCGACCGGCGCGCGGTGGTGCAGAACGCATGGGTGGCGTTGGCCAGCGCGGTCATCGTGATCCGCAGGCTGCTACGCCGGGCCTGGACGGCCTACCGGTGGGATGCCCGCCCGGCCCGACGACCCTGACCTATCCGCGCGATCTCTAAGGCTTTTGATCCCCGGGGCGCCGTTGTCCGACGAGTCGGCGGCCGCAGCCGCCCGGTGTCAGCACGGCTCACGCCACACCCCCAGTTCCGGCTCCTTCAGCATCGAGGACAGCCTCAGTCGACGGGACTCGGCGCAGAAGTCGCTTGTGGGTTCCGTGTACTCCACGTGGAACACCGCCTTGCCGGCCGCGACGAAGGGGGCGAGTCGCGCGCACTCGTCGTACTGGGCGCACTCCTCGTTGACGGCGAAGTCGAAGTCGGCAAGGAGTTGGGGGATCTGGGGGAGGTCGTTCTTCAGGCCGACCGACAGTCCGCGCTCGTGGGCGGCAGCCGCGATCATGCGGTTGTAGACGAGTTGGTCGCCCGCGGTGAGGGGGAAGCCGGTGTCGTTGCCGTAGCCCTCCACCAGGTCCGGCTCCACCGCGTCGAAGCCCTTGTCCCGGCACATGTCGAAGCGGCGTTCCATGATCGGCTTCAGGGCGGAGAGCCGCCGGATGTCCAACCAGCGTTCGCCCGCCCAGCCGTTGGTCTCACCGAGCAGCGAGCGCGGGAAGGCGTTCTTGTCCGGGCGGAAGTTCTCCCAGGCACCCACGTTGACGTAGCAGATGACCTTGCGGCCGTCGCGGTGCAGCCGGGCCACGTCGGCCGCGGAGTTCTCGAAGCCGTCGATGTCGTAGACGGGTACGTCGACCGAGGGGGTGACCTTTCCGTCCAGTTGCCACTGCCAGGCGAGACCGGGCCGGGGTTTCCAGCGCGCCACCCCGGGGCGCGTCGAAGTGCGGGGCGCGGACGGGGAGTTACGGGTGTCCGGGGGGACGCTCGTGACCTCGGGCGAGGGCCGGGGGGTCGTGGTGCCCGGGGTGCCGGATGCGGGACCGCGGGCGTCGGTGGTCCGGTGGGCCGCGGTGGTCCGGTCGGCCGCGGGAGTCCTCGCCGCGTCGGAGCAGCCCGCCAACGCGCAGGCCAGCACGGCCGGCAGCGTCACGTATGCCCGCGCCCTGTTCCTCATCGCGGCGTCCCGGTCAGCGCGGGCGTCAACCGGGCCCAGGGATTGGGAGGTTCACCGGTCACGGGGCCGCAGACCGCCGCGCCCCGGTCGTGCGCGGTACGGACGGCGAGCGGGACGAGAGCCTCGGGCACGCCGTAGACCAGGTGGCACATTCGCTCGGGTGGGTGGCGCGCGGTCCACGCCGGTCTGCTGAACGCCGACACATACGTCGACCAGTGGCCCTCGAAGGTGACGGTGAGGTCGGCGAGGCGGGCGTACCCGGGCGCCGGATGGACCCCGGGGTTGAGGACGACCGTCCCCGCACCGAGCCGGCGGACGGTCCGCACCAGCCGACGGCACGCCGACAGGCCCTCCGGGGTCGCCGTCACCCGGTCGAGGAAGCAGCCGTCGGCCGCGTACCACTCCTGGTGCCGGCGCACGTCGTCGGCGATCTCGGCGAGGTCACGGACCCCGTAGTCGGTGTCGACGTAGCCGAGCAGCCGTGCCCCGGCCGCGCGCAGCGCCCCGGCGGCGGCGGTGAACGCGGGATCGGGGCCGTCCCCCGGGCCGTTCGCGGGGTTGAGGACGACCCCGTAGGTGCGGGTGGCGGCGGTGATCAGGCGGTGCCAGGCACCCGGGTCCTCGGCCGGGTGGACATAGAGCGGAATCAGCAGGCTCACGGTGTACCGTCGCCTTCCCACAGCGCGGTCAGCGCGTCGTCGAGGGTGTGGGCCGGGCGCCAGCCCAGGGCCTGCTCGGCGGCGGTGATGTCGGAGCACTGCCAGGACACCTCCGCCGCGCGGGCGGACCCCGCCGCGTTCTCCTCGATCCGTCCGTGGAAGCCGGCCCTGTCGGCGAGGCCCCGCACCAGGTCGCGCACCTGGACGGCCCGGCCGCCGCCGATGTTGAGGACGGGCGGCAGCGGGCCGGGGGCGGTGACCGCGAGGACCACCGCCCGTGCCAGGTCGCGTACGTCGACGAAGTCGCGGTACGCGGACAGGTCGCCGAGCCGCAGCACCGCGTCCGGGTCCGGGCCGGCCGCGCGCAGCAGTCCGGCGATCCGGCCGGGCAGCCCGCCGGCCGGTGCCCCGGGCCCCACCGGATTGCCCACCCGCAGCACCACCGCGTCCAGGCCGGAGCTGGTCACCGCGACCGTGCCCGCGAGCTTGGTCGCGCCGTACGGGCCGACCGGACAGGTGGCCGCCGACTCCGGCACCCGGGTGTCCGGGGTGCCGGGGCCGTACTCGGCGGCCGAGCCCAGGTGCACCAGACGCGCCGCGGGTGCCCCTTCGCGCAGCGCGGCGCACAGCACGGCGGGGCCGCGGGCGTTGACCTCCGCGAGGGTCACGGCGTCCCCGCCGGTCGCGCCCGCGCAGTTGATCACGGTGTCGGGCGCGGCGGCCGCGAGGGTCTTGGCCAGCCGCTCCGCGCGGACGGAGGCCAGGTCGACCGGGACCTCGGCGGCGGCCGCTCGGCCGCCGCCGAGGACCAGCGCGCCGGGCAGGGCGCGCAGCCGTGCGACGACATGGGCACCCAGATAGCCGGTGTGCCCCAGGACGAGAATACGCATGCGGTGCTCAGGCTCCCTTGAGCAGATGCGACTTGCGGGTGGTGAACTCGGCGTTGGCACGGTCGTAGTCGTCCGGGCGTCCTATGTCCAGCCAGTATCCGTCGAACTCGTAGGCGTGCGGCTGGTTCTGAGTGGCCAACAGGTCGAGGACCAACTCGTCGAAGCCCAGCGGGAGTCCGGGCGTGTAGCCCTCCAGCGTCGAGCGGGACAGGCCGTAGACGCCCATGGAGACGCGGTAGTCGATGCTCGGCTTCTCGGTGAACCCCACGACCCGGCTCGCGTCGGTGGTCAGCACCCCGAAGTCGATCTGCACCTTGCGGGCGTACGTGGCGATGGTCAGCGGTGCGCCCGAGTCGCGGTGTGTGCGCAGGACGTCGGCGTAGTCGAGGTCGGTCAGGACGTCACCGTTCATCACCAGGAAGTGCTCGGGCAGGCTGTCGCGCAGGGTGAGCAGGGGTCCCATGGTGCCCAGCGGGCTCTCCTCCGTGGCGTAGTCGACGGTCAGGCCCCACTGGGAGCCGTCGCCGACGTAGGCGCGGATGATCTCGCCCAGGTGGCCGATGGCGATGGTGCAGCTGGTGAATCCGGCCGTGCAGAGCTGCCGCAGCACGATCTCCAGGATCGCGTGCTGGTCACCGATGGGGACGAGCGGCTTGGGCAGTGCGGTGGTGTAGGGCCGCAGCCGAACGCCCTTGCCTCCCGCCAGGATCACTGCGTGCATGGGGCTCCTCCTTCGTGTACGTGCGCAGACGTGCCGGACGAGGTCAGATGTTGTAGATGCCGGTCTTGTAGCGGGCCAGATTGGCCGGGTCGCCGAAGAACTCCACGGTGTGCGCGAGCCCTTCCTCCAGGGTGTGGGCGGGCCGCCAGCCGGTGGCGGCGGTGAGCCGGCCGGCGTCCGCGACCAGCCGCATCACCTCGGAGTTGGCGGGCCTGATGCGCTGGGGGTCCGCGCGGACGTCGAGGGCGGTGTCCATCACCTTGCCGATCAGCGCGACCAGGTCGCCGACGGAGATCTCGCCGCCCGTACCGGCGTTGAGGGTGCGGCCCACGACCTGCTCGGCGGGTGCGGTGCCCACGGCGAGGAAGGCCTGCGCGGTGTCCTTGACGAAGGTGAAGTCGCGGGTGGGTCGCAGGTCGCCGAGGGTGATGGTGCGTTCCCCCGCGGCCACCTGGCCGATCACGGTGGGGATGACCGCGCGCATCGACTGGCGGGGCCCGAAGGTGTTGAACGGCCGCAGCGTCACGACGGGGGTGTCGAAGCTGGCGTGGTAGCTGTCGGCGAGCCGGTCCCCGCCCGCCTTCGAAGCGGCGTACGGCGACTGGGTGTTGATGGGGTGGTCCTCGGTGATGGGCACCGTCTGAGCGGTGCCGTACGTCTCGCTGGTGGAGGTGTGCACCAGGCGGGGCGTGCCGAGCGCGCGTACCGCCTCCAGCACGTTGAGAGTGCCGGTGACGTTGGTGTCCACATAACTGTGCGGCGCCTGGTACGAGTAGGGGATCGCGATCAGGGCGGCCAGGTGGTAGGCGACGTCGGCCCCTTCGAGCAGGCCGCGGACCGAACCGGGGTCCCGGACGTCGCCGAGGACGATCTCCACCTGGTCGAGGACGTCGGGGTGCAGGGTCTCCAGCCAGCCGTAGGAGGAGAACGAGTTGTACTGGGCCATGGCTCTGACCCGGTGTCCGGAGGCGACCAGCGCCTCGGTGAGGTGTGAGCCGATGAAACCCTCGGCTCCGGTGACTGCGGCGAGCGGTGCGGAGGTCAACTCGGGAGTCCTTCCGGTTGGTTGCGCGTGAGTGGAGCAGGGGATCGTGCGCGGATCGGCCGGGGCGTCGGGGCTGTCGGCCGGAGGTGTCAGACGTGCGGGGCGGGCCGTCCGAGGAACCACAGCGCACACCCCGACAGACACAGCGCCGCCACGCCGCACGCCAGCGGCAGCGCCGTCGGGCCCGGTGGGAGGTGCAGCAGGCCGGCCGTGCCGGCGCCGCCGGCGGCGGCGAGGGAGATCGCGGCCGAGGGCCAGGCCGCCCCGAACGCCTGGAGCAGCAGCGCGGTCCACAGGACGGCAGCGAGCAGCAGCAGGGTGGCGGGGTCGGCGCCGGTGAGCAGGGCCGCGGGGAGCAGCGGCAGGAGGTAGCCGACCAGACAGAGGGCGAGGATGCCGGCCGAGCGGAGCAGGAACCCGGCGGGCGTCGCGGTGGCGCGCAGGGCGGCGACCGACAGGCCGCGGTAGCGGTACAGCAGCCACTCGGCCGGCCCCATGCTCACGGTCAGCACGATCACCGCGTACGGCTCCTGTCGCCCCTCCAGCAGGACCAGCACCCCCGCCGCAAGACCGAACAGGCCGTACGGCAGGGACCACAGCAGGCGTGGCCGGGTGGCGCCGGACACGGCGGGGACGGCGAGGACAGTCCACAGGACCCGGCCGGTGACGGCCAGTGTGGCGAGCAGCGCCAGTGACGGCAGCCCGGCCCGCACCAGGGAGCCCGGCTCCCACCACGGCAGGACGGCGGTGCCGGCGACCAGTGGGCTGAGTGCGGCCAGCAGCAGCCGTTCCCGGCCCAGCACCAGCAGGATGCCGGCCGCCGCGAGGTACGCCGACTGCGCGGCCGCCACCAGCGTCACCGGGCCACCCCCGGCGGGCAGCGCGGCGACGGCCGTGGCCACCATCGCCCCCGCGGGCGCGCCGGCCAGGAGCGTACGGCCCGCCTCCCGTTTGCCGGTGGCCATCCGCAGGTGGGCCCGGTGGCCGAGGGCCTGTCCCCAGGCCCAGGACACGAGTCCGGCCACGATCAGGGCCGAGGTGTGTCCTTCGGCGTTCCAGAGCGGCGAGGTCAGCAGGTAGGCGAGGCCGGGCAGCGCGAACAGCACCCCGCGCAGGAGGCAGCGCACGGTGTCCGGGCGCCAGGGGTCGGCCGTCGGCGCGGGCTCCGGGAAGGTGCGCGGTACCCGTTCGTACAGGGCGGAGGCCAGCGAGAACAGATTCGGGTGGCCGTAGCGCTCCTTGATGACGGAGGCGGACAGGCCCTCCGCCTCCAGCAGTGCGGCGACCTCGTAGGGGTGGACGGCGGGGCCGACACGGTCCGCGAGTTCGGCGGCCAGTGCGCTGACCGCCTCCTCGTCGGGGCCGCGCCCCGGCAGCCGGATGGCGAGCGTGCTGTCGTCGAGGGCCCAGCGCGGGCGGCGGCGCGGCGGGCGGGGCACGGCCAGCCGCAGTGCCAGGGTGTCCTGTTCGGCGCCGTCGGGTTCGAGGGATATCGGCCCGCTCATCCGGCCACCGTGCTCACCGGCGCGAGCGCCTCGGACGTGGCCGCCGCGGGCTTCGACCGCCGTTCCAGCGTGGGCAGTTCGAGGTAGATGGCGCGGAACGTGTCGATGGTCTGCCGCAGGGTGAACTGCTCGATCACCCGCAGCCGCGCCGCCTCCCCCATCGCCCGGCGCCGGGCGGGATCGCGGAGCAGTTCCAGCGCGGCCGCCGCCATCACCGCCGGATCACGAGGCGGTACGACGAGCCCGGTGTCGCCGACGGCCTCCCGTACGCCGCCCACATCGGTGGAGACGGTGGCCCGCCCGCACGACATGGCCTCGATCAGGGTGAACGGGAAGCCCTCGCTGATGCTGGAGAGCATGACCACGTTGCCGGCCGCGTAGGCGTCCTTGATGTCGTCGACGCGGCCTTCGAAGGTGACCGCGTCCGCGTGCCCGAGTTCGGCGGCCAGCGCCTCGCAGCGTTCCCGGTAGGCCTCTCCGCCGTGTGGTGTCCCGCCGAACAACCGCAGCCTGGTGTCGGGGAGTCGGTCCCGGACGAGGGAGAAGGCCCGGATGAGGGTCTCCAGGTCCTTGATGGGGTCGACCCGGCCCGCCCAGCTGAGGGTGAGCGCGCGCGGCTCGGGGCCGGCCGGCGGGAACGCGGCCGGATCCACGCCGTTGTAGACCGTGCGGATCGCCTCCGGATCGGCGCCGCCCTGTTCCTCCCACAGCCGGTTGTAGCGGTTGCCGGGCGTGATCAGGGCCGCCCGGCGGTAGCTCTCCTCGGCGAGCAGCCGGAAGAAGCCGAGGACGACGGCCTTCACCGGCCAGCGGTAGGGGGCGGTGCGGTAGCCGAGGTAGCGCTCACGCAGATAGACGCCGTGCTCGGTCAGCAGCAGGGGTATCCCGTGCTGTTCGAGCGCGGCGAGGCCGGGCAGGGCGGCGACCCCGCCGCTGACGGCGTGCGCGACCCCGCCGCGCGGCAGCGGTGCGGCCAGCGGGCGCAGGGCGTGTTCCAACAGGGCGGTCGCGGTGAGCGCGTCGTGCAGCGTGGGACCGGCCTCACGTACCGCAAGGCCCGGCCGGTTCCACACGTCGGCCAGGATCGTGACGGCCCGGTCGCCGCGCAGGAACGGGCTCAGCGTGCCGTCCGCCGCGGCTCGCGCCATGGCGTACAGGGCGGGCGGGAACCCGTCCTCGGCGCGTGGGTCGAGCAGTGCGGTCAGGAACTGTTCGTAGTCGGTGGAGAGTTGGGAGCGGGCGCGGCCCCGGGGCGCGCGGCCCTCGGGTGGGGCGCCCCACATCGGGACGGACAGGACCCGCGCCACCTGGGCGGGCAGGTCCCAGACGACGGGTTCGCGTCCGGTGCCGGTGACGGCGAGGACGTCGAAGTCGAGGTCGGGCATGCCCTGGACGAGTTGGTCGCACCAGACGCTCACGCCGCCATGGCTGTGTGGGTAGGTGCCTTCGGTGAGCAGGGTGACGCGCGTTGCGCCGGGGCGTCGCGCGCCGTGGGGAACGTGCATCGATGTGCTCCACGGCCGAGGTGTGCGGGTGGTTCGTGCCGGTCCCGGCCACGGTCGGCGGCCGGGACCGCGGTTCGGTCCTTGGGGAGGTGCGCCGTTCAGTTGTCCGCGCGGTACGGAACCTGTTCGGTCACGCCGGCCGGGACGCGGGTGTCCGGGGCGGGGTCGGTGGCCGGGGCGGGGGCGGTGGCCTCCGTGGGCGCGGTGGCCTCGGTGGCCGATCCCGTGGCGGACGTCGGCAGGGTGAGGTCGAGCGGGGTACCCGCGGAGGGCGTCCAGCCGGATGTCCCGCCCGCGTACGCCGAGCCGAAGGCGGCGCCGCCCAGGGTGGTGCCGGTGGGCGCGGTCGCGGTCACGGCGATCCCGTCCGGTGCCTCGACGGTCACCGCGTCACCGATGCGGTAGGCGGTGACCTGGCCGTCCTTCAGGGCGGCCTGCCAGGTGGCCCTGCGCTGGAGTTCGACGCCGATGTCCTTCATCCGCAGGTTCACCACGGGGGTGTTGTCGGCGAACAGGGCGTCGTAGCCGTCGAGGACGCCGTCCAGTACCGGATAGGCGATGCGGTCCTCGGCCAGGTTGGACTGGTGGATGAAGTGCGGCTTGGGGTCGTTGGACAGGACGTGTCCGAGGGCGATGCGTTTCTCCAGGGGCACGATGTGGTCGGTGTAGCCGGTGGCCGTGTCCAGCGGTGCCGACAGACACGTCGTGGTGGCCGGGTTGTCCTCGCAGATGCCGCTGCCGCCCTGGGCGCGGCTGGTGTAGATCCAGTTGTACTCGTCGACCTGGTCGGCGGCCCGGCCCGCGTTGTAGAAGATGTTCATCGGGTGGCGGGGGACGGTGGTGGCCGGGCCGACCTGACGCTGGGCGGGGTCACGGGAGTTGTCCGAGCCGAGCCAGGTGATGTCGTTGTCGTCGAGGGCGAGCGCCAGGTTGGGGTTGTCCTCGGGCTGCTGCGGCAGCACCTTCGTGCCGGAGTGCTCGCCGGTGACCAACTCGTCGTTGTCCAGCGGGAGTCCGGCGGTCTGGCCCCACACTCGGTTGGTGGCGATCTCGTCGGAGATCTCCGTGCGGCTGACCCACTGGGTGCTGCCGTCGGCGTTGGTGGCGCACTTCCAGGGCACCACCGTGGTGTCCTGCACGCAGCCCAGGAAGGGATGCGAGTAGGTGTGGTTGATCCAGCGGAACTCGTCGCGGTCCGCGATCAGTCTGTCGGCGAGCTCGTCGACGCCGTTGTTGTCTTCGCGCTGGTCGACGCTGCCGACGGCGTTGTAGGCGAGGTCGAGGGTGAGGCCACGGCTGTTCTGCCAGGAGATGGCCTGGTCGACGTCCGCGGGCGTCAGGCGGATCGGGTCGGGCGTGACGTCGGGGTCGGTGCAGTCCACGTCGCCGGGCGTGCAGTTGAGGGTGCTGTTCCAGCGGTCGTCGGCGGCGAACACGTCGTCCACGTGCACGGCGAAGTAGTTGCGGGAGGCGCCGAGGTGGACGCCGCCGGTCATCCACTCGACGATGCCTCGGGCCAGCAGCCGGAACTGCTGCTGATACTGGTTGTAGACGAACGTGACGACGAGTTCGCGTCGCCCGTCGTGCCGGTACTCGCCCACCAGCGAGCCGCGTGTGGACCGTCCGGGGATCGGGGCGTCGACGTACGAGGTGAAGTCCGCGCCCGCCACGGGCGTCGACAGATAGGCGTAACTCTCGCCCACGGCCGGGTCGTTGTCCTCGAAGGGCACCGCGCCGTCGAGGTAGCCGAAGGGGCCCGCCCGGCCGGCGGAGGTCGCCGAGGCCTGCACTCCGTCGACGCTTCCGGAGTAGCCGCCGAAGACCGGGTACTGCAAACCCGCTTCTGGACGCGCGTAGGTGTAGGCGTCGACCTGGGGGATGGCGTACGTCTGCTCGTAGGCGGCGAGCGCCGCCATCTCGGTCGAACCGGCGCTGAACGGGTTGTCGTTGGGCAGCACGACGGCCTGGAACTTGGCGCGCGGCCGGCCGTCGACGGTGTCCGCGAGGAAGCCCGCGTCGATCACGGGCCGGCCGGACTGCGTGAGGTCAACCTCGGTGTACGGCGTTCCGGCCGCGTCCAGTTCCTCCGCGATGGCGTCGGTGGACGGGCCGCCGTCGCTCACCACCAGCACCCGCAGGTCGATGCGGGGTGTGGTGTCGGCGGCTTGGGCCGCGCCGGCCGGCAGGCCGGCCGCGGCGACGAGCGCGCCCACGGTGAGCGCGATCGTACGTATGCTCCGCTTCATGCGGTGAAGTCCCCTCCCCGGGCAGGGGTGAGCACGACTCCGTGGAGCGGAGCCACCCCTCGCGTGACGCCGGCATCCCCCTCAGAAGCCGGTCGCCGACACATCCGTCGCGTCACATAGTGATGCAGGTGTGTAGTTTTCGTGGTCATGCGGCGAAACATGACGGAAAAGCGCAGGTGTTCAACAGGTCGGTAGCGCAACCAAGTTGGGCGTTTTTCCATCAGGGGGCACATGTGGCCCGCTGGTCGCGAGAGCTCTGAGCGCTGGTCGGGCAAGGCGCGGCGCACCGGCGGACCACAGGGGCCCGCCGGGCGGAGTGTCAGTGGTCCATACCGGAGTGCGCACCAGGTCACGGGCCGGTTTTAGGTCACACTGACTACGCTCGAACACGCCCTCGGTGAGCCGTCAGGCACACAGCACTCGCGTGTCG
>Ga0307516_10007309_pt1 | contig 12711 bp, 13 predicted proteins | sample 19_EM_MG_FD_203310 | JGI IMG/M metagenome (GOLD analysis project Ga0307516, IMG submission 203310) | Populus trichocarpa ectomycorrhiza microbial communities from riparian zone in the Pacific Northwest, United States - 19_EM | ecosystem: Host-associated > Plants > Roots > Unclassified | place... | reverse complement strand
CCCAATGCAAAGCACAGGACACACTATCCCTCTGGCCCACTGACAGAAACAGGACACCAATACCACAGCCAAATGCAAAGCATGGGACACTGGTACAGAGGCCCTTCTATTGACTCCTGTCTGCAGGCTAGCCATATTGCAGCACTTACTACCGTCCTTTTGCTGAAATGTTGCAGCAAGCCCCCTGCAATCCTCGGCTTGAATGTAGCGGCTACCCTGCGGCATATAGTCCTCTGGCCGCATGCCGCAGCTCCCTTGCCGCATTAGGTCCTATTGCCACAGGCCATATCCTGATCTAGTGTACTAGTGTGTCAGCCCACCAATATTACTTGGTGACAACCTTTCCATGAGCCACCAATATGGCATGGTGAAACACCTTACCATTAGCCCACTCATATGACATGGGGATGCACCATGGCTGGGCCCTATCTCAGCTGGTCATGTAGCACAGCCGATTGTCAGCTTCATCTGTCCGTGTTGTATGGGACAATGCAGGTGCATTATGTGGCTCATGGCCAGTGCCATGGCGATGCACGACAACGAAGACGAAGGCTGGCAGAACATGGACAGCAGTGGTGACAATGACGGCCCCTTTACCACTGTGCATCAACCCCACGCCAACAATATTACTTATACCATTCCATGTAATACCTACTACATAGTACAGTAATAGATACCGTGCAGTTCCCTATGTTTGATGTGCTCAGATCATTCATTTGCGGACAATCTGTGGACGCTGGCACTTGCCAACACCAGTCGGCACTCCCTGAGTGTTGTGGTAGTTGACATAAATGACAGGTGGATGCCTCATCTGTGATGCAGCCTGAAATGTAGGCCACATGTAGGTCGCAGTAGGGGTATTAAAGACTGATAAGGAAAGGGGGTATGAAGGTTGTGGTTGGTGACCTTCATTTTGGGACTGCTCTTCAGGTGGGAAAGATGAACTGGTGCACCATGTTGGTTGGCTACATTTAGAGGGGAGAAAAAACACATGTACCTGGTGCTTGGTTCTCGTAGTGGGGACAAACTACATGTTTTCCCCCGTGACAGGCATCGTTTACAAGGCTCTCATTCAACATAGACGCACTAAGGGGAGAATTAATCACAGTTGCGAGGTATAGAGTGTGAGAACTGTTACCCTCACATGCACCTGCTTGCATGCTGCACAAGCAATACGACATTTGTGCTGTATGTGAATAGGGCTGATGGGGGGACTATGTGACTGCATCTCTGAAGCTGAAACAATTCCAGGAGACAAGGCTACAACCTTGCAGCTGTGGTTATATAGGTTGGTCATGGACTTTTCATGGAAGCTGGTCCACTGATCAGCAATACACGCTTGCAGACTCATTCATTTACAATAAAGCTTAACCAAACGGGGACTCCTTTGCGGGATAACGATTATGGTGCGACTGGTGTTGCTGCAAGGCAAGGTCACCTTTTTGTGAGGTTGAGGTGAGGTACACCTCACAGCTGCCATATTATGTACTTTTTCTGGATCAGCGCAGCCAGCTCAACGCTTCACTTCACAGAGTGAATATTGCACTGGAGACCTGTCTCTAGGATGCCAAGCGGTCCTTACTAAGGATCTCGGGAGGTATCTCTGGGTCCCTATGCCACCCTCATCCATTCTGCATCATCACCACTCCCTGTAGGTTTGTTGCAATACTAACAGTAATGCACCTGCCTTGGAACACATTCGCCAGTTGCAACACCAATCTCCCATCCGCCAAATATGTATTGCAACATGACCTAATATCCAGGCCTCCCAGTCAGGGCCCGTCACACACTCCAAGCTCATCCTCGGTCACATCTTGAAGGGACCCAAGTTTTCCGATATTATTCATCTCCAAGAAGTCACTTCCAGTGCCCGACAATCTTTCCTTGACGATCACTCTGGCTTCCTGACAACTGACACTGAGGACGACACATCTTTCAAGGGCCTACCATTTGCGACCATGACGTTGCTCTCCTGCAAGCATTTTGGCTCTCCATTGCTCAACAGCGTCTTCCGCATGGAGCTGCCTAGCAGGTACAGGAGGGATGTGCTCTGCATGGATATCACCACCCCAGCTGCATCTGGCACAGCATTTCGTCTCCTTAACATGCACCTCGACTCCCTCAACTTGCATTTCCAGCATGCTCTACAGATGTGGGCACTGGCTGGCCTCCTGCGCAAGCCCAGATGGAGGGGTGGGATCATTGCAGGTGACTTCAATGCAATCCTCCCCAAGGATCATAGGCTTGTTGACAAACACGAGCTGCTTGATGCCTGGGTCGCACTACATGGGAGTATGGGGCCTGATGGAGCTACATGGGGTGTTGGCGTGGAACCAGAGGGCAGACTGAAGGCAGGGAGGTTAGACAAGGTTGCAACGTTGGGCTTGAAGCCTGATGAGATTGAAGTTTTCCAGCCTGGTCTCATCAGGGCCGATAGACCCTGGAGCGACCACTGCAGGCTGCGCTGCACCTTCACCATCTAATACAGTAAGCAAGTTCTTTTTCTAGCTTGTTCGATGCGTATATAACCAACCACTTGCTTTTCCCTCAGATGCAATTAGATTGAAAGTGGTTGAACCATTTGTTGCTTTTCTTTTCCAACAGCAGATGATCCATCCCTTCTGACTATGTTATGTACGTTTGTAAGATTGTCTGTGTAAGTTGTTAAGTTGCCATAATCATTGCCTCCTTGCAGCTATAGGACTATACAGATAACTTTCTAGATAACCACCATGTCTCAATCTCTCCTTCACACCGCTCTCAAGCTGCTCTTCAAGAACTGGTACGCTGTGGTTGGAGCTCAAGCAGCTGCCAAAACCCATGTCTCCATCGCTGGTGGCCTCTATATCCAGGCCAGGGACATATGCATCACAACGGTCAGTATCATTTATGTTTCTTGGGCTACAGAGTTCGGTTGCTCACAGCTTAACATCAGGATATTGACATTGTTGTCAAGTCTGACCCCTTGATTGACCACTTCAAGATCCACAACCTGATTGCTGCAAGCGACAGCCACTTCACCATGAACATGGAGAAGATTTGCAGCCTGACTTACCGCAAGAAACCAGGAGACCCCATGACTCTGATCGATATCATCGATGACAAAGTGGTAAGTCCAAATTATTGTTCCTCCTCATTGCTCATGTTGATATGCCATATATGTAGACTCTTTACATGCTTGAGGGCATGTCCCTCCTCAACGTCGTCGATAAAGACCAGGTGCCCTTGCCATCTGGGCTGAACACGCACGTGCCAGAGAAGCCATTGCCTCTCTTGGAAGTCAGGGTGCACCCATACAGGAACACATCGTGTCCCAGAAACAGTCCTTGGGGTCCTCTATTCGTAGGCCTGGGTCGTCGTCATCATCGTATGGTGCACCCATCGCACCAGCTGCATTGCAGAGCAGGAAAGCAAGTTGCAGTTCATTTCAGCCATGTGAGCAGGAACTCCCCGGGAGTACTTATACCTGGAGCAATTTCAGTCATATTGGGTTCCATCAGGGCGCCCCTGCTGCGTAAGTTTCCTGCACTACTTACTGTTTGTGATTGGAGTATGAAACTGAAGGGTGATTAGTGTCTAGGATGACCCATTTGCTGATTCCAAGTGTGTGCCAGCCCAACCAGCTGTACCAGAGCAGGCTGCTGCAGTCCTCTCACCTGCTGAGACAATCCATGTACCAGAGTAAGCCCCATCATATATGTGTGTCTGTGTGCATTTCTTACCAAGCTCGCGGGCCATTCGACCCACGTTCACCAAGAGACGACATGATGATGCCAGCAGTGGAACCAGTAACAATCCCACTTTGCCCATTCCACGAAATCATTCCGACCCGGTCAGTTACTAATGTCCTCTGGGGATGGACTGTTGGTTGATGCACCCAATAGACTCTCTCATCAAACATCTGGATACAATCTTGCCGACCATAGGGACTACCTTAGCAATGCAGAGTAAGCTCTTCCCCAAATTCTACCGCACTTTCCCGACATCCCTTTTTCAGCAAATGTTGGCCCCTCGTATCCTGTCTGTCAATGCCACCCATCAACACTTCCTTCCTCTCCTCCAACCCCCCTGTCACCCAACCCACTCCCCGATGGGTACAACCACCCCAATTCGACATGAGCAGATCCGCAAGGAACTACAGCTACGGGTCAGTCACGATGCCCTACGCCGACCGCGGATGGTTTGAGTACATACTTCCCCACAGACTCAGATACTTTGGCAACCCATGTAAAAGCACAACCACCAACCTCGATCTGCAAAACTTTTCCAAACTTGACCAGGTCACGAGTGCAATTGATACAGTGGACAGTGTGCCGGAGGGATGCGAAATATGGGTTAGGCCAAGCTACAGTGCGATGGGACGGAGGAGACAGAAGACATCCAGACGGCTTGTCATTTATTGGGTGGACCATAGGTACCGTCGCATTCTGAACGAGATGCCTTCTGATGATCTACCTCTATCTGGAGAAGACGATGGTGCATTCTCATACCTAATACTTCATTGATATCAGAGGTGCTCAGTTTTTTACAGGGCTCGATGACGAGTTTAGATACTGATCCTATGTCGAGATGCACCCTGCTTATGTCGTTCTTACATGCCCATCGACACAAGAGGCTGCCGATGCCCTTCATTGGTCGTATACCGATAGGCTTCTTGCGCATCCCCAGCCCATCCAGCCTCCGTTTAGCCAGGAGGAATGTCAGGAACTCATCAGACTACTCAACGGTGTGGCCATGGTGCATCCCTACATTGTCTTGCCGTTTCTGATAGTTCCTCTACAGATCCTGCCCAGCAATCTAGTCTTTCATACACACGCATGGTCGCGTGAATCCTATTACGAGTCGGTACGTCCCATTTTTGCATCGACTGCATGGAATCCCCATCTTATCTTGCACATGCAGCACATTGGTGCCAGGTCCACTTCAGGCTGCACAGACCTCTACCCCATTACATCAGCCATATGCACACTGCAAAGCACACGCCGATCCTCTGCACAGTGCTGGAAATTGTCATCAGTACACTATGCCTAGGGATCCCGTTTCTCTTTGTCAACAGAGTGAGATACAGTACCTCAGTGACACTCATGACCCTACCAGAATTGGACAGTATAGCCCGGATTGGAGGTTTGGTCGCCATCTTATGCTCTGTGCTGAGCATGATCACATCTTTCATATCTATTTTCCAGTATAAATCAGAAATGGCACAAGGTGCCGCACAAACCACTGGAGAAGGGTTTGTTCTGCTTCCTGTAAGCAACATCCTTGTTCAGGACTCTGTCGCCAGTCACTGATATGGGTCTTTCAGCGCCAAAGCATCATGCTTTCGCTTCCACTTGTGTTCCTTGCATATTCTGTCACTGGATTCATCACAGGTGTCGTCATATACTCGTTTAGGAGTGCCACCATCAACTTTGCTCATGCAGGAATGCCTGTTGCTGCCAAGTTTGATGAGTATGTGTGGTGGATGGTGATTGGTGTTCTTGGAGCTCTGACGGGGGTGTTGATCGCTTCTGTAATGGTGTTGAGGAGGTAATTAAGTGATCTGTGTATCTGTAGGTTCATGATATACTGTATCCTTCCATCCTCATGACAACTTTATCATAGTCCGAATCGACATTCATCACCAACTGCCATCTCTTTGTACCATCAGAAGCTTCCCAAACAGGGGGAGGCACATTGGAAGAGCAAATCTCTGCATGGAATCACAGCCATTCTTGCTGGAAAAAAATGCACACAGAATGTACTTTACCCCCATCTTGCATGTAGCCAGAGGAGACAAGCTGGGACACCTTGACACAATGCAAACATATTTTTGAGCACCTGCGATCATTAAAACAATGTCAGATGTCAACATATAACGAGAGACAGAAGCATCATCACCTAGCTTTGCATTGGCATTCTGGGGATGTGTTATGACCATGCCCAACTCCGGGTCTTATCCAGTTACTCTGGTCGCATCGCAGCTCTACAGCTCAACTCTGGTTGCTCATCACTTACTCCGGTCACAGTCGTGCAGTTATACTTCCATTAAGTATGACCCTTGGTCTATACTCCATTCACTCTTTACCACACCTCGCCATCTACCCTGCCCATTCGTGAGTTCTCCGTGAACTCAATATATCCTATACCTTGTAGCATTTTCACCGGACCTGACTTTATTTTACCCGGACCTGACCTATTACTTTCTCTGGTTATCCCTTGTCCGCTTTTTAGGCTGTTTACTTGTCACTGTAAATACTTGTCCTTAGTTCCTACTTAGTATAAGTACTCTGTAGTTTATTCTGTATACCTCAGTCTGAAATCAACTTAGTCACTACTCCAGTTCCTGTCCATCTCCGCCTCCGTCTCTGTCTCTGTCTCCCCTTGACCAGAACCTACACAAGGGATCAACACTCGTTGTCCTTAGTCGTTGAATCCAAGCAGTCACCAACTCCAGCCAGACTAACCTCTTGTCCAGCCCCCTGCCCTTGTCCTTCATCTATCTTCGTCCAGACTTGACCGGACCCCCTACCAGAGTAGACCCAGACTTGACAGTATTTCAGACTCACACTTGTGTGGGTTCACTATCCCAAACCTTGTACGCAAACTAGTTCCCATTTTTCCTATGACCATGACTACACGCTCTCATGCTTGTACTGCTGCCACACTCACTGAAGAAGCAGGTGCAGTAAATGACCTCCACCTCTCTGCTGCCCATCAAGCCCTGTCTAACCGCAGGCAACCTCCAGCTTCCGATAGCCAATTCTGGAGCTTCACAGCTTGAAACCCTACAGCGCCTTTGACTCTGCATTGAGATGCTGCGTCTCAGAGCCTTTGTGGTTCTGCAGACCTAGGTCACCATGAATCTGTTTCTGGTGATCAATTCCCTTACCATCGTGACCCCACTCTGGATCGTTGCGAACCTGCCTGTCACCAATGGTTTGGCCCCGAGGACGGACCCAGAGATGATCCGGACAACCCCGGAGATGGTGACAACAATGACAACAATGACAACAATGACTTCATTGACGCCACGGATGAGCTAGACCCTGGTCTAGCTTTATTCCAAAATCTAGCTATCACCGTCAATTGCCTCTCCCACTCCTCCCGCCAGACCAATGACTCCTCCTCCTCCTCCCGCACCAAAGTCCGTGAACTGGACACCTTTGATGGTACAGACCCAAAAAAGCTCAGGACCTTCCTGGTCCAGTGTGAGTTATGCTTCCAGGATCAAGCCAAGGCATTCTGCCTTGATAGGGCAAAGGTAACTTTCACCCAATCATATCTAAAAGGGATGACCCTAGAATGGTTCAAACCGGACCTTCTGAACTCCGGTGATCCGGCTGACCGTCCACGCTGGATGGAAAGTTGGGTCCACTTCGTCGCTGAGCTCCAGAGTACCTTTGGACCTCATGACCCCATCACTGATGCTGAGCATCAACTCAAGCATCTCTGGATGAAGGATGCTCACCACGTTACGCGGTACATAGTAGACTTCAACCGACTCGCCTCACAGGTCCAGGACTGCGGGGATGGCGCGCTCCGCCACCTATTCTACTCCAGTCTCCCGGATCATCTCAAGGACGAAATAGCTTGAGTTGGGAAGCCCTTGACTCTGCATGGGCTGAGGGCTCTTTGCGGGGAGATTGACATGCGCTATTGGGAGCGCAAAGACGAGATCTCTCGCACAACGAAGAGTCAGCCCAATTCGTCCACAACCAAGTCCTCCAACTCCAGAGGCAACTCATCCAACTCCGGTCAGGAGAAATCCAAGACCGGTAACTCCGCCAGCTCCACCAACACCTCTAGCTCGTCCAAGGCAACCACCAACCAGTCCTCATCTGGCTCCAAACTGGACTTGACCAACAAGCTTGGTAAGGACGGGAAACTGACTGCTGACGAGCGCAAACGGTGGCTCGAAAACAACCTCTGCATGTTCTGTGGAGGTACCGGACACTTTGCGGACAACTGCCCAAAGAAGATCAAAAAGGCCAAGGCTTGTGCTGTGGCCATTGCTGCTGAGTCCGGTAAGATGGACTCCAACTCGGGTGCCAACTCCGAGTCAAAAAAAGAGTAAGCAGCTCCCGGCCCTCCACACAACTGGCAAGCTGCATTGACTCTGGAAGTGCACCCAAGGAGGCTCGTCTCAATGCGTCCACTCTTTATGATCCCAATTCCCTTATGCCACATGTTATCCTCTTATCATTTGACTTACCTAAAACCCACGCACTTGTGGACTCCAGGTCCACACATTGCTTTGTAGATGTACAATTTGTGCACAAAAACAATATTACCACCTACTCTGTTCCTCCGATTACTCTCTGGCTCTTTGACGGTACATCAAACTTTGTAATCACTCAAGCTGTTGATATATCAGTGAAATTCCCCACATCCAGTGATGTCACCCCTATGACTTTTTACCTTGCTCCGCTGGATTCTGAATGCATGATTGTTCTTGGACATAACTGGCTCACCCGCTACAATCCATTGATTGATTGGGTATTGAGCAGTTTAACATTCTGAACTCTTGCAGGAAGTTTGCCAGCACCCCCGTCAACTCCCTCTCTGGTTCAGTCCGGTAACCCTGACTCCAGCCTCTCCGGCCAGTCTACCCCAGGCCCAGTGCCATCTATCGACACTCCAGTTTGCACCCCTCTGCACATCTCTCTAATCAATGCAGCTGCATTCATGCGTGCATGCAAGTTAGAGGGATCCACCAAGTACCAACTTCAACTGTGTCCCTCTGACTCAGCAAAGGCTCATTCTTCCTCCGCCTCTACTCCGCCGGATTTGGACATTGTCCCTCTGGAGTATCGCGATTATGCGGATGTGTTCAGTAAGGCGAAGGCCTCTGAACTGCCCCTGCATCGCGACTACAACTTGAAGATCGACCTTGAAGAAGGTACCTCTCCACCATTGGGAACTCTCTACTCACTGTCTCCAGTCAAGCTCTCCACTCTCTGGACTTTCATCAATGAGAATCTTAATACAGGTTTCATCCATCCTACCGCTTCCTCCCACGCTGCTCTGGTCCTCTTCATAAAGAAGAAGGACGGCTCACTCCACCTCTGCGTTGACTTTAGAGGCCTAAACAAAATCACCAAAATGGATCGCTACCCACTCCCCCTTATCTCTGACCTACTAGACTCCCCTAGCCATGCTAAGATTTATTTGAAGATCGACCTCCGGCATGCATACCATCTAGTCCGGATTGCTCCGGGTGATGAATGGAAGACCGCCTTCCATACACGCTATGGGTCTTACGAGTGGTTAGTAATGCCCTTTGGCCTCACTAACGCCCCTGCAGCATTCCAGCAGTTTGTCAACACTGTTTTTGCTGACATGCTGGATGTCTGCATTGTCGTGTACCTCGACGACATCCTCATTTACTCCAAGGATATGGAGTCCCACCAGCAGCATGTCTGGGAAGTGCTCCACCGTCTCCGGTTACATGGCCTCTTTGCCAAACCGGAGAAATGTGAGTTCCACTTGGACTCGGTAGAGTACCTTGGCTATCGCCTCTCCCCTGACGGTTTGACTATGTCTCCAGACAAGATCCAAACCATCTACGACTGGCCTGAACCTCGAAAGGTAAAGGACATCCAGTCCTTCTTGGGCTTCGCCAACTTCTATCGCTGGTTTATCTTCAATTACTCGGACATCATGGTTCCACTTACCCAGCTCACCCAGAAAGATGCTCCTTGGAATTTCTCTGAGGACTGTCGACATTCTTTCAATGCTCTCAAGCACGCCTTCACTACTGCGCCCATTCTCACCCACTTTATTCCAGATACCCCTATCATTGTGGAGACTGACGCCTCTGACTACGCTGTTGCTGGCATCTTGTCTATTACTTGTGCCAATGGAGAGATTTGTTCAGTCACATACTACTCCCAGACTTTGACTGCCCTGGAGTTGAACTATGACACCCATGATAAGGAATTGCTTGCTATCTTTGAAGCATTCTGGAACTGGCGCCATTACCTTGAGGGTTCCACCTCCCCTATTGATGTCGTCACGGACCACAAAAACCTTGAGTATTTCTCCACCTCAAAAGTACTCTCCTGCCAGCAAGCCTGGTGGTCTGAATTTTTATCTCAATTTAATCTTGTCATTTGTTTCCGTCCCAGAAAACTCAGTGCCAAGCCGGACGCCCTCACTAGACGATGGGACGTCTACCCCAAAGAGGGGGATAGTGGCTACACCCGGGTTAACCCCCAAAATCTTAGGCTGGTGTTCACTCAAGAACAGCTCTCTAACTCTCTTTGCGCTACTTACTTAGAGTTTCCGGTTCTCCGTGCAGTTGTGATCATGGACGTGGAAACACTCCATAGCGACATCCTCTCTGCACTACTCTCTGATCCCATTGCCCAGGTCCACCTCGCAGATCCACTGGACTCTCGTTGGTCCACCAATGAGGTTGGATTCCTTTGACTAGATGGTCGCATATACGTACCGGACTTGGATGATCTCTGTCTCCGGGTACTCTGGTATCGACACGATCACCCACTCGCTGGTCACTTTGGGCAAAACTGGACTCTAGAACTAATCCGGCGTGAGTACACTTGGCCTGGTCTCAGGACCTTCGTCAAGGACTATGTCTGGTCCTGTACCTCCTGTGCAAGAGCTAAGACACCGCACCATAGACCCTATGGACTGCTGAAACAGCTCCCCATACCAGAGAAGCCCTGGAATTCCATCTCTATGGATTTCATCAAGCAACTCTCTGCATCCACCGGCTTCACAGCCATCCTGGTCGTGGTAGACCGGCTTTCTAAACAAGCCATTTTCATCCCTACTCACGACACCATCACTAGCCCAGAGCTTGCAAAACTCTTCCTGCTCCATGTATTCTCCAAGCATGGTGTTCCCGCCCATGTCACTTCAGATCGTGGTACAGAGTTTGTTTCTCACTTCTTCCGGTCACTTGGGAAAGCCCTCAACATGCACCTTCACTTCACCTCCGGTTACCATCCGGAAGGCGATGGCCAGACAGAGCGGTCTAACCAGACACTGGAACAGTACCTCCAGATCTACTGTAACTACCAGCAGGACAACTGGGTGGACCTACTGCCATTGGCAGAGTTCGCGTACAACAACGCACCTAGTGCTACTACAGGAGTCTTGCCGTTCTTTGCTAATAAGGGCTACCACCCTAATATCTCTGTCTACCCAGAACACGACATGACTTCTGCCAGGGCTTGTGACTACACAGTCGACCTCAAGTCACTGCACCAATACCTTCGAGAAGAAATGGCCAATGCACAACTTCGCTACCAAGGTCCGGCTGATGCCAAACGTACTCCGGCACTGGACTTCAAAGTAGGTGATCAAGTATATGTGAAAGCCAAATACTTCTGGTCTACTCGACCATCCAAAAAGCTATCAGAAAAGAATCTTGGGCCCTACACTATCATAGCACAAGTAGGCTCTCTCTCTTTTACGCTCCACCTTCCAGATTCCATGCGCGCCGTTCACCCCATCTTCCACATCTCCCAACTCGAACTGGCCATACCCAACACCATACCAGACCAGATACAACCTCCTCTGCCACTGGTCGAAGTGGATGGTGAACCGGAGTTCGAGATCTCTGAGATCCTTGACTCCAAGATTGACTGTCGACACAGATCGTGCAAGCTACTTTACTTGGTACAATGGTCCGGTTATGAAGGAACTGACGAGGAAATGTCATGGCTTCTCGCCACTGAACTTGGCAATGCTACAGAACTCTTAGAAAATTACCATGTCTGGTACCTGGACAAACCTGGACCACTCACGTCCACATAGTACTACTCTCGCCTCCGTTTCTCTTATCTGTTTCTCTCTCTGTCTCTTCTTTCTGTTTCACTCTGACTTGTAATATCACTCACTAAAAAACTCAGTTCACTTTTCCTTATAAACAAAAGTAAAACTAAATTACAATTTCTATTTACAAGGAGTCCAGACCAGACCAACTACTCCGGCACACCGCTGCCAGGGTTCTCCTGCTCCTCATGGAGCCCCTGGACTTCTTGTTCGACCTCCTCCGGGTCAACCTCTGCCTTGCTATCCTCCGACTCCTCGTCCTTGTCCCAGGGTGCTGTAAAGAAATGGCACTCCTTGAGAAAAGTCTCAAGGCCGGCCATCAGCCGCTCGTTTCCCCTTGCCACTGAGCGAGTGGCATCCGCTACCCAGCACATCTGTCCGGTCATCTCCTCGATGGCCCCGGTCAGCCTGTCCAGCCACTCCAGGAACGGTCCAGGGTCAAACCCGGACCATTGCCCAGATGGCCCTGGTACCTCAACAATGTTGTCATTGTCGTCGACCTTCGCAACTGTCTTCTTCTTCCGCTTCTCCCCTCCTCGCAGCGACGTTGCGACCTCCTTCACCTTGCCCTTTCCTTTGTCCACTACTGGACCCAGACATCCAATCTCTGGCCACTCACACTGCTCTTTGAGCCCCGCGCACTTCATGCACGCGTGCTGCTTGGGCTTTTCTGGGTCCCTTTTGCAATTGGCTTTGTGCTTCGCACAGCAGACACACCTGCCAGGAAGTTAATACAAAATAGCAAAGGATAAAGAATAGGTTACTTACCAGACGTTGTCATTCCGGTCACCACTCAGACCCGCTGTCACGCACCAAACAGGTTTGGTACAGTGAACATGGAAGATAATGTCTATATCAAACGATCCTGATGCGAAGGATGAGCACGACGGAGCCTCATCGTAGCCATCTATCGCACAAGAAGACTAT
>Ga0307516_10007308_pt1 | contig 12711 bp, 19 predicted proteins | sample 19_EM_MG_FD_203310 | JGI IMG/M metagenome (GOLD analysis project Ga0307516, IMG submission 203310) | Populus trichocarpa ectomycorrhiza microbial communities from riparian zone in the Pacific Northwest, United States - 19_EM | ecosystem: Host-associated > Plants > Roots > Unclassified | place... | reverse complement strand
CTACCAATCAACCAACTCTTGCCCTGGCGAACATCATGCGGCGGTTACCCGGCATGTCTGGGGTCTCAGCCTACGGTGATTCTTCTTTCGTGGTTCAAGTTACACCAGTGGGAATTTCCGTGTTGGAAATGGACCCAGAGCTGGGGACGAGCTCGCTTATCGGGTCTCTTATCCTCGGGGAATCCGACACTTGGAAGGACAAAAGGGTGGTAGCTGCATCCGTAAATGCTAGCCAGGTTGTCATTGCCCTTGGCGGTGGCGTCATAGTGTCCTTCAGCCTGTACGAGCATGGGGTGTTGCAAAAGAGACAGTGAGTAACCGCCTTCCAGAGCAGTGCCGTTAATGACACACGGTCCTTCGCCAAGGGAGAGAACGTTCGATGATGAAATATCTTCTGTATCCTGTCTGCCGGTGGACCCGACCAAACCATACACGCCGCAGGTTGTGGTCGGTTTTTGGGGATCCAACCGCGTACAAATCCTTAGCATTATCGACGGCTCCAGCCCCTTCAAACCCATATGTTCCAGCGAGCCTTACTCGTCCGTACCCCGATCGGTACTGCTGCATAACTTTGGGACAAGTCGTGACCGAAGCCAACCGGAATACCGGCCGCACCTAATGGTTGGGTTGGCAGACGGGACGGTGGTTTCCCAGGCATACAATGCGTTGGAATACAAACTACAACTCCCGAATGTTTCCGTCCTCGGTGGTGCAGCCGTCCACCTGACATCCTATGATGTTGATGGGAGACCCTGTGTCTTTGCGTGCGGGGGCATTGGGGAGGTTTATTACTGGAATAACACAAGGTTGCAACGATCGCCGATCTCATTAAAGGTTTGCATGTGCTCACGAACCCGTCGGGTGTTATGACCGTCTCTGACGATTTGTAGGGCGCGACATGGGCGTCCACTTTCAAGCCTCGTTGGGGGACGCCCTGTTTGCTCCTGTGTTCGCCAACCCAGATCACATTTGGTGGAATAACCCGCACGAGTCAAGTTAGTGTCCGCTCAGTAAGTCTCGGCAGCCTCCGGTCCACATGTACCTTACGCTTCTTCGTAGATTCCGACCGGTAGAGATGTCCCCCAAACAATCGTCCACCTAAAAACTGCTCAGGTGTTCGCGGTCGGTTATGTGCGGAGATATGGGGTACGATCTACTGAGCAATCGTTCGGGGTGCTACGGTTGCTTGACCAGAGTTCGTTCAAATGTGCGTGGGATTCGGGGTCCCGAAAGGCGTTCCTGCACTCACAGTCATTACGCATAGCCTTGTACGAGGTCCCCTGCGATCCGGCGGAACACATCAATACGACGCATGCCGTGACGTTGTCGAAGGCGACTTATCTGTGTGTTGGAACTGTGGTTGTCGACCCACACGACCTAGAGCCTACGAAAGGGCGACTGGTTGTCTTCAAAGTGCATACAGAGGGAGAGAGGCCGTCACTGCACCTGGTTTCGAGCACACCGGTCCAAGGCTGTGTGTATGCCATCGTTTCCAGGAAGAACACTCTGGCGTTGTCCGTGAACTCCGCAGTAAGCCCACGACAGACTGGAAGGGGATAAACTAAAGTTCGGTTCCAGGTCAAGATATTCAAGCTCGTAGAGGTTACAGAAGGGGAGAATCCGTTGCACGTCGAGCTTGTGACGGAATGGGATTACAGCTATGTGCTCCAGTGCATGGCGACTTCCGGTGACACCCTCATACTCGGAGATATCGTTCGGTCGGTCGCTCTGCTCGATATCAACTGGGAAGAAGGGAAGCTGGCGAGGAAGGCTAGGGATCACCAAGACTTGGGACCATATCGGCTCGCAGCGGCCGGGGATAAGGGGGTGATTGGGTCCGACGTGAGTCTACTTTCTTGGGAAACGAACGCATCAGGGGAGGTTCTAATGAGCGCTGTTGAATGTTCGCACTCACTTTGGAACAGCTCGGCCGCGCGTTGTTCTCGTTCCAGTATAATGGGTCGGCTACTTTGGAAGAGGACGGGTTGTTCGGCCTCCACCAGCTCGTAACCAAGTTCATCCCGGGCTCCGTGTCGAGGGAGGGTGAAGGCGGGTCGTTGAGACCCACCCACCTATTTTGCACCAACTCGGGACAGATAGGAGTCGTATCCGAACTCGACCCTTTGGTGTCCCTCGACCTGACGTTGTTGCAAAGTAACATGAACGATCAATTGATTGGCCTGGGTGGGACTACGCTCAATTCGTAAGTCGTCCCTTGTTCACCTTGCAAGTTTGGCGAGGAAGGGGGAAAGCTGACGAGGACACCACTCGCCTTTCATGACGGCAGGTATAGATCTGTTGACAGGAGGAAGAAACGCCTCGCGGCAGGGTTCCTCGATGGGGATTTCCTCGAGCGGTTCCTCACGTTGGATCCCGAGATGCGCAGGAAGATCGTCGAGGGTGCAAATCCGGCAGAAAGCCTACAGATATCCGAACGCTCAATCGACCAGATTCTCGACGATTTCCAACGAATTCACTAGCACTTGCAACTTGGCACTGGCGTGTTCCAGCTGCGACCAACAGGGGAATAATGATAATGTGCATTGGTCGTGAAGGTCGTGACAGAGGGGGTTTGTATCATAACACGTTGAATTAACAAGTTAAAGGATTGTAGCGGGGATGGGGATTTCCAAGAAGGGGATAAAAAATGTTGTATCAGTAAGTACCTACTTTAAAACAGAAGTCGATTGCTCGAAGAGAGGAAGAAAGGTGCAACTATCTTATACTACTTGATATCGGTGGGGGCACGTAAGGACAATTAGTCGAGGAGGCAACCCGTTTCCAGGAGACTGAACGACGGGACTCGAACAGAAAAACGGGACGGGTACAACAGGGGTGACACGGTGAGTAGTTGTAACATGGAGATATGGGTTATGGAGGAGGGTAGTGGAACACACATGGACAGGTGGTCGAGGGATGTGAGACCCGATGTGTAGTGAGTGTGGATACCGGTTCGGTGTATAGGTGGGGAAGCGAGGGGGAGGTGTCATCCGTTCATGGGGAAATAAAGAACTGTCCGAGATATTGGAAAGTCGCCTTAAGCAGGCCGAGATCGAGCGTATCCTCCGCTTCGGTGTTTGGAGCCCAGTAGAATCCGGCGGTGAGTACCAAGTAGCTGGTTGACGAAACAGGGTCAGGCTTAATTCGCTAACACATTTGATCGGCAACCCACCTGAGGATGAGGATGCTTCCACGGTGGTAGTTGCTCTTGGCCTCGATGTAAGTGTAGGTCATGAGGAACACGGAGAGAATGATGACAATAACGTCCCATCGAGGTAAAATCAGACTTGAGGGAACGGGTCAGCCATTGGAGGGGAGCTGAGGGAGTGGGGAGAACACAAACACCGTACCTGAAAGTCTCCGCGACGGATCCCATCTTCTCCGGAGCATGCCAGGCGGAGAAAGCAACCATAACCGGGATCTGAAGCAAACAAACCTGGAGGGCATACGCCGAACCGATTTCCATACTGAAGGAGTCCCAGTCAGCGAGTTGAAACATCCAAACACAATTATCCCAACCTGAGGGCAATGTTTCCGTTCAGAGCGAACGAAATAGCGTTCATGAACTCCGTGGTGTTTGGTACGAGGGCGAACAAGGTGATTCCGAGGAATTTTTCATCGATCCCAGATCCTTCAAGCACGACATCCACTACACCGACAAGTAATTCTGTACGAAGCGATCTGTAAACCACCTCTCCAGGGAAATAAAAGTGGACGGACCTGCAATGACTGCGTAGAGCGCAGTGCCCCCCAGAAGCACGCTAGCACTGACAACCCTACTCCAAGATGGGGCGTCGTGTCCACCATGCCCGGCAGCAGCCTCGTCGATCTCGTGACCTCCAGAGGTCCTGTACCTCCCAGGGGTAGCTTGAGCTTCTTGGTGCCTCAATGCGCTGACCGTGGCAACGGCAACAGCGCGAGTGAAATCGTCGCGGGTCATGCTCTCCGGAAGGGCGGTGGGCTGCAAGCCGGTGTGTTGAATCGCATGGTCAACGGTCTCTAACAACGGAGCGAACCCTGGTGTCGGTGGGAGGTTGACCGAAGGTGGTCGAACGTAGGAAATCCTACGTTCAGATGGCGTGGGGGTAGATTGTATGATCGATTCGGGTTGAGGTCCAGAGGTCGCATTCGGTTGGCCAGGTATTGACATCGGACCCCTTCCGATCTTCTGGCCAACAGACTCCGAATGCCTAAGAGCCGCGGGGACGAGCTTCTGATAGACAGAGATACGGTTGCTGCCCGGCCCTGGAAGCTCAGGGTGAAGAAGCTGCTGGGGATTTTGCCAGATTTGGGAAGCGTGTGTGCGAAGAGAGAACCAGAGTCCGATCAGGTAAGACTAGAAGTCCCAGTCTCGTAAACAAAAAGTACCATGAGATAATGACCGTACGTGGTACGTACGAAAATGAGGATGGTTGCACAGAACGAGACCAAAGATTTGACGGTCGACTGGTAGAACGGGTCATGCACGGGTTCAGGATGCGCGTAGTAACATTGTTGACACTCCCAAGATTTCCTCTCTTTTGGCGTGTGTGGAGGGCAGTCATGACACACGAGTTGGAACTGGTGAAAGTCCAAAGATGTCACACGGACGTAAGTCGTCAGCACCCGCATCGAGGCCCGTGGTGAAGAGTGGGGGTGAAGGGAGACTCACAGTTCCATACGTCTGATAGAACAATGTCGGAGTTAAGGTCCCGATGAACGCCATCATTAACATCATGCTCGTCACGCCAGCACTCTTCGCATTGAACTTCTGTTCCTTCCTCCTGACCGCCCCTCCACACATACTCATCCCCGGCATCAACAAAACGCCAGCCAGCAGACTACCAACAATGGAACCCTCGACCAACCGACCCTTACCCTCCTTGAGAGCGATGGAATAGAGGAGGATTTCGATGATGGAACCAAAGGTTGCGTTGATGACGGCGCCCATACCGATCGAGGATTGTGCGGAGATCGAGGCAACAGCCATTCCAATGAAGTAGGAAAGTGGGATAACACTGGCGAGACAGAGGATGAAGATCAGGGCACGGGAAGCGAGGAAAGTGATGAACGCTGGGACGTGTTTCCCTGCTGCCTCTCTACCCTCGACCCAAGGGAGAAGGAGCGTCCCGTCGAGGATGACTAGGAAGACTACGGGGATGAGATTGATAAAGAGAATGTTCACTCCTCCGATCGTGTACTTGTAGTATTGCCACCCGGTCGCTTTGTAGATACAAAGTAACACTGTGGAGGTGGGCGATCCAGACGGGGCGAGCTGGCCAGCCAAGAGACGCGTGCTTTTGATCGTGAATGCGCTCGTCCCCCCGGAGGCATCACCCTCGCTTTCTACCGGGGCGGAGACGCTGATGACCGCGGGGGCAGAACAGAATCGGACGGAGGTAGGGTGCTGGATGAGGTGTTTGATGAGCGCCCAATTCAACCTAGCCATGGGGATCGTAAAGACGAGGGCGTAACAGATGATGCAGACGATGAAAAGGAGGGGGACGATTATGGATAACAGGAAGAACCAGAAACAGAGCTTCCCCAGCAACCCCCCTTGGGGCTCCTTGTTCAAACCGGTTGTCGAATACGCAGGTACAGCGCCATAACTTCTCTGATTGCCGACGTCAACAACCGCCCGCCGAGTGAGCAGAGAGGTCCCTTCGTTTGGCTCGGAAGTGACGCTGGAAACGGGGACTCGCTGGTGATAGATGGCACTCCGCTGAGTGAGGGTGGAGTGATTCGACTGTGGTTCGTGGCCCCTGGGAGTAGCAGTACCCTCGCTGTCGCCCCCACCGACACTACTACCCTCCTGCGTCCCGTTCACCTGTTCTTCATCATCCACGCCAGAATCCGGGTGGAGGTCTCCCTCGAGGTACTTCCCAAACGGCCAGAAGATGTACCAACCCAACCCATACACCAGCGTCGCATAATTCCTGCCTCCCCCCGGGATAAGGAACAGAACAGCGGAGACCGCCAAGAACGCGAGGGATAGCCACCACCCACACAACACCGTCCAGACGACATTGCCGAACAACAGATGCTTCTCGGCTTGGGCGGAGGGGATGGAGTGCAGCGCCTCTTCAGCGTTCCTCGTAACCGTCCTGCTCTTCTTGTACAACGCGGGTTTCCAGATCGGCAAACCGAAAGGATGTTCGACGTTTATGAGCGACTGGCGTTCTTTGAGCGTTATTGGGTCCTCGTCGTATGAGCGGGCCGACCGAATGGCCTCGTCGTCATCGTTATCGTCCACTTCCATACTGTTGCGAGGGTCCCGGTCCCGGTCTGTCGAGACGTAGTGGTCCCTGGACCGTTTCGAACGACTACCGATCTCGCTATCCCCTTCATCGTACTCGTCTTCTTCTTCCTCGCTGAGAATGCTGGAAGGGTCATCGTGGACGGTCCCCCGGGCGGTTGCATTGCTTCCGATGCTCATGCCCCGAAGCCTGGGTGGGTTTGAAGTTGAGGACATGCTCCTATGCGCGTGGACGGGCCTGCGGGGAGTGGGTGAGACCGATTGGGCGGGGTTCTGGTTGGCGCTGTAGCTGAAGTAGGAAGTCCCCTGGTGGTGGTGTTGCGGGGTTTCTGCCGGTGACCACTGTGAACTTGCACCGCGAATTGGTTGCGCAGGGGTTCTGGAGGGGTTTGAGGAGGAAGCCTGGAGGGGAGAAGTGAAGGACGGCTCGTTCCTCGGCCGCCTGTCGTCGTAGGAGCCAGAGCCTCCAGCTGCGGACATCGCGAGGTCGGCTTTACGGTCCTGTGGCAGGAGGGCAGAAGAAAAGGCAAGATCGATCACATGACACACGTGGATATTATTTCCCCCGTCATCAAAATCACAAGAAAATCCGATTAACCCCAAAATCAAGATGTCCCAGCGGAACCTGATATAGCTGCAAACATGTACAAGAAATCCCGTCGATACTCTACAGGTCACTATCGCTTCAGCAGCTTCTCGTGCATCTCTGCTCCCTTCAGCTTCGCCCGCAAAAGCTCAAGTTTTGCCTCGTATCGTGCCACAACCTCCGCCCGTCTCCGTCGAATATCTGCCATCTCGCCCTCCAACGTCGCCAACGCCGGGTCACTCGCCTCGTCCACCGTCTCCAGCGTCGGGAACCCAGCGTTGTTCACACTCGGTGTGCTGCCTGATGAAGTCCCAAACCTCCCAAGCGAATTAGAACTCGCTGATAACGCAGCATGGTGGCTTCCGCTAAGGCTCCTCCCCCGTGATGACATGGAAGATAGCGAGTTCTTCCGTGATAGGGTGATCGGCTGAGAGACCAACGGCTGTGGATTCGAATTTGTTGGCAGCTGACGCGGCCCACGTATGGAGGCTGATCTGCCGGAGTGTATTGATACTGCATCTGTTTCGGTGGCCATCTGTAGTGGCGTTGGCCGCCGTTGCCGTTTCGTCAGTGTACTGAGTTCCAGCCCGTTAAACGCGTCAAGGAGCCTGCGCCCCTCGGCTTCAACAGCTTCAATCTCCGCTCGAAGGTCTTTCACAGATTGGGTATGTTCCCCATTTAGATCAAAACCGCCTGAGGAACGGTGGTTTGGGTCTCGCGCTGGGTTTGGGGTAGACGGTACGGACTTGTATGCCCGAATGGAATATGAGGATGGTGGGGGGTTGCGGGGTGTTTTGCGCGTCGGCGTTTGGTAGTCGCTCTTCCGGCGGGCAGACATTTCCGAGCCTATTGAACTGTCGCTCGCTTCTCTTCGCAAGAAGCGTCGTGGGAGGGTCCGGTCTTGTACAGGGGATGATGCGGAGGGGGGTATCATTGAATCTGAGGAGGTGGGTGGTTGGGACCCAGGTGATAAATTGAACCGTCGGCTCGCCGCTCTCCGTAGCAACCCAGAAAAGGCAGACACTATTGAGGCTTTGGAGTTGACGGAATCCGGCCGCGAGGAGTGCGAAGAGGAGGAGGATATATGTGGATCTACAACCAACTCAGCGTCAGCGACCGCCCAACACGCAGGAGCGTTGGAAGGGTAACGAACTTTGGTGAGCAGAAACGGATAGGCGCACAATTGGTGCCTCGCTCGGTACCGTCGACACGTTTGCGAATCGTTCGAAGAGGTTGGCACGCAATAGCCTGTACTCGTCATCACTGCAGCCGGTACTGGTCAGACCGAGAGACCCAACGGGAGAAGAGATGAAAGAAGGCGACGCACTCCAGAAGGCCCTGTTCGTTCGCTGTTGCAAGTTCTCCCAGCCGTTGAGCTAATGTCATCCTGGACAGCGGTTAAGATGTCAGGCAGGGTAGGTGAAGCGAAGGGGGGAGGGGTGAGGGAAGGGGACCGTACGTGATGGTATCCGCACTCGTTCTGCTCTTCTGTGGAGGCGAGAGTTGCGGGCCGGGTCTTGGACCGGGAACGAGTCGAGTCGAGATAGATGGAGTGTTACCCGAAGTCGTGGGCACCGAACTGGTACCCGACACCCCGGCCTTAACCTTCCTCCCAAGTGCCCGACCGAAGGATCTATTCGCACTGCTTTGTCCGGAAAGGGTACTATGGCCAGTGCCGGCTTCGCGGTCTGGGGGCGGGGTTCCGTCACCGAAGTTGTTGAACGTGCTTCGCTCGCGTTCCTTGCCTTTCCCATACTTCAACAAGGCGAAAACCAGAGGGGTCATCAGCGTATGAAGGGAAGCAAGGCCAGGGCGGCCCCCTTTAGGGCAAGCGAGGACGAGGCGGGTACGTACGAAACGGGAACGGATGACATTGGTGGCACCGCCGGGGACTGGGCCGTGGCCGGGGACTGGAACTCGTGGCTCGGGCTTGCTGGAAGTGAAGAAACCCATGGGCAGGGGGGAGAAAGAGAGGTCGGCTTGCGACGTTGGCAGACGGGTATCGGGGCCCCGACGGAACAGGCGGGAGTAAGGAGGTAACAAGGGAAACGCTCAACGATTACTTCTCGGCTAATTCGTATCCTTCCCTTCACCGTTGCAATACATAACCCCGTCTATTAAAGGGACAAAGAAATCAAGGCGCCTTCATCCCAAACTCGCAGTACAGCATCGCCACCCCTGCCACACCCAGCTTAATCTCCGGCCCCATTTCCCCACCACCCATGACCCTCGTCATCGTCTCCCCGATCGACGAAATCAAATCGCCCAGCGCTTTGAACCCCTCGGATGACGGCGCAAGGCCCAGCGCAACGTACCTCAGCAGCAGCACCACCGATAGACTCGGCTGAAACTTGGAGAGATTGCCGGGCGGGCCCGCTGAGGAGGCCGCATCGGGACCGGATTCATCACCAACTTCTGCGATCCGTGTGGCTAAAGTTGATATCAATCTTCCAGTGATGACGCTCGTCTCGTCACAGGATGATCCTGGGGTGGAAAACCTGGAGACCGACTCGGGAGGGGAGAGAACATGCGTCGGCGCCCAGATCGCAAACGGAAGGTAGAGCGCCTCCGCAGGGAAGAGAAGGAGGGTGGGGAGTGACTTCCCGACGGCGCTGGACAGGCGGTGGCTGTTGGTTTTGACGAACTCGAGAGCGTCGAAATCGGGGGAGATCTTTCGTTGCAGCTCGTCTGTTATTCCCATCGTGCCCGCCAGACCGGGACTTGTGGGACCAACCCGGTCTATACACGCCAGAGCGCCAACGAAATGAACAGCAAGGATCAAATCGTCTGTCGTGTACCGGGTCGCCCGAAAAGGGTCGCTCGAGTTGAGTGCCAGTTCGATCCCACGGAACAAATCAGCCCACTCCCGCTGATCATGAAGGGCATGGTAGATGATAGAACGGAGGTGTAGGATTCGTTGTGCGCGATGCAACTCATCTCGGACCACAACCTCCACGTCAATGTTGTCCAAGACGAAGCTGCACAACTCCAAGGACTGCTTGAGCCGTTGCTCCTGGAAGCTCTGAGAATGGGATGGGTTCGGAAGGTCGCCCTCCCAGTGGCTCGATCCAAGGATCACCGTGAGCATATTATCCTGTGAGCGGATCCCATGAGCACCGCGAAATCACACTGCGCGTAGTCCTTACCAGCACATCCCAGAACGTGGGCTGGGTGCGAAGCGCTTTCCACCAAAATTCGAAAGCTTGGATGGGGAGTCCCATAACCTTGAAAGTAGATCCCATATTACACATCGCCTCCGCCTAGTCACAAGTTAGCATAGCCGTTCCCAAGGTATTTTGAAAATTATCAACGAACGTTATTCGGACATCTCTCCAGGACTTCGCGGTTCACATCCAACGCCCGCTGGTGGAGCCCTTGACGGTGATACACGCAACCAAGCAACAACGCCGTTTGCAAATGGCTAGGATCCAGTCCGTGTAGCAATTCCAGCAATGGCAAGAGCATTGGCACATGGGTGGCGAGGGGGCCGTCCGGCCCGGGAGATGATTCTCCTGTCACGAATGTATCATACAACGAGTATGCGTAGGACAACAGCCCATCGCGTTTCGTAGGATCCAGGGGGCCAGGGACGGGGAACGAGTTCTCTTGGTGCCGGGTGTCGGATTGTGGTGGCCCTTCGAACGGTTTCGTGAAAAAGTGCTCGAGGTTTCCCAACGTCGGGATGGGTGGAGGGTACTTCTGACCCCTGAGGCGAGAAGTCAGAACCGGTTCGCCTGCGTGTTCGGTAGGTCTCATTCTTCGGGTCGCTGAGGAGGCGTAGGGGGGGGTTCGTGGTGGTGTTTAGAGGAGAACATGTCCCCTACCCAGCCCCTTTAAGTTCAGATTTGGACTTGAGGATAGTGTTCATCGATGCGTTGTCACGAGTCGGTCGTCAGTGAACCAAACGTCACTGATGATGAGCAAACACGAAGCGGCAACTGTCGGCGCTTATCGATCATCGCACACGTTCCGCAGGCTCCAAGTTCCAGCCTCCAGCACCTAAAACATGGTCGATTTCCGTGCGTACCCCAAATATTTGAGACTCGCCAGCATCACTAAGAGAGCCGAACATCGATTAGTTCTCGCGATTGCCCGCCGGGTTGGAGCACTGGTCGGAAAAGAAGAGGCGGCCATCGAGGCAGCGGAGGAACCTGTAGACCTCGGTCAAATCGCCGGGGCGGTCCACTACGGGTGCATGGGACTCCCCCAGGAACTTGTTGACCACACCATAGAAATACTCCACGACGATCTCCGAGCTCTCAAAGCCTGTTCGTTGACTTGTAAAGCAATGTTTGCGTCGACCCGACACCTCATTCACCAGACATTACGCCTGACTCGATGGAACAACCAGAGCGTCCTCACCCTGGCAGAGCAATACCGCTATCTGAGATGGGACCACCACGATATCGAGCTCCGTTTCTTGTCTTTCATGGGCGAACGGGGCTTCCTCCAATACCCTCGGCACCTGTACATCCGCCTGGATTCCAAACTCACCCCAGATACCCTGATACCACACCTCAACCACTTCCAATCTCTTGACCGAATCCATTCCCTCACTATCGATGCCTACTACGGCTCTATATGGCGAAACTACCACATTGCTTGCTTCCACCACTTTTATCCCACCCTGACTTCGCTTACGCTCCACCGCCCCATCAATCACTATCGATACGTTCTGCAATTCGCTCTACAGTTCCCAAATCTGCAAAACTTGTGCATTGAACACATGGACGACGGTGAACCGATTCGGCCAGATTCGACCATCCCCCCCATCGTCGATAAATCACCACCCCTACGTGGGCACCTCCGTTTGGTCGATGTTGGTTCGGTTGAGTGGCCCACGGAATTCGCCAATGACCTTCCAGGCGGAATCAACTTTCGATCGGTAGAACTTCAGGGTGTGTTTTGGGATCACGGTCAACGTATACTGACCGCGTGTGCGGGTACCCTCGAAGACCTCACTATCGTGCCCCGCAGGCAATGTACGCATTGAATCTCACTTTCCATCCATTGCCTACGGTAACTTACCTCCAACAGGGGACACTGAGTTTTTGTATTTCAGTTATTGGGGGAACAGGGTCCTCCGCCGGTTGACCTTCCGCATGGCGTTCCTTCACATGTCCTCCCTGCCATTCAAGTTCGTCCGTGGAGCGCTCTCTACTATCAGTTCCCCCGACTTCCGCGAGTTCGTGCTCGAATTTGGCAAAATTCCTTCTCACTTTACTCAGCCGTCTTCGGAACACTGGGGCCACTGGGCGACCATCGATAGGTTTTTCCAGGAGCGGTGGGCAGAGCGTGGAGATTTCAAGCTCATCATCAGGACGGGCAAGTTGTATGATAGGGAGACGTTCGAAGCATATGCGAAGGAGACTTTCCCGTTGTCTGCGAGGAGAGGGTGTATTCAGTTTGAAACATCCCATTCGATTGACCGATACTGGCGTTAGTCGCTCGGTCGTTCCCTGGGGTACGCTTGTACACCAAACGCAATTACGATGCCCATCCACTAATGCCTGCCTGTAGGAACGCGGTGTGGAACCCGACACGAGGCGCCGATCCCTCCCCGCAATCGCGGATAAACATATAACCGCACACACGCAAGTGCTCCTCCATGTACTTGGCCCATCCCCCCACCAGTATTTGAGGGTTTGGACCGGGTTCCGGGGGCCTGGAAGCCATCCTCTCCGCAAGTGGACAAGAACGGGGTGGAGATTCGGCGGGGTGGTGATGGATTCTTCTGGTGTGATTCCTCGGTTCAATCCGGTTCCGTGTTGATCACGAGGAGTTTAATCTGAAGCTCGGGGGTGGGTGGAACGTGGCCAATGTAAATGTTACCTGTTGCTTTTGTACTCCACACAGGGATTCCTGGTGCTGTAAGCCCTTCCGTCCAGCA
>Ga0307516_10007307_pt1 | contig 12711 bp, 16 predicted proteins | sample 19_EM_MG_FD_203310 | JGI IMG/M metagenome (GOLD analysis project Ga0307516, IMG submission 203310) | Populus trichocarpa ectomycorrhiza microbial communities from riparian zone in the Pacific Northwest, United States - 19_EM | ecosystem: Host-associated > Plants > Roots > Unclassified | place... | reverse complement strand
GCTGTTAGTAATGGTTAGTAATGCTGTTAGTAACGGTTAGTAACGCTGTTAGTAACGGTTAGTAACGCTGTTAGTAACAGGCTGGTTAGCAATTCGGGTGCCTCCAACGGAACCCTAACTTCTATTGTTCCGTGTAAACGCTTTTCGCGCTCCCCTCCTCCAAGGCCAAGAGAGTGCGCCACGGAGGGCCCTCGTATGTCTTGCTCTCAACGCGGCACGACGGCACCCTTGGGGAAGTGGGGGCTTCGATGTCTTGAAGATCTCTCAGGTGCGTTGTAGAGCAGGGGAATGTGTAGACGCTATTCAGATGCGAAACATTGGGGGAGTCAATAAAATTCCGGATTTTTCGTTACCGAAATTCCCGAACCGCGAGTCGATGATCAACCAAATCCAGACGAGGGCCAAGAGATCCGTGCTATGCTTCTGGAAACTGGGTTGTCGATTAGGGGTTAAAGGTGTGTTTGATTCACGGTGGTCCAACGTTCAGGTTTCAGGGTTCTCAACGACGATGATTCCATCCCTGAAGTGAAGGAGGAGGCGAGTGCTATTATTTCCCGCGCACATCACTGGCAGACATTAGTATCTATAAGGTACCTTCATCTCGGCGGAGCCGCGGTTCCCCCCCTCCACACCTTACGCTTCTATAAGTAGTAGCGTCTGGATTTACCCAATGAAATTAGAGGTCCCTTACAAGGGTTGGGTTCGTTCGTGTTTCACCTATGGTTCAGGAAGGTATCAGGCGAAGGGGAAACCTAGGCTACGCAGTGACAACGCACCGGGAGGGTTTACATCCTCTGAAGCTTCTTGACTCTTTCACTGAGTACATACCAAGTCCTCCCCATTCCTTCACAAAGTTCCAGGGACGGGAAAATATCGATCATTCCTTTTGCCACGGTTTCAAGATCGGGCTCTTCGAGGTTGAGTGGTATTCGATAGACACTCAATTGCGAGAGTGGACACCTCGGGAGTGGGCGTAAGTCTTCGAATCGAGGATCCTCCGAGATGTTCTTGATATCTTCAACGATGTTCGTGACATTGAAGTGGATCTCCAGTAGTCCCAACTTGGCGCAGTAAACAGAGATAGGAAGGAGGCAAGCGACTGTCGTGGCGCAGGTATTCTCGAAACACGGGTATCCGAGGAGGAGGGACTCCAGTCGGGGCAAGGCCATAGCGAGCTGGGTGACATTGTCGTTGTTCAGCTTGAAGGTGCATTCGCCCTCATCACCTCTGCCGTGGCAGAGGACCTCTACGCTCAGAAAAACCAAGTTGCAGAAGATTTGTACCGTGGACGCGAAGGAGGCATCGATGATGGGATCGGGGAAGTTGAAAATGGTCAGGGATTTCAGGGAGCCCTTTACACTGGATAGCGGTGTCACGCCTTGCGTGGTGGGAACGTCGTGCTCTAAACGTCCCAATAGGGAAAGCCATCCATGCGCAGCGTTACCCCCAATTGTGAACTCTGCTAGGGGTGGGAAAGCGAGTGGCAAGGGTGAATCAGAGTAGTTTGGTGGGGGACGGTTGACGCGCCAGGTACGAAGGTGGGGAAGTCGGATCAAATGATTCATAGCCTCGTCGGATAGGGGTACTGGGGAGGCGAACTCCGTCAACGATGGCCCACAACGCAAGACGACGGAGGAGAGTGACTCTTTGAACTGCGCCCAGGGTACCCAATGATGCCACCTAACGCCGACGAGGAGACTTTGAAGAGCGGATGTCGGTAACGCGGCGATCCTCGAGGCGATGGCCGGCAGAACACCGGGGGGAATACCGGAACTGCCCCACGACAACGGCGAGGAAATAGAGATCTTTGTCAAATGTGGGGGGAAGAGCAGGTCGGCGGAGGGGAGGTTCGATGCCGTGATGCACCAGGATAAATCTTGCAATGCTGGGAACCACCCACCGGCGGGTGAATTTAGGCGTAGCTTGTGAAAGGTGCCCTCAGCGAGGGCTGAGTCATCCATGAAGACGTGGCGCATCCAAGACGCATAGCGCTGGACTCTTTTCCAATCCTCTGGCGACGGTTCCCCTACGATCACGAACTGAGCAGGCGAAAACTTCAGGGTTCTGTTCCTCAATGGGGGATCTAAGTCACGTACCCGATGATCATCACTTTCGAAACGCCAAGTCTCTTCAGGTAACACCTTCAGAAGGGTATCCAACGACCCTTGTGTCTCCCATAACGTGCTGAGGGCAGGTTCTTCGAGGTACCGGCAGGTGCGAGCGAGATCCACAGTGCTCTTTCGACTGGTAAGGATGAGTTGACTTGCGATGGCCCTCGTCAGTTCGGTAATCTCGAAAATTCGATGGGGCGTGTTGTCGTGGATCATGGCTGCTTGCGTGTGAATCACGCTGAGACGCCCGACCTCGACCGGACCGGTCGAAGTTCGTTCATTTTCCTTCCAATCGCGTTTGGTCTACAAGTATTGCACTTCCAACCGGGGTGGGTATTACTTAACAAATTGGTCATGGAGAGGGGGTACAAGACGACGGTCGACAACGGCACTCCGGCCGAGCTACCTACGGGTTACGATTCTGTGCCGGCCGTTATTGCCCGAAAGTGGCTCGGGTAGATGAGGACCCGGGTCGGGCGCCCGCCAGGACGACAACAACCTCACAGTGTATTACAGCGACGCCACCCGCCCGTCGTTGGTTGTAATGTATAACCGAGGCCATCTCCCGTGTTTTAAAAGAGATAATCGTGGCAGTGGTTGCTCTGAGGTCTGGATTGTTGTGCAAAAAAGAGTGCGGGGGTATTGCTCGTACTTCGCTGGTTCACCTGTGACTCAGGAATGAACCAGGTGAAGGGGAAGTTCAAAATCACACTCACCAATGATGCGCCGGGGGCGTTCGCGTCTTCTGACGCTCCACCATTCTCTCAAAGAACTCCTCCCAATCTGGATTGTACACCAATCTGTCACAGTGTTCCAGGGTGGGAAAAATATCAGCCATCCCGTTTACCACAGCCTCCAACCCGGGCGGATCAACCGTGAGTGGCGTTCGCCGGGCACCCAAATTCGAGAGTGAACACCGGAGCTCTTCAAATATGGGGTTCTCTGAGATGTTCTTGAGATCGTCAACGATGTTCATAGTGTTGAAGTGGATCCTCAGCTCTTGCAACCTGACGCAATAGACGGAGATTGGAAGTAGGCAAGCGACGGTCGTTGTACAGGTGTTTTTGGAACACGGGTTTCCAAGGATAAGAATCTCCAGTTGAGACAGTGTCATGGCGAACTTGGTGACGTCGTCGTTGTTTAGCTCGAAGGCGCACTGGCCCGTATTGTCCTCGTCGTGGCAGCCAACCCGCACAGCTAGATAGGTCAGGTTGTGAAACATTCGAATCGTGGAGGTGAGGGAGACATCGACGGTGAGATCGGTGGACTCTTCGCGGTTCAGGGACCACAGAGATTCCTTCATCCTGGATAATGGTGTCACGCATTGTGTGGAAGAAACGCTGTCCTCCAAACGCCTGAACAGGGAAAGCCAACCACGTGTTGCACCCCTCCCAAGCATAAATCCCATGAGAGACGGGAAGATGGGGGGCGTAGGTAAAGCGGAATAGCTAGGCGGAGGGCCTTCGACGCGGCAGGAACGGAGGTTTGGAAGGTGAACCAAATGATTCATCGCCATGTCGGACAGTGGGATCGAGGAGGTGAATTCCGTCAACGACGACCCACAACGCAGGACGACGGAGGAGAGCGATTCTGTTAAATCCACCCAGGGAGTCGTATAACTAACCCATAGGGATTGGAGGGGAGTTGTCGGTAAGCCGGAGATGGTCGAGGCGACAGTTCGCATAACTCTGGAACTACTCCACGATTGCGGCGGGAAGATGGAAACCTCGCTCAAATATGGGGAGAAGAACAGGTCGACATAAGGAAGGTTGGATTCCGTGATGTGCCAAGATAACCCCCGTAACGCTGGAAACCATCCGCCGGCAGGTGAATTCAGGGGTAATTCACGGAAGGTGTCCTCCCCAAGGGCCGGGGAGTTATCCACGCAAACTTCGCGCATCCAAGACGCATAGCGCTTGACTCTCTTCCAATCCTCCGGCAATGGATCTCTCACTATCCTGAACTAAAGCAACACCAAACCTGAACATTCAATTCCTCGAACGGGGGATCCGTGCCACGTACCACACTTTTACCGGGTACCGGGTTGTAACTCCAAGTTTTCTCAGGCAGCACCTTTAGAAGGGTATCCAGCCATGGTTGTGTCTGCCACAATACACTGAGGACGGGTTCTTCGAGGTACCGGCACGTGCGAGCGAGATCCATGGTGCTCTTTGGACTGGTAAGGATAAGTTGACCGGCGATGAGCATCGTCAGCTCGCTGATCCTGAAAATTCGATGGGGCTTGTCGTCGTGGGTCATGATGGGTCGCGCAGAGCTGGGGCGGTTACTTAGCGCCCGGCGCAGGACCACCTTTGGTGGTCGGGCCGTCACGGGTTCGTTCGCCGGCGAGAGATTGATCATTACCCTTGCCTTGGATTCGTGCCGATGGCAATGGGTCGCGCACTCGTTACTTCGGGGGCCATACGCCGACACCATTATGAATATACGTCGCGCTACAACAGTGCGAACCCGGATATCCTCCTAATAATACATGATACACAAACCGATACTCAGGCACTCCTACTCGTACATCACAAGATAGGACGGTCGCACAGCGTCGTTCGAATACACAACCAGTTCGTCATACGGGAGGTTGAGACTTCCTCCAACTTCAGCAAGCACCTGGATACAGCCGCTGATAAGCCTCCGGGTGACCAAAATAGGGTACCAACTCGACTCACAGAATTGTACCCAGCGGGTGGAGTAGTCATCGAAGGGTCATCCTGGGTGATCTTGTAACCTTTGCCTACGACCACTTTGTTCAGTAGCATGGCCTTCCACGGTGAGGAAGGGTCGGTGGAGGAGTGACCGTCTGATCTAGATACCGTGGGTTGTCATCAGCGAAAGACCCCTGCGGAAAGCGCGACACGAACCCGGAAGAAGTTGAAGAAGTGTAGATTCCAGCACCGAACCTTTTGCCTGATTTCGTTCCACTGTAGGCGATATCGAACGAGGTCTTGACGATACAACACAACGGACATTGGGCATCGGAGCAAAAGGCCGTGCAACCTTTGTCTCCGAGGGTGCACTTCCTACGCGTCCCGTGCCATCGCCGACTCTCATTGCCTGGTGACCGACCCTTCCCGGTAAAGTTGCCACGGGCTTCCACGGAATCGCTGGAGTTGGGTACCGTGAGAGTCACACTTTAGGGAATGAAACGGGGGGCGTGGTGACGTACCAGTAAAAGTTGTACTTGTTTACGCTCTGTTGCGTCGATACGACCTTGTAGATTGCCCGGACCTGGGGGCAGGTTGTGGCGCTTCTCCACGAACGTTCGAACTGTTGAACGACTACCTCTGATATTAGGTTAACCGGACGAGGAGTCGGAAACAGCCAACGCACCGCTCTTGAAAGTCTCGTTCTCTTCTGCAATCTCAATTATTGCCGGGGCGGTCTTTGTTACCGAAGCCTTGCAGAGCTTGCAGAAGATGGCCTTCCGGGACTTGTCAGCCTTCTTACACACGACGCAGCCCTTCTGACCGAACCTACGAATGCCGGGCCAAACCCCTCGTGACCAGTAGTTAGAATCAAAATGACGATGAGGACGTACGCTTCGTGAGTCTTTCCACAATACTTTCCGGGCGCCCCGGTCGGATCCGTGTCTACGGCCTTTTGGCAACCCGGAGTTAAACACGTGTCAACGGGAGGTCCCGGCATTGTGTTACCCTGTTGCGGTGTTTGCCCGTTCCCATTAACGTTGCCGTTCCGAGTGCCGTTGGACTTTGAAGCGTTGGCGCAAGTGCGGGAGCAATACGGATGAGTGGACTTTCCGTCAGTATACTTCGGCCGGACTTTGCATTGCTACATAAAAAGAGCACTGAGCCAACTTGCCATTGCCATTGGGTCACAGACGAGCCACGTGGAGAACAGTACCTCGCATTTCGCTGCAGCCGAGTTAGCCCTCGCGCAAGTTCTCGAACAGAAGTTATGTAACACCCCAGAGGTGGGATCGAGCCGCCTGGGGTACACGTGGCAATTCTATGAGGGGAGGGTGAGGAATAGAATCTGGAGCACCGTCCACCTTCATACCTGACACATGTTGTTCTGGTTCCCGTTGCTCGTGTTGTTGGTAAGGTTCCCCGTACCCGTACCAGCCACAAGGGTGGAAGACTGTCCGTTCCCCGTGTTTGGAAGATTTTGGGAGGGCGGCGGTAAATTCAAGGCCTTCCGGATGGCTCGAAACGTTAGGTTCGTCGTCGGTAACGAAGAAAAAAGTCCAAGTGCAGGCTTTTGAGGTAAACTCGTGGCAGCCCCGGCCTGTGTCATGGTGGTCGTAGCCATCCAACGCGTCGCCGGGTTTGGCGGGTCTGATCAGAAAACAAAACAAAACAGGAGTTGGTGGTGTGCGTTGTTGAGAGTGGAGATGGTATTCAAGTGGGATGGCCGTCCGCCATGTCGCATGGTGATGGAGAAGACCTTGGGGTCCCGTGCACCCTTTCATTCAGAGTGTGAGGTGGACATGAGGCGCCCACCCCCCGAATAAGGGGGGCGTGCCACAATCCGCACGGTAGAAAGTCCCGGGCCGGTGCCCCGCTTCCCATCCGGGTTGCGCCGATCGGAGGCGAGGTGGCCACACCCAAGAGTCGTTCGTGGGCTTTCGTATCTTGACATCTTACAGAGGAGGGAATGGTGGAGCGATGATGTAGTGTCTCTTGCGATCTGCACCGCAGAGTGTTGGGCCATAACCGCGAGAAGAACGGGCCTGATTCACCGTCAGAGTTGGGGAAAATGCCCAAAATTCGTCGAGCAGAACGGAACCGTCCACTCGCATTGCGGTCGGACGTAGGTAGGAGCCTCGCATCTTACACACAAACTGCCAGGCTACAAGGAAAGCAGGAACTCGGCATTCAGTGCATTTTGTTCGCTCGACGTGCGGGGTACTGCCGTCCACTCACGCGTGCGTCTCGTGGCAACGTCTCCCTGGCACTGAGTGGTTGGGTCACAGTAGTTGCCGAGGGTGGTATAGAAATGGTAAGGGGTAGACAAGATGAGACGATACGATTTATCTCCCAGACCCTCCCATAGGTCCCCTGATGAGCTGAATGAGCCCTGAAGCACTCGGTAAAACCGACTAAAAATACTCACCTTTCAAAGAACGCAGTGTATGTGATGTTTGAGCGTCACGGACCCTTCCCTAGTTCGCTGGAAGCTGGCCAACCACCAAGAGATCCTTCGCTGTCTCGGTCTCTCCGTACAGGGCGACATTGGGGTGTGGGATACGCGTCGCAGCGGACTTGGACGCGTCAAAGCCGCAACATACGGTCGGTGTCGTTTCGAGACAACTTCCCAGAGAACGGAATCCGTTGTTTGCCGGAGCTTTTGATCCGATCGGTGCGGCGCTGAGCTCGCAGGTTGATCGCAAACAGTCCAACGACCTGGTCACCTCGTTTCGCTCAATTTGTGGTCTGTAGGCTCACCGCCAGCTACCCGATAGTAGCTGCGGTGTATCGTCGATTTCCGCGAGCCACACGACGGTGGGAATGGGTTGTATGCGGGAATCCGGCCGGGGGCACCGGTGTCATGCCGATAGGCCCGGAGGGGCGACACTGAAAACCTTTATTTATTCACTCCAAATTGACGGAATGAATCCTGATCAGGGCCGTTGCTGCTTCCCTTCCCTGCTCCCAGTCACCCCGTCATCGGCCACCAGCCACCCCCAGAGCTCGAAATCCGGGACACGCGAAATAAGCGCATCGTCCGCGGTGGTGTGCAAGATGAACGGCTTATTTTCTTCGCAGCACACATTGACTGGTCGTGCTTCGCGGGGAGGGCGACGCTCATACGGACCCACTACATGGCTGGCAATAGATTAGCCAAATTTGGGGCCCTTCTCCGAGTCTGTCAACCCGCTGCTTCCCGCATGTGGTTAGAAATCTCAGGTCCGGCGCTCTTGCCCCATCTCTATTCGACTCCGTGAAGAGAGAGGCACATAAAAAACGCGATGGGTCTCCTCTCACACCGGCGTCGTCCTCCTTGCTTCCCCATTCGCGTTCAGATGTCGCTAATGGCCCACCAAGGTCCTTCACCACCGTCCAGAACGCCCTCGAAGGCGTCGTCTTTCCGCAAGGTCACACCAAGCCCTGAGGACAGAACGCGTCCCCTCCTGCCAATTGCCTGGGCCCCTTCCATCAAGTATCTCGTCCTCTTCCAGGTCGTCGCGCATGCCGGGATGGCCTCTTGGTGCGCTTCAGCGTTCATCCCAGCCTTCCTCCAGATGTCCCGGTTTTTCCACCGGGACATTAGCGACATGACCTACCTCGTGGGAGCCTACACGCTGATGATGGGCTTCGGCGTCTTGCTCTGGAACCCTCTTGCCGATCGCTTCGGACGAAGGCCGATCCTGCTGCTCTCACTTTCCGAGTGCGTGATTGCGACTTGCGGTGTCGCCGTTTCCAAATCGTACGCAACTATCATGGTTGCCCGGATCTTCCAGGGTTTCGGCATCTGTGCCCCATTGTCTCTCGGCGCAGCGTACATGAAGGAGATGTATCCACCCAAAAACCGCGGCACCGCGTTGGGAATTTGGACACTGAGCATCACTTGCGGGCCTTTCCTGGGCCCTTTCGTTTGTGGGCGAGTCCTTTTCAGTTCTCGTATCAGTGAAGCTTGCTGATGACATCACCACATTTCAGATTCATTGCCCATCACTCCACTTGGGAGTGGATCGTCTGGTTGGAAGCGCTCATGTTGGCATCCCTCCTACTGTTCGAGGTCGTCTTCCTTCCCGAAGCAATTCCAGGCACATCCTGCTTCCGAAACCTGCACACCCTTAGAGACGTCCTCTTCCAACTCCCCGTCTCCCCCAACACCATCACCGGAGATTTCTTTCTCTCCACCCGCAAGACCCTCACCGCTGTTTACTATCCTGCCGTCTGGCTCGCTGGTCTTGCTTTCGCCGTTCCTTACGGATGTGTGTGTGTCGTTGCCGTTGAATAACCCACGCTCACCCGCATCATTTAGATATCGCCGTCTCAATTTCGAATCTGTTCCCAGTGGTCTACGGGAGGTTGTACAAGTTCAACCCGTCGAAGCAAGGGTTACTATACCTCCCCATGTTGGTTGGGAGTCTTTTAGCAGAGTGTGGCACAGGGCAAGCAGGAGATAAATGCGTCGCAGCCGACCTATCCGGTAATCTCGGGGTACTCATCGGAAGACGCAACGCCGACTACGCAACCAGCAAGAAAGCAGTGGATGTTGAAAGCCCCAAGTCTGCGACTACGATTCATCGACCAGAGGGTGATTCTCGGAGCGATAGCACCAAGGTCCCAGAGATGCGACTGGTGATCGCGTTGTTCGGAGTTCTGGTTTGCATCGTGAGTGGCCTCCAGGTCGGTTTCAAAATTGGCACCTGCTCACTGTATTTTTTAGGCCGGCCTTCTGTGGTTTGGTATTGGAGTCAAAAAGCACCTCCACTGGGCAAATCTCGCCATCGCGAGTGGCGTTGCGGCATACGGTGCCCAAATGGTCACCTCCATCTCGTAAGCTCGTCGACTCTCCACCCTCAACGCATATATTCACCGATACTTCCCTGCAGGTTCTCGTACGTCGTCGACTGTTACCCCAAATCGGCAAAAGAGGTGGTGACGATCATGAACATCTTCCGCGTCCTCTCCTCCTTCGTCGTCCTTTTCTACAATCAACGACTCAATCATGCCGTTGGATACGACGTTGCGTTTGGGATCGAATCTATTGTTACAGCCGTGTTTGGGTTGGGTGGGCTTGGGGTTTTGGTAGCCGTTGGTGGGAAGTTCCGTTGAACGTCCTCCCCAACGCTTTCCAAGTGCAATTTTACGAAGTTTCTCGAACTGATCTACCTGTAGTGACTCTGTTGTATTTGTGTATAATCATCTCTAGGCGTGGAATTCCTCATAGATATTAAGTAACCACAACCTACGATCGCTCCTTTCCTGTACACCCTTCCCAAAATATGAATGTGCCACGTTAGGTCAACGATTCAGACACCCCCGGTGACCTTGGGTATGATTGCGACCTCGAAACTCGAAACCCGGTGACCCTGCATTCCGCGGGATCTACCACAAAACCGCCAGGACGTCGGCAAACCCAGGAAAACACAAGAAGCACACGGCAATCCCTCTCGTCGTTCAAGGTTAATTCCCCATCCTGACATACGTACGCGATTACAGTGGCGGGGATCGGGGCCAAGGGTAACTTTGCTTCGTAAACCAAATTTCACAGAAATGAGAAGCGCACATCACACGAAACGACGAGGGGGTGCAAGTTTGGTCTCTTGTTTTCCCCCGGGTTGGGGCGGGGGTTGACACTGCTTCGGCTTCCGCTCGTTTCTTCCCATCGCGTCAGACCTATCGTCCAACAGCCTGTCTTGGGTCAGATCGTTATTTGCCCAATGATTGGACGTTTCAACTAGAACGCAACGATACTTGATAACAGTGGTGTATGCCATCCGGCCATCGTATCTTGTGGTCTATGATCATGATATACCGTCGCGAGGTCCCCGCCTGTTCACCGATCAGCCCGCGGCCGTGTTTTCGGGATCCAGATCAATGGGAATTAGTTCAAGAATGTACCAGGCGGAAGAGAAATGCAATGCTACACTCACAGACGACGTTCCGGGTGTGATTCCCGATGCTGTGTAATTCTCCTGTTAAGCTCAGCCCAACGACTCGCGACCCCTAGACAGATTCGCAGGGACGGGAAAATATCGAGCATTCCGCCCATCACGGTTTCAAAACCGGGCTCGTCGAGGGCGAGCGGTATCCGGAAGACGTCCAAACACAAGAGTGTGCACCTCGGAAGCGAACGCAACTCCTGGAATCGGGGATCTTCTGAGATGTTCTTGAGATCGTCGAGAATATTCGTAGTGTTGAAGTGAATCCCAAATTGCGCCAACTTGGGTCAATGAACGGAAATTAGAAGGAGGCAGGCGGCAGTTGTGGCACAGGTGTTTTCGAAACAAGGCCGTCCGAGGTAAAGACATTCCAGCTGAGACAGCGCCATGGCAAGCTCGGCGACATTGCCGTCGTTCAGCTTGAACGTGCACTGAAGCTCTTCGAATCCGTCGCGGCAGTAGTCTCCGACGGTCAGAATGGTCAAGTTGCGAAACATTTGAATCGAGGAGGTGAAGGAGTTATCGATAAAGGGAAGAAGGCTTTCGATATTCAGGTATTGCAGGGATCCCTTCACCCTGGACAACGGTGTCACGTCTTGTGCAGTGGAAACACTGTCCTCCAAGCGTTTGAACAGGGAAATACATCCATGTGCAACGCCTCTCCCCAGCGTAAATTTCGTGAGAGGCGGGAATACGAGTGGTAGTGGTGGAATAGAGTAGCTTGGCGGGGGACCTTTGACATCCCAGGCACGGAGGTTGGGGAGATGGATCAAATGGTTTACCGCCGCATCAGTCAATGGGATTGGGGAGGTGAACTCCGTGAGTGATGGCCGACAGCGCAAAACGACGGAGGAGAGCGGGTCCCCGAGGTGCGCCGAGGGCTCTCATTTTGCCGCTCGCCGACTAGCAGGGAAGCGTTCCACATCCACGGTAAACGAAAATCTTCTTTAAATGCGGGGAGAGGAATAGGTCGACATGAGAGAGATTGGATTCCGTGAGACACCAAGATAAATCTTGCAACGCTGGGAACCATCCGCCTGCAGGTGAATTGAGGCGTAACTTCTTGGGGGCGCCTTCCCCGAGGACAGGCCACTCGTCCAATCGAACCCCGCGCATCCAAGACGCGTAGCGTTGTACTCTCTTCCAATCCTCTGGCGACGGATCCCTCACGATCCTGAACTGAAATCACCCCGAACTTTAGCGTTCGATCCGATAGGGGGATCTGAGCCACATACCACACTTTTACCGGACTCCGGATTGTCAAGATCCCAAGTTTCCTCAGGTAACACCTTCAAAAGGGTACACACCGACGATTGCGTCTCCCATAACGTACTGAGGACGGGTTCTTCGAGGTGCTGACATGCGCAAGCGAGATCGACGGCGCTCTTTCGGCTCGTTTGAAGGATGAGCTGACTTGCTATGAACCTCGTCAATTCACTGATCTTGAAAACGCGACAGGGTGTGCTGTCTTGGATCATGGTGGCTCGTGTGTGAGCTACTCGGGGACTTAACGCTCGGCGCCCGTCAGGTGACGTTCCTTTCCGGGAAACTGACAGCTCTCATATCTCACCACCGCTACCGCAGTTTATTCATCTATTGCGTGGGTGGGCGCACCAGCAACGTCCACCAGGGAACGGGACGTCGTCGCTACCTTCCCCGCCACTTCCTCGTCGTTTCGTGCCATGCACGCTTTCCGTTTCTGTGGAATTTGGTTTGCGTTACCTCCGGTCCCGATCCCCACAGCTGAAATCAAGAACGTCGGTCAGGATGGGATATCCTGTACCGTTTCAACAAAAAATAAATAGCATTTAAATGGGCATTTATTGGGTGTCCCGTCATGTACTATAGGTCCCCGACTCTAAGTCAATATATGCAATTTTGTATCCGGGGGAATAGGCCTCGTCAGGTGCGAATAGGACCTATTCCCATTTGTTGTAACGAGGTGGAGCATTTATTGCACACAATGCGTGAAACCACGCAAAAATTCCACAAATATGCTTTGAATGCCTCGGA
>Ga0307516_10007306_pt1 | contig 12712 bp, 13 predicted proteins | sample 19_EM_MG_FD_203310 | JGI IMG/M metagenome (GOLD analysis project Ga0307516, IMG submission 203310) | Populus trichocarpa ectomycorrhiza microbial communities from riparian zone in the Pacific Northwest, United States - 19_EM | ecosystem: Host-associated > Plants > Roots > Unclassified | place... | reverse complement strand
GCGGAAATCCGACTTCGTGTCTTTCCGCCGGCTTGTCGCTCTTCGACCGACCCGAGGCCGCCTCCGCCGCCGGGGGCCGCGGCCCGGAAGCCGATCACGAGAACGTGTCACGGCGTCGAGGCGCGCACGTGTCGTCCACCACAATCAACCGGCTCGGCCTTTACTTTCCCCTAGGTACCTATTGTCCGGAGAACAGTAGCGTTCCGAACGAGTGACGATCCCACGATCGACACCGATACGGAGGTAACAATGATGAACCAACGGTCGAGGATCCGGGCCGGCACAGCAGCCGCCTCATTGATCGCCCTCGCCACCGTCGCCGGCCTGGCCGCCGCGCCGTCCGCCGCCGCCGCGACCACCGCCACCGCACAACTGGCGATCGACGCGCCGCTGTGGATTCGGAACACTGCCGGCAACAACCAAATATGGTTCGGCAGCCTCCAGGTGAAGAGCGCCGGCACCACGACCTGCCTGACACAGAACGACTTCTCCGACACGCGCATCGTCAACACCCGCCTGCGGCTCACCACGGACTATGCGGTCACCCTGGGCACGCCCTACGAGATCTCCGCGTGGGAGAGCAACCTGTGCGACGCCTACGTCCCGTCATGGGGCACCCGCACACGCACACTCGGCGGAGTGACGGCGACCCCGACGGCCGACGCCGTGTCCGACAGTCTCTGGCGCGTCACCATCCCGTAGCGGTCGGGCCGTGGCCCGCGAACACTACGACGTGACGCGACGTGACGCGACACGGCCGCCGCTGAGACCGCAACCCCGCCCGAATACGCCGACGGCTCATGGGGAGGCCCGCATGGTCGATCTGCCGGGCCACCCGCAACTTGATCGCCGCCGGGCACTTCCGTCGCCGACCGGCGGCGAGCGCCACCCCCGATTGTTCGATCGCCGTGCGGGGCCAACGAGACCAACGTGGAGTCGTCGAGAAGCGAGCCGCCCCACACGGCGGTGAAGCGGGTGATCCTGCCCCAGCGATCCAGTTCAAGGGCGACGACACCTCGCGGAACGCAGACATTTCACCCCAACCCGATCAGTTCGGCGTGAAGGCGGGCAGTTCGACTCAACCTGGCGAGATGCTTTCTTGAGACTCCGCGACCGCAGGGTGCGTCACCTCACCCGGGTTGCCCAGCCGACTTTTGCACCCTTCATCACCTGCGGCGCCTCGACGAGCGTGGCGGCCCGTTCAGGCGAGCTCATGTACGCGGCTTCGGCTGCCGCGAAGTCACCGTCGTGCTCGACAGCCCAGACGAGGTTGTTGTTGGTGTCGTCGACGTACGCGAACACCACGCGGAACCCGAATTTCTGGCGTTGCTCGATCAACTTGTGCCAGTAGACGAGGAACGTCTCCATCTGGCCATCCTCGATCTGGCAGCGGCGTAGCTGGGTCTTTGCCACTTCTTGCCTTCCTGCGTCGACGGTCGCGCCTCGCGGCCTGGCCTATTCGTGGGATGTCGAGAAGCGGATCTCGCCGGCGGTGTGCACGCCGCTCCACTGCCTGATCTCGGCCGGCAGGTCGAGCGGCTCGAGGTTCGAACCCGATGCGTACGCGGCCCACTGCTCGCGGGGAAGCATCCACATGATCTCGAACTCGTTGCCGTCGGGGTCGGCGCCGTAGACGCTCTTGGTCGTGCCGCCGTGGCTGGACTCTCCGGTGTAGGCACCCGCGTCCTTGAGCGTTTTGCGGGCCTTTTCGAGGTCGTTGATGGTGTCGACCTGCCAGGCCAGGTGGTAGAGGCCGATCCCGCGGCGTTGCTTGGGCGGTGCGGTGGGGCCGAGGCCCATGAGGCCGAGATCGTGGTCGTGGACCGAACGCGGCAGGCGCAGGAACACCGCGTTGGCTCGGGGTTCGCGGATGGCGACGCTCATGCCGAAGACGGCGGTGTAGAACTGCTCGGATCGCTTCAGATCGGTGACGAACAGGACGGCGTGGTTGAGCCGTATCGGGTTGATGCTCATGGGAATCTCCCTCGTCTTGGTCGCGAAGGTGGTGCCGCTCATTCATTGTTGCTACAACTATGACAGGTCAAGGAAGTTGTAGCAACAACCATTTGATGACAGACGTGCGGGCGGCAGGTTCGTCCTCGAACACCTCGCCGAGGCCGGCGGCACCCACCTACCGCCGAGAGCTACGCTTCGTGCTCGGCGTCCGGTTGATGCGCGCCGTACGCGCGGAAGGGCCCGCACACCGCACGCACCTTGCCGTGTAGCCGACCCAGTTAGTCTTGGCGCCGCGGCTGGAGCCGGTTCGGATGGACGACTGCTTTCATCGACCCGGCCTGCTTGCCCGCGTTGAGCGCCGACTCGGCCTCGTCCAGGGAGAACGTGTGCGTGACCAGCGCGTCGAGATTGACCTTGCCGGAGGCCACCAGCTCGATCGCGAGCGGCCAGGTGTTCGTGTAGCGGAAGATGCCGGAGACCCAGATCTCGTTGTTCTGGATGTGCGACACCGGAAGTGACACGTCGTCGTTGCCCATCCCGACGAGGATGACGCATCCCGCCGGTCCCACCGCCCTGATCCCGGACCTGACAGCGCTGGCAACGCCGCTGGCGTCGAGGAACACGTCGACCCCGAGGCCCTCCACGTCATCTTTCGCCGGGTCGAGGACCGCGGTGGCTCCGTGCCTGCTCGCGAAGTCGCGCCGGGACTCGGAGACGTCCGTGACGATCACCTCGAGCGCGCCGAACACGCGCGCGGTCTGCGCCATGATGACCCCGACCGGCCCGGCGCCGGCGATCAGGACGCGGCTTCCCGGTGTGATCCGCGCGCGTTGCGCCGCCCAGATGCCGACGGAGAGGGGCTCGATCAGGGCCGCGGCGTTGAACGACACCGACTCCGGGATCGCGTAGGCGAAGTCGGTCGCGATCGTCACGTATTCGGCGAACGCGCCGTCCACCGGCGGCGTGGCGAAGAACTCGATGCTCGGGCAGAGGTTGTAGCGACCCGAGCGGCACTGGTGGCAGGCGCGGCACGGCCGCTGCGGCTCCACGGCGACCCGTTCGCCGATCCGGCTCGCGGGCACGCCTGGGCCCACCGCGACGATGGTGCCGGACAGCTCGTGCCCGAGGATCAGGTTGTCCGTGACGACGTAGGGACCGATTCTCCCGTGCTCGTAGTAATGTACGTCGCTGCCGCAGACACCGACGGCGGCGACCTGGATGAGCACCTGATTTGCGTCCGGCACCGGCCGGTCGACAAGCTCGACCGCGACGGCCCGGTCGACGGTCAGGAGGGAAGCACGCATCTTCTCGGTCACGGGGCACTCCTCGGGCTGGTCAGCGAACGTACGGTTCCGTGGGCGCCCACCGTGAACAGGGCGATCAGCGCGGCTAGGTACGGGCCGGTGAATCGGGGATCGTCGGCGAGGTCGCCGAACAGAGCCCGGTTCTCGATGAAGGCGAGCGGGTTGGACCGCTGGGTCTGGGCGATTGCCACCAGTTGGTCCTTGAGCGGATCCACGACGTCGATCGGATCTCCCCGTTCGTCCGTCGCCTCGGCGTAACGGGCCCAACTCGCGACGATGGCCGCCGACAGGGTGACGGCACCCGCGCCCGCGAGTTGCTCCCGGACGACGGGAAGGAGCCACGTCGGAATCCGGTCCGAGGATTCGGCGCAGAGCCGGGCGAGGGTGTCCTTGACCTCCGGGTTCTGAAACCGGTCGATGAGCTGACGGCAGTACCGGTCGAGGTCGATACCGGGCACCGGTAGCAGCGTCGGGATCGCCTCGTTCCGCATGTACGACAGGAGGAACTCGGCAATCGCCGGATCGCTGGACGCCTCGTGCGCGGATCGGTACCCGCTCAGGTAGCCGAAATAGCACAGCCCCTGATGGCTCACGTTCAGCAGCCTCAGCTTCATGAGTTCGTACGGCGTCACGTCGTCGACCATCTGCACCCCGGCGTCCTCAAGCGGGGGGCGACCGAGGGTGAAGCTGTCCTCGAGGACCCATTGGAAAAATGGCTCGCACACCACGGGCCCGGCATCGCGCACGCCGAGCAGAGACTCGACATCCGTGACATCCGCGAGAGACGTGACCGGGGTGATGCGGTCGACCATCGAGTTCGGGAAAGCGACGTTGTCGCGTATCCACCCGGCGAGGCCGGGGTCCTTGTACTCGGCGAACGAGAGGAACATCCGGCGGGCGATGTCGCCGTTGCCCTGGATGTTGTCGCAGGACATGACCGTGAACGGCGGGATGTCCCGGTCACGGCGACGGCGCAGAGCCTCCACCACATAGGCGAACACCGTGGACGGCGTCGCCCCCGCCTCGATGTCGCGGGCCACGGCGGGGGTGCCGATGACGAAGTCGCCGGTCACCCGGTCGAAGTTGTACCCACCTTCCGTGATCGTCAGGGACACGATCCGGACGTCGGGGTGGGCCATCCGCTCCAGGACGGCCTTGGGGTCGTCGGGCGCGAACAGGTAGTCGACGATGCTGCCGATCACGCGGGCGTCCTTGCGGCCGTCCGGGTGCTTCACCACGGTCGTGTAGAGGCAGTCCTGAATGCGCATCACGTCGCGCATGCCGCGATCGCTGTCGAGCAGGCCGACTCCGCAGATGGCCCAATCCCGGGCCTTTCCCTGAGCGAGCAGCTCATCGACGACCACCGCCTGGTGCGACCGGTGAAACGCGCCGACGCCGATGTGGACGATGCCGGCGCGCAGGCTCGAGCGGTCATAGGCGGGCGTCGGCAGGGACCGGCTGACTGCCGCGAGGGTGTCCTGACAGAGCATCGTGCGAGTCACTTGACCGCTCCCATGGCGAGGCCGCGGACCAGCTGCTTCTGGGCGATCCAGCCGGCCGCGATGACGGGCAGGACGGCGACCGAGGAGGCTGCCGACAGGACCGCGAGGAACTGGCCGCGTCCGTCCACGAAGCTGCCGAGGAACGGTGGCGTGGTCCGGGCGTCGGAGGCCGTGAGGAGCAGTGCCATGAAGTATTCGTTCCAGGAGAAGATGAAGCAGATGAGCGCGACGGCCGCGACGCCGGGAAGCACCAGTGGCAGCACGACCCGCAAAAGCTCGGTGCGGAACCCGGCGCCGTCGATGCGTGCGGCCTCAACGACCCCGATGGGAACCTCGGCCAGGAACGAGCGCATCATCCAGACCGCGATAGCGAGATTCATGGCTGTGTAGACCAGCGAGAGGGCCCAGATGTTGTCCAGGAGCTCAAGCTTCTTGAGGATGATGTACATGGGCAGGATCGCCGCGGCCAAGGGCATGAACCTGGTCGAGATGAAGTAGAAGAGCGTGTCTTGAACTTTGCGGACGGGGCGGATGCTCAGGGCGTAGGCGGCAGGCACGGCGAGGACGATCACCAGTGCCGTGGACGTCACGCTGGAGATGATCGAGTTCTGCAGGTAGCCCCACATGCCTCGCTCGCCGAGCTGGCGAAAACCGTCGAGTGTCGGCTCGAAGAGGAAGGACGGGGGCACCGACGCGGCCGCGTTCTCGGTCTTGAACGCGTTGAGAAACATCACCGCGATCGGGAAGAAGAAGAGCAGGACCAGAATCCAGGTCAGGGTGGTGATCAGGACTGACTTCGTGGCGCGCATCAGCGGTCGCCTCCCACTTTGAAGACGGAGAAGAGCGTCCGGAGCGCGACCGTGGCGACGACGATCGTCAGGAGGACCACGATCACTCCGTAGGCGGCGGCCTCACCGACGTTCAGGCCGATGAACGCGCGCTCGTAGAGCAGGTAGGCGAGGGTCTTGGTGCCGCCGGTCCCCTTGGTGAGGATGGCGATGGGGTCGAAGATCTGCAGCAGCATGATCGAGCCGAGCAGGACGGCGATCTCGATGTAGTGGCGCAGGTGGGGCAGGGTGACCCAGCGGAAGGTCTTCGCGAAGCCGGCTCCGTCGACCGCGGCGGCCTCGAGCACGTCGGCGCCTTGGCTCTGCAAGCCGGCGAGCAGGATCAGGGTCATGAAGGGTGTGTACTGCCAGGCCAGCACGATGACGACCGACATCATCGGGTGGTCGGTGCTCCACGACACCGGGCTGAACCCCAGCGCGGAGACGGCCCAGTTGATCACGCCGATGTTGGTGTCGAGCAGGGAGTACTTCCAGAGCAGGGCCGCGGCGGCGGGCATGATCAGGAAGGGGGTGATCAGCAGGGTGCGTGCGACGGAGCGGCCGACGAACTTGCGGTCGAGGAGCACGGCGAAGACCAGTCCCAGGCCGACCGAGAAGAGCACGGACAGTGTGGTGATGAGGCCGGTGGCGATGATGGAGGGCAACAGGTCGCCGGACTGGAACACGCTGACGTAGTTGTCGAAGCCGGCGAACCCGAAGTCCTTGGGCTTGAGCAGGTTCCACTGCAGCGTCGAGAACACGATCGTCACCAAGAAGGGGATCTGCGTCATCACGAGGCTGAAGACCAGCGCTGGCAGGAGGATCGCGCGAGCGATCAGGCGTTCACGGCGGCGTTCCCTGGCCAAGCTGTTGGACTTCACCGCCGCTCTTGGCGGTGCTACGGACGTCGACACTGGTTTGCCTCTCTTGTTGGCAGGAGCGGGACTCCGGGGGCCGGCCTACCGAACCCCGGAGTCGTCGCATCCTTGATCGTGCGTATTGAGCCCTTTGCCGCCGGCTACTTGTGCGCGTCTCCGGCCTTCTGGGCGATCTTCTGGCCCTTGTCGAGCGCCTCCTGGACCGTGGTGCGGCCGGCCAGGGCGTCAGCCACGAGTTGGGCGACCTGGTTGCCCACGTCCTGGAACTCGGGGATGGCGACGTACTGGATGCCCACCCACGGCTGCGGGTTCACTCCGGGCTGCTTCGGGTTGACGGCGCTCATCACCTCGAGGGTGATCGGCGCGTACGCGGCCGCCGCGGCCTTGTACTCCGGGAGCGAGTAGGTCGAGGTACGGGCACCCGGCGGGACGAGCGACCAGCCGAGCTTCTTGCCCACGAGCTGCTGGTAGTCCTTGCTGGTCGCCCACTTCACGAAGTCGGTGGCGGCGTCCTTGTTCTTGGCGTTGGCCGGGACTGCCAGGTTCCAGCTCCAGAGCCAGCCGGCCTCCTTGGTCTTCACCACGGGGGCGTGGGCGTAGGCCATCTTGCCCTTTACCGGCGAGTCGTCGGCTTCGAGGATCGACGCCGCCACGGAGGCGTCGTACCACATGGCGACCTTCTCGTTCTTCAGCGCGGTGAGGCACTCGTTGAAGCTGTACGAGACCGGGTCCTTCTCGCCGGCGGCGGCGAGCAGGTCCTTGTAGAAGGTGACGGCCTCGACGAACTCGGGCGCGTTGACCTTGGCGTCCCAGTTCTGGTCGTACCAGGTGCCGCCGAAGGTCTGGACGACCGTCGTCAGCGGCGCGAAGAGATCGCCCCAGCCGGGCTTGCCGCGCAGGCAGATGCCCGCGGTGCTGGCGCTGTTCACCTTCTTGGCGGCGGTGGCGACCTCCTGCCAGGTCGGGTGGTTCGACAGGGTGACCCCGGCCTTGTCGAGGATCTCCTTGTTGTACATGAGGATCGACGACTCGCCGTAGAACGGGACGGCATACTGCTTGCCGTCCACCGACAGCGCGTCGCGGACCGGCGGGAGAATGTCAGCGACGTCGTAGTCGCCCTGGCTCAGGCTGGACGTTAGGTCGAGGAGCCAGTCGTTGGCGCCCCACTGGGGCACCTCGTAGGCCCCGACGGTCACGATGTCGTATTGGCCCGCGGAGTTGGCGACGTCCGCGGTGACGGTGCTGCGGAGGTCGGACTCCTCCATGACCTGGAACTTCAGGGTGACGCCGGGGTGCGCTGCCTCGTACTCGCCCTTGAGCTTCTCCATGTCCTTCATCTGGGGGTTGTTGACCGTAGCCAGGGTCAGGGTCACCGACTTCCCACCGGAAGCGCCGTCGGCATCCGTGTCGTCCCCGGAGGACGAGCACGATGCCAGCGCCACGACCGAGACCACCAGTCCCGCGATGAGCGCCATCGCCTTCTTCCTCGAGCGCATCGCGTCTTCTTGCTGTCCGAAAAATCCCCTGCCGGGCTGCGGCATAGTGTCACTCCTACGGAGTTGTGGTTGAGTGGTTGCTTGACGCGGCGTCGTCGGGGCGCCCGCGTTCCGTCGACGGGAGATGCGGATTCCCGTCGACTACCTGTGTCTTTGGTGGGCCGAGGCCTGAAGCGCCGCGCTGCTGAATGTGAACGTTAAGTTACGGGGGAGGTGTGGTCCACGTCATAAGACGTCTCGGAGTGATACTTTTTTGCACGAGCCGACGAAGGGTGGAGGCAGGTGCGCGAGACGACAGCAGGGTCCAGTCGCCAAGCCGAGTTCGCGGCCCGGCTGCTTGACGTGCCCGCGGCCCGGGAGGTGATCACCCCCGACCCCCGCCGTTCGTTCCGGTCGATCGCGCATGACTACCCGACGCCCGTCGCGGGCTGGCACTACCACCCCGAGCTGGAGATTCATCTGATCCGCGCCAGCACCGGAGCCGTGATCGCCGGCGACTACATCGGCAACTTCAGACCGGGGCAGGTCACCCTGATGGGGCCGGGGCTCCCACACGACTGGATGAGCGACCTGGCGCCCGGCGAGGTGGTCCACAACCGCGACAATGCGATCCAGTTCAACGCGGAGTGGCTCCAGGCATGTCAACAGGTGATCCCCGAGCTCACGGAGCTCGACGCGTTGATGGAGTCGGCGGCCCGGGGCCTGCTCTTCTCCGGCGAGACCGCGAGCCGTGCGGCGGAGGAGATCACCGCCGTCGTCAACAGCACGGGACCGGAACGTATCGCGAGCATGTTCAAGCTCCTGACGCTGATGAACAACGCACCGGCATCGGAGGCGGAACCCCTTGCCGGGCAATGGTTCGTGGCACCGACCGATCGCGACGGCAACGCCGCAGTGGAAGCGGGTGTCGCGTACATCTTCGACAACCTCGACGGCGAGGTCCGGCTCGCGACGGCGGCAGAGCTGGCCCACATGTCGGAGTCCGCGTTCTCCCGCTACTTCAAGAAGGCCTCCGGCCTCACCTTCTCCGAGATGGTCCGCAAGCTGCGGATCGCCAACGCTTGCCGGCTGCTCGACACGACCGACCGGAGCATCAGCAGCGTATGTGCGGCAAGTGGCTACAACAATGTGTCCAACTTCAACCGACAATTCGTGGCAGAGACCGGATCCAGTCCCAGTCAGTACCGCCGCCTCAACGCGACTCTCAAGCCCGCCCTGACACCGCCCGAGGAAGGGCCGGGTAGCCTTCCCTCGGCTGCGCCGCCGGGTTGACCGAGCATGGCCCAGCCACGGAACCGTTGCGTTCGCGTCGCGGTTGTCGGAATGGTGGACACTTTCCTCCTGCTGATCTGCGCCGCACTAGCGACCAGCTCCAGAGGCGTCAAGAATTTGTTGAACGATCTTCAGACGCGGGACACTAGCGAGATGCGGTCCTCGGACAATGCGACCGCAGGGTGCGTCACATCACCCGTGTTGCCCGGCCGACTTTTGCGCCCTTCATCACCTGAGGCGCCCCGACGAGCGCGGCAGCCCGTTCAGGCGAGCCCATGTACTCGGCTTCGGCGGCCGCGAAGTCACCGTCGTGCTCGACAGCCCAGACGAGGTCGTTGTTGGTGTCGTCGACGTACGCGAACACCACCCGGAACCCGAACTTCTGGCGCTGCTCGATCAACTTGTGCCAGTAGACGAGGAACCTCTCCATCTGGCCATCCTCGATCTCGTAGCGACGTAGCTGCGTCTTTGTCACTTCTACCCTCCTGCGTTGACGGCGGTGGATGCCAGGGCGGCGGTCCACCGGTGGTGGTCAGGTCAGGTTCTTCCCGATTAGCGGCTCAAGGCTCAGCGTCAGCCGCCGATGGCGGCCATTTCGACGGTGTTGTCCCAAGGGCCGGTGAAGAACAGCCCGCTGCCGCGAGCCCGGGGACGACGCCGTAGTGCCGCAGCCGCTCGTCCAGCACGCTCACGATATCGGCGTTGGGAACGCGGATACGGGACGAGGCCGAGCCCAATGGGTGATCAGGCGTACCCGCGCTGGGCGCCTGGCGCGGTGCTATTTGATGACGGCGTAACCGTCGGTGAAACCGATTTGGGACGATTCCCATCTGTGCGGGAAAGTCGCCACGCGTCACGCAACGCAACCCGCACTTACCGAAACGATCACGTTTTTTGGGTTACACGTCAATATGTTGTCGCGTCTGGGCGGCCGTGCCTATTTCTGGGCTGAGGATGTTGAAAAGCGGATCTCGCCGGCGGTGTGCACGCCGCTCCACTGGCTGATCTCGGTCGCCAGGTCGAGCGGCTCGAGGTTCGAGTCGGATGCGTACGCGCTCCACTGGTCGCGGGGGAGCATCCACATGATCTCGAACTCGTTGCCGTCGGGGTCGGCGCCGTAGACGCTCTTGGTTGTGCCTCCGTGGCTGGATTCTCCGGTGTATGCACCGGCCTCGGCCAGCAGTTTGCGGGCTTGCTCGAGGTCGTCGATAGTGTCGACCTGCCAGGCCAGGTGGTAGAGGCCGATCCCGCCGCGGCGTTTGGGCGGCGCGGAAGGGCCGACGCTCATGAGGCCGAGATCGTGATCGTTGACAGAGCGCGGCAACCGCAGAAATACCGCGTTGGCCCGGGGCTCGCGCGAGGCGACGTCCATGCCGAAGACGTCGGTGTAGAAGCGCTCGGATTGTGCCAGGTCGGTGACGAAAAGGACGGCGTGGTTGAGTCGTACCGGACCGATGCCCATCGGAGTTCTCCTTTGTTGTGACAGCTCAGAGTTAGCGCCGGTCTCGAGTGCCCGCGCCGGCCCGGTGGCGGGGGTGCCGGTTGGGCCACGGACCACCCGAGGGATGTGGGCCGGCGACAGCGCATCCCTCGGGCGGTGGTGTCAGTCGGTGAGGGCGAATCCGCCGGTCCAGGAGATCTTCTCGCCGGCGGCGAGGGTGAGCTGCAGGAAAGCGACTGCTTCCAGCTCGCGGGCCCGCTTGAGGCTGCCCGCGTCGACGGCTCGCAGGCCGGCGGCGCTGATCACGCCGACGAGCGCCGCCTTGGCGTCCGCGTCGTTGCCGGCGATCAGCACAGTGGTCTGCTGCCCGCCGACTGTGCCGATGGCCAGCGTGCCGGCGAAGTTGGTGTTGAACGCCTTGACGATGCGCGACTCGGGCAGTGCGGCGGCGATCTCGGCGGCCGCCGAGCTGTCGGCCGGGACGGTCAGCGAGTCAAAGGTTGCGAAGTCCAGCGGGTTGGTGATGTCGACGACGACCTTGCCGGCCAGCTGCGCCCCGCGCTGGGCGATGACCTGCCCGACCGCCGGGTACGGCACGGCGAGCACCACGATGTCGCCGGTGACCACGGTGTCCACGTCGGAACTGCTGAGGAGCTCCACGGTGTTGCCGCCCTTGCCGGCCAGGCCGGCAATAGCTTGCCCCATGTTCCCGCTGCCGATGATGCTGATGTGCGCCACGATGGCCTCCAAACGGTTGTTGCTACAACTATGACAGGTCGGGTCGGTTGTGGCAACAACCATCTTGGTGACATGCTGTGAGCGTGGATGCGCGATGGCTCAGCCGGGAGCAACTAGCAGCATGGGTACGGCTGACCGCCGTGCTGGAGTTACTGCCGGCGGCGCTGGACAGCCAGCTACGACGCGACGCCGACCTGACCCACTTCGACTACTACGTGCTCGCCATGCTCTCCGAGGCGCCTGAGCGCACTATGCGGATGGCGAGGCTCGCCGCGAACACCACCGCCACCCTTGCCCGGCTTTCGCATGTGGTGCAGCGCCTGGAAGCCCGCGGGCTCCTGGAACGCGTCCCCTGCCCGGGAGACCGGCGTGCCACCAACGCCCGGCTCACCGAGGCCGGCTGGCGAAAGGTCCAACAGGCCGCTCCGGGCCACGTGACCTTCGTCCGGGACAACGTCATCGACGCACTCACCCCCGACCAGGTCACCCAGCTTGCCGAGATCACCCAAGCCGTCCTGCGCAGGCTCGACCCCGACGCCAGCCGGGCTGGAATGTACCAGTGGTACGACTCGCCCGACTCGCGTGGTGAAGCCAACAGAAACCACCGCGCGACGACTGTCAGTGACGATTTCGAACGGTGACTGTCCTGGAATGACGATTTGGTGCGTTTGGCGCGGGGAGCGCGCTGCGGATCGGCGCCTACGGGGTGATCGCCTGCTCTTTCCACAGCGGTGTGAAGCCCTCGGCGCGTACATCCCGCTCGACCTCCCGCAAGATGCGCTGCCAGTCGGTTCCCGCCACCGCGCGGAGCACGACGTGCCCTGGCCCGTCGACCTCGACGAGGTGCAGATTGCGACGCGGCCCACCGCGTCGAGAGCCAAGCCGGAGGCCGGGGATGCCATGTATTTGGGTGGCGCCCTGGCCTTCGTGGGACGGCAGGAGGTGCCGGATGATGAAATCGGCCATGGTGGGGTGCTGATCGCGAGGCTTGTTCCGGTCGATGACCGTACGGTCGTCCAGTTCGAGGACGGTCTCGGCGGGCCTGGCATGAACGGCGGCGACACCGAACGGGTGCGCCCAGTAGAAGCCTCCGGCCCGGCACACTTGCTCCATCACCGCGGCGTCGAATCGAGCGCGGGCTCCAGGCTGAACGGCAAAGGGCTGCGCTGGAGAACTCCCGGGCGGCGGCGCGTTCACCGGCACGCCGGTGTATCGGCTGAACTGTTCAGCCCACCTAGTGGGGGCGCGGCCGGCATCGAGATTCGAACGCAGCAGCCACCACGCCGCCGTGTAGCTGA
>Ga0307516_10007305_pt1 | contig 12712 bp, 8 predicted proteins | sample 19_EM_MG_FD_203310 | JGI IMG/M metagenome (GOLD analysis project Ga0307516, IMG submission 203310) | Populus trichocarpa ectomycorrhiza microbial communities from riparian zone in the Pacific Northwest, United States - 19_EM | ecosystem: Host-associated > Plants > Roots > Unclassified | place... | reverse complement strand
GAACCTCTAATTTACTAGAGTGTTGGAAGAGTGAAGCCTATAAATATGAAATTTCTATCTTTAAAAAGAACAATCATATACTCTTCAAAATGACTTGTGTGGTGATATGAAATATTATAAATTTTCTCTATTTCAAGTTTTCTTACAAAAATCCTAAAAATCAACATTTTTTTAATTATAAATCAAAACTCCAAATTTCAATCCAATTGTAATCATATATTAATTTATTAGACCTAGTCCGCCATTGATTATGGATTAGTATAGGTCAATCAAAATGATAGTATGTTAAAAAATTTAAAAAAATAAAATTTAAATTTAATCAGTTAATCAAATTACTAGTTAATTTTTCGAATCAATTACATCAAACCAAATCAATTTTAAATTAGTTTTTATTATTAACCCAGCTCGAGCGGAAAGCTAAATTTTTTTTTAATAGCTATGTCGAGTTTAATAATTATAATCACCGCATTACACTAATTGTATCCACACCACAAGCAGCGAAATAGAGTGGCAATAAAAATATATATGTTGGGATTAAACTAACATAGAATTTGATGACATCTTTTATCTCACATGGTCTCGGCAATCTAGCTTCTCAATCTTAACTTCAAACTCCCACGTAATATAAGCAAAAACCAGAAACAAAACATGAGATAGTACCAAGTCCTTACCCTATCATTATTCAATTCCCTTTTTTTTCCCTCTCATTCCTTTCTTGCACCTCAAATCTCTCTAAAAAAAACATCATATTCTCAATGATATTTCCCATTTCATCTTTCTTTTGACTCTCCACACTATCTTTACTTCTGTTATAGCTTTAAAGTTCAAATACCTACAAAGGAAGACTCGTGGCAAGCTGACATTAGGCACTCCTGTTTGTTTTCTTCTTTCTTACATACTCACTGTCCCAGCCAGCATTGAATTGCCCCTTTCCTTGCTTCGATTCCATTTTTCGTACCCTCTATAATTTGCCATTTCTTATGCTTTCTACGTGCCCTTTTCTTTAACAATTTTTTTTTTTAACACATGCGGTTCCCAACTTGCCATATGCTTCATAGTAAATTGTCTCCTAATCCGTTGTTCTGTGCAATCAACATTTCTTCCTACTTTTGAATATGCCAAACATTAGTTAACCAACATTGCTTTTAAGCAAGGGAGTAATTGTCACAAAAATGAGCTTGCATCATCTTTTTTTTTTTTTTGATAACTCGGGGTGTCCGGGTCAGTTTACGCGCAACACGACTAATCCTCGGGCTCACTAAACACTCTGCAAGCCTAGTGAACATGTAAGACACCGCGGGGTAATAGGCATGCACAGAGAGGAAGGGAACAAGTCTCGTCCCCCGCTAGGCCACGATTTCAAGTGCGTAGTGAGGATCTATTTTTATTTATGCAGTGTTGTACGGTGTATTGCGGTCAATGTTCAAGTGTTTAGTTAATAAGAACATATCACAGTTTTGCATGGATTTTTGCTAAAAACTCTTTTGAAATATTAATTAAATAAAGGTTAAAATTTATAATTTATTTAATTTATTTTTCATATTACAATTGTAAAAACAACTACAATGCTAAATACATGCTAAGCTGATTAATTTAATCGGTTGGATCAATATAAACAAAGTTATGAAATAAATGCAATTGTACCTCTTTTACTCTTTTGTAAAAAATAAATAAAAAAGAATTGTGTCATTGATTGCCTTTATCAATCACTACTTTTTAATTCCATGTTTGTATTCTTTTTTTGTTAGCTTGAATTATAACCACATTCACTCGTACAAAACAGTATTATGAATCATGCACCCAAACATTGTACTAGATCATACTTGTCACACATGGTGCTGGGAGCTAACACGGGAAAGGCCACGGGTAAATGGGTCAACTCCGGAGCAATTTGGTCACCACCAGAAAAATGAATATTAGTGACGGAATTAATATTTCATCACACAATAAGCATTTAACCTGGTGGTATAATGAAATCCGATAGACTTACCGATAAAACTATTTTATCTACTAGCGTTGCGTTGGTGATTAAAAATCCTTCGGTAATTTCATTGTTTATTTAACCACTGACGGTTATACCAATAGAATATTAATAATCTGCCGGTTTATTGGTCAGTAAATATTCTCCACATATTGCCAACATTTTACTCGTCGGTAATGAATCTCATAATTCTGACGGATAACCAACAAAATAACATACAGCAAAGTGGATGTTGGTATAAATTGAAACACTTAACTCTTTATAATTCTTCAATGAAAATTAACATGTTTAACCAATAGAATAACCGATGAATTGTTTATTTCTATTCGGTGGTTGCATCGGTAGAATGGATAAATGTTTTTTAATGCTATCAATAAATTAACAATTTGACATTAAACCATATTATACGAAAAATTTATTTTGAATAATACACTTAACATATACCAAGAGTAGATATTTATATTTCTAAACATTAATTTTACATTCTAAATCAATTACAAATGTTTAAAAACATTAAAAGAGACAGAGGAGGTGGAGGGGAAGGAGGAGGAGAACCTCGTATCGATTATATATATACTAACCTTGAACTTCCCCTACCAAGTCTCAACCACGTGTATCGATTTATGATGCTTTTTAAGTAGGCTCCTTTTACATAAGGTAACTTTCATCGATGATTTCATCATCGATGTTATCGTTTGTGCAACTTCTATATTTGTGAATCTAAAAATTAATTAATTAATGTTTGACTATATAAACACATAATCATTAATTTAATGGTATGTGTAAATTAAATAAATTTTCTTACATGCTTAAACTCGATCTCCATTCTACAATTAACTTGCCAGAATATCGGTTTCTGGTATATGAGATGTCATATCTACGACCCGTATTTGACGAGCCTGTATTGTTAGAATGTGCATCACATATATACTGGTTCATGATTAGCACTTAAATGCATCGCAGGCACATGAACATTACTACTTGAAGATGCACAACCACTATGTTTCAACCCTAAACTTTTCCCTAACATCTAAAGAATGTAACTAAATAATTAAAAATATTCAATTAAATTATTAATCTATTTTTTAAAAAATGAAAAATGTCTCCCTTAATAACAAGCTCTACGAATCATTACCCTAAACATAAGACTTAATATAAGTATACACTTCACATGTATAAAGGTTTTCCATTAGAATTTTAAAGATTCATATAATTTTGACAAAATTTTGGTTGAGTCTCCTTTACACGGGACCCTACCTAAAATGTTTCCTGTTATTAAATAAATGCATAACACAAAGGGCGTCAAAAAGTGTTTATTTTCAAATCAGTCCTTAATTTTTTATTTATTCAATCAAGTCTTCAATTGAGATTTTAATTTTAAGAATCAATTCAATTGCATCCCTGTCAAATTCAAATGACAGCCCTGAAGTTGACCGCCTTTTCACTTTGGTCCTTGGTTTTGAATTTGTGCATTTTGACCCTTAATTGATCAACAAACTTCTAATTTTTTTAATTTGGCCCCTAATTCGGTCAATTTCGGCCCCTATATTTAAGCTCATTTTCTAGTTTGGTCTTTGGTTTTGGATTTCTTCAATAAAATCCCTAATTGCTAATCAAACTTCAATATTTATGCAATTATGACCCAGATTTGATGAAATTAACTCTTAAAAATTATAATTCGACCCCCAAACTTTAATTTCTTCTAATTAAAGTCTAAGTTGACTTAAAAATCATTTTTTCTTGGAATTAAACCCTTCATAAACTCAATTGATCTTTCAACCAAACCTAATTGAGTCTTTAAAAATCTGATTTTGAACTTTTCTTCCTCAAAATAAATTTTCTTTGTCCATAAGGCCTTCATCAGTCAACAATATATTGTTAAATTTTAATCTTTATATTTTTGAACCCTGAACCAATCTTCGGCCATTTTTTGGGTGACTTTATGTACTTTTCTCACTTGTATATATATTTTTGGTTTTCTTCTGATTAATTTTTTGATCATTTTTTTCTTTTTCTCTTTCTTGTGTGAGGACCCAAAAATAAATAACAACAATTATAATTACTTGTGTTTTAAACCATGTAACAAATTGTTCATCTTGTACTCGAAAAACTTGAGCTTTAGTGAGATATGAATTTTGGATTAATAACAACTGATGTTGTTGCCTATATGAAAGTTAGTGAGAATTTAGCATAAATGAGAATACAATAGAAAATGATTTATCATATCAAAAATTGTAAAATTAACTTACTCAACAAAAGGTCTTAAAAACTTCCTTTTTGCCCCCTTATGTTTGTGCCACATGGTCATTTTATATTTTGAATTTGGTTGATTGAAACCAAAATTGAAAAAATACTGGTCACTTGGCTCCAATTATAACTACTGCAAATTAGGCTAGTAGAAAGGGATTGAATTTTTATTTAAACATATAATTTTCTAAAAACATCTAATAACCTCAGTACTGGGACCTTCTCTATATAAACCATATTGACTTATCAAGTAGACTATCTCTTAATTTTTTTTTAAATTAATATGTTTTTATATTTGCTTCAAAATCAAATGTTTAGATGAGCTAAAAAAAAAAAAACATTGCCATCTAAAAAGATGTCAATGGATCCATCGCATATATATCAATATTGAAACTTATGATACTTTCACAAACAAGTTTAATCAGAAATAGAAATGATATTTACCAAGACTTTGTTTATGCAATGCCATGCAAATAAATACGCACTAAAAGACATGCAACAATATTTAAACCCATTATCTTAAGTTGAATGGATGCACAACCAGAAAATCGATTTACACTAATAAAATATTATGTTGGTGTAAAAACTATATTTTCATCGGTATAAAAATCACCAATGGATTTACTGATAAAATATGTCATTGGTGAGTGTCTCATCGATGATGTCATATTCGTCGATAATTTAGTTGATGATATATATGTTAATGAATAGGCCAACAAATAATTGTCATCGATGATAAAAATAGGCCCTACTCATTTTTTGTTTGCATATCCATCATTAATATTTATCAACGAATCACTGATAGACTACACGTCGGTAATATATCGTGTATCACCAATGAACTGACTGACAAAATCATTGACCAACATGTTATGTCGTTAAATATATTAGTCTATATCAAAACGGTTAACAACTCTCTATAATTCTCCAATGAAACCTATTGTATAGACAGAATCATCGACAAAATCTTCATGTTTGTCGATGATTCTATTGGTATTTTAGTAATTTTTTAAAATAGTATTTAACAATTTCACATTAAATAGCATTAAACAACATTAAAAAACTAAATTGAAGTGAAGAATATATTTTATATTATTAATTTAACTATAAAAATCAAATACAAATGTCTGTATACATTAAAAATAAGGTGGAGGTGGAGGAAAATCTCATAGAGGTTCATAAGGTGGAGAATAATGAGTGGATAGATATGTCGTCATTTTCTCTCATTGTTTCCTACTTCATTCTTCATATTTTGCCTTTATTTCGACTCTTAAAACACTAATTTGTTGTTCAACCAACTCATCAACGGCTAGTGATAGTTGTCTCAAGCCAGATTATGAGGTGCTTATGATCAAGACACTACAATCTGACCTCATATCTTAGGCCATAGTCGTAGAGATACCATAAACTTGATTCCTATTAGATCTATCAATTTCTCCAGCCTTTAACCACAACTCTGAATTGTATTCTGGATTGGTTGAAGGGCTCTCCCCATATATGGCATGCATGTTGGCGTTATATTATTCCTACAAAAAAAGTCAAAGATGTCGATAAAAAACATTAGTCCAAAAACTATATAAAAATCTTCAAAGTTTACTTATAATAAACGTCTCAGTTTAACTGTCCACAAAATGTTGCACCCCGAATTGAATTATGGATGGGTTGAAAGGTCCTCCTCATGTTTGGCATCCATGTCAAAGTTATGTTGTTCCTACACATAAAAAAAAAAAAAAACAAGTTAAAGATGTCGATAAAAAAACATTAGTCCAAAAAACATATAATATGTTTCAAAGTTCACTTATAATAAACACCTCGGCTCAACTTTCCATAAATTGTTACACCTTTTTTTGTCTATTCTCTTTTCATATATGTCTTTCCATTTATAATTCCATCAGACTTGGCCCGCGCCCAAGTTGTGTAGCCTGTAAAATAAATCGTCAGTTAATCGTTATCACAAATAATAACTATCATTTTAAGAAAAATACATAAAAATAAAACAGGCTCTTACCAAATGCTTTGCATGGTTAATAAAAGGATGTGACTCATCAGCATGCTAATGGAATTGTCAGTCTCTTTGATTTTGTTTGAAGATCCACTCAATAACCACATTCAAAAACCCTACGGTGTCAAGAACTCTACATATCTCTCCTAGTTACTCTCAGTGATGTGGAGAGATCTAAAATCCTTCCACACCTCAAAGTCATCTGACTTGGCTCTTCTTTTAGAATAGATGTGTGTCATACTAGAAATTATGCAACTCGGTTCAAAAGTTCGTTGAAATTTTAAAAGATAATGATAAAAAAAATTAAAGTTTTACCAAAAATTATAAACTTCACACATTTATTGTAAGTGTCGCATGTATACGGTATTGCGACAATTATCCTCGTGAATCAAGAATGGTGTAGGTGGAAATGACAAAGAATTCTTGTCCTTTATCAGTATAAAAAGGGAAATGAGAGTTGACACCTAATATTTTGGTTACTAGAAACCCTAACTAGTCTTAGATTTCGAGCAAAGGGACTGATTATGTAAAGGAAAGGTATTAACACTCCTAAACACCTTACCTGAGATAAACTGCATTGTTCATGTGCCTAATATAAACTAAGAAAATATTGTGTTTTCTAATTGTTGGTTTGTTTATGATCGAAAAAAAGTCATCTTCAGTAAGGAGGTTCTTATCTTATCAGGTTAAAAACCTAACTGTTCTAATGTCACTATAAAAATAAAAGGAACTATCTTTTTATTTAATATCATGAATACTTCTTACGTATAAATTCATAATCTCGGATACTAACAGGAAAAAAATAGATTTGTTTTATATTTTGAATTTAATATCAAAAATACATCTTATGTATAAGTTTGTAATCCCACATTAAAAAGGATCAAAATAAAGTTTTTTGGTATTTTTGAAATATAAAGTTCTGATGAATTTAATAAATTGATTATTAAATCCAAAATACATGCAAATATATAAGACTATTTTTTTGTAATTTTTTTAATATGATAAAATATGCAAGTATAATTTATTTTTGAGAGCTTTGGCCATATACAAATTAAAATAGAAATTGTATTTTTGAAGGAAAGATTTTTTTGTTGTTTTTTTTGTGAAAGGGAACCAATTCGTTTAATATTGAAAAAGCGCCTCGCGTGTAGGTCACAATTCCAAATATTAAATATGAAATGATAAAAACAAAAGTGGGGAGATCAAAATTGTCATCGAACCTTTGAAAGTTTGACTAAAGCCATGTTCGGCAAAACACAATAATATGTTTTAAACCAAACAAGATATCAATTTAAAAACAAATTATTTATTATTCGAAATCGACTCAAAAGCAAGCAGTACACCAAACTCAAACATAAACCATGAATTAAAAAAATCTCAATTAGCAATCACACTCCAAAAAATAAATGCACCATCCAACACAAATTATTATATCAAATCAAATTAATAGTATCCAAACAGTCCAAATATTATACAAAACAATAAACATTTGTCTTAAATTCCACAACATTATAGCAATTTGTCAAAAAATAATTTGAGGTTATGAATTGACCTTCTGAATGCTAGGAATTAATTGGAGAGACTGTTGTGACCAAGGAAACAATGTTGGAAGACTTCTGAAACTGCAAGAACAGTGGCGGCACGTGGGTCTTATGCACCAACACCACTAGTGGCGCGTGAACTCATGTGTTTTCACTGATGAAGTGAAAAATGGGTGGATTTAGAATCGTTTAATTTTCCCTTTTCTTTCTGTGTCGGCGGTGAGAGCTACCATCATTTGTAAAAGAGTAAATCAACGCAATCAGTTCGATTTGTTTCTGAGGTCGGTTTTCTCAATTGTTTTCTTCCCCTTTTCAATTGCTTCAGCCATAAATAGTGGGGGAAGAGGGGTGGTAGAAGCCGGTGTTAGGAAGTTGCTATGTTGCTATTGTGGACAGAACTGGAGGGAGAAGGAGGCCATTAGGTATGTTGGCTGGTTTTCCTGTTAATGGTGGTTGGCTTCAGTGTGGAAAATAATGGTTGGGACAAATCTGGTGGTGCTGGTCAAGTCACAGTGGAACTAGGCCAAGAAGCATTGGTAGGATTGGTTGTTGCTCATGATGGCTAGCTTTGGTGTAGAGGAGAATGGCTGGGATAGGGAAGAAAAAATAAGAGTGAAGCTTTTTGGGGGTTAGGGGAAATGGGTCTTAGTTTCGAGACTATAAATAAGATTGGTTTATTGGTTTGTTTTGGTTGAGAAAGGAAAGGCTATAAAATTTGGTTCCAATGGTTGTGGCGAGTCGAAGGTAGTTCAAACAAAGATAAAAGGTTGTTGGTCAGCTAAAGGTTGAAGATGGGTGTGCGGTAGGAAGGTTGATGCTATTGGTGGAAGGGTTGGGGGTTATCACGATTCGACGATTCTTTCCTTCTCTCTCGATGGTGTCTGTCACGGTGGAGGGTTGTTGGTCAGAGGTGGAGGAAAGGCTAGCTGATAATGGTGGGGTCTTTGTGATAAAGATGGGAATGGAGGCAAAGGAAAGGTCTGGTGGCGACTCAACAATGGTTGAAAGAAGGAGTAGCTGGTGAGGGAGGGGTTTTTTTTTGTATCTGGTGGCTAGTTTTATTAGGGGTTAGGGTTTTTTATAGGTTTTTTCTTTAGGTTTTTTTTTCTAATAGCTCCCCCTCCTTTTTTGTATCTGGTGGCTAGGTTTATTAGGGGTTAGGGTTTTTTATAGGTTTTTTCTTTAGGTTTTTTTTTTCTAATAGCTCCCCCTGCCCCCCCTCTTTTATGTGTGTGTGTGTGTGTGCGTGTAGTCATCTATTTATAAGTGCAAAATTTTGTCTTCTCTCCCAATTGCTGGGTCCAACATTGTATTTTGATTTAAAAAAAAAGCAACAAAGAAATTTGAATCCTTCTACGACGATGCTGAAAACGACGCAAATACATCAAGAACATGTTTTTTTAGGTTTTTGTTGTTGTTTTTTGCTATTTTTTAGTTTTTTTCAAAAAAGTTTCCAAAATGGGAGCCAAATTTGGATAGCAACAGTAAGAATGGAATGCATTTCTTCACATGAAATTCCAATAATCAATAAGTTTTTTAGGAAAACAAATTTTGTATTATTATTAATGTGAAAAACTATCATTTAGGTTAATTGATTATCTACTAGCTAGTACATTCTTTAATGTTGTATTTAATGAGTTGTAAGGAATTTGTCCTTGTCACTTATCCTCTTTATAAACTTCTTGGCTAACTAGTACAACTAAAGTTTTACATGGTGAAACTACTTAAAAGGAGTACATTCAATTGCAAGATGCTTCAACATCAAATGTCAAGTTGCTTTGCATCCATGACATTTTATTTGGTGATCTTCCTAAATCTTAGGGACCTAGCTTTTACGCCCCGTTAAGGAGGAGATTTAGCTTTTCCCAAACATTCAATATGAAATTGGACTAAACCTTGCTACCTTAAAGAATATGTAGTGAATGTTTTGAATGTGAACTATCTATCTCCTCCACATGAAAACCTAACCAAATCATGTTGTCCTAAAAAAGAAAAAAAAAACAGATATGAATAGAACCACTCATCCTAATTAACATATATTTGATGTAGCATAAATGGTAGCCAAAATACGTCACTCTCTAATCTAAAATGAAAAGAAAAACCTTTTTTCTTCTTTTTTTTTCTTTTAACCTTGATATGAATCTTTAAAGATGCAAATTAGGATGGAAATTGCTTTATAGGAGTGTGTGTGCATAAGCACGCATTTTGATGAATTAAAATTTATAGATTATTAAGTTAGTATTTAGTTATTATCTCATGATAAAAAGAACAAAGACAAGAAAAACAAAGAAAACATATTTCTCTATATTTTCTATTCTGAAAGTATATAAATTCACTTTATTTTATGTTTTTTTCTTTGATCTTTCAATTAAACATGTTTTTGTTCTTATTTTTCTTGTTTTTCTTTCTCGAAACAGCTACTAAATGCTATCTAAAGTTCAAATTTTATTAAGTCAAATAATGAGAAATAAATTCTCATATTTTTTTTTTCAATATAAATAATTTATTTCTAAACAAAGATAGAGTTAATCTTATTGTGTAAAATTGTTACAAAAATATACCACCTAGACAATAAATATATGTAGTCTTTGTCTTGGCAAAACTTCCATCTTCATGATATCAGCTAAACTTTTCAATTGAGGGCCGGATTGTTTGAAAAATCCAATTCCTACCGAAATTCATAGAAATATTTTCTAGAAGAAATAAATTGACTAAGGTGATATACTACACCCCCACATCTTAGTAAAACGCCAGCACTAATTACTGTGGAAAATAATGTTGATCAACCAACTTGCCCATGTATAATATAAGCATAGTCGTCAAAGATGGTTGAAAATTAGCCACTCGAACTTCTTTGTGAAGAGGAAGGTTGGAAAATTATTATACTTACGTATATGCTGATTTATATATATGGATTAAAATTGTATTAATTTTGATATTATTAATTTTTCCTTTGGTATATATAAACCAAATCCATACTATAATTATTCAAGAAACCCTGCATATATGAATAATATCTATGCACATGTAGAAGGTAGAGCTAGCGCATGCATGCATGTGAGTGAAAAAAAAAATATGGGAGAATAATTAAGAAAACGTAATAATTATGCTGAGTTGATTTATGTTGGCCGCCACAAATTAAACCTAGTTTTAATCACATATGTTTCCCTTAAAGTTATCGAACTAATAAAAGAAAAAATAGTCTTTAAGCTTTTGAAATTTGATCTATAGAAACCGTTTTAAGAAAATTTAATGAGATCAAATCTTCTATTTTAATTAGAACAATAAAATACATCCTTCGTAATATTCTATTCCGACGCATGTAAGAGAATAAATTATTTTAAATGCTAATTTTAAAATTCAAATCCAACAAAATCAAGAGAATATTAAACAAATCTACTTTACTAAACCTATTTATTGTTTGGAGTTATGGTGGAGACAATTTTCAAAGTACGAGTACTCTCTAAGACTCCCTCAAGCTAGCTCCTTTAATCAAGTACTCGAGCTTCCATAGAAGTAAAGTCTCATCACTTGTGAAAGGTAACACTACTCTTAGCCAGAGAGTATAGGTAGACGAAGGAGAAGGAAAAGTTATTGAAAGAATGAAAGAGCATTTAATACTCAAAACAAGGAGAGAGTTGGATCCTTGATTTGTACATGTGATCTCCTTTCACATATTTAGGCTTACAAAAAAAAAATTGAGTGATCCTTTTCCTCACCCTTCTTTGAATTAGATCTTCCTCGTCCTTCAATATCTCTTGTTGGGTCATAGATAAAGCATTAATGTGAGAGCTAGCATCGGGGCTAGATAACCATTATATGCTTCAAATTTCTTATGCTTATTTACATACATGGCTTGGAAAACGTGCCTTTTCCCTTTTTTTTTCTTACCTCGAGTTGTCAAACTTCTGATATAAATTTTAGGGATTAGATACTAACACTGCATGGCATCAAGCCTTGTAAGTTGAAAACCAAAACTTACCTCTTTTATGTAACTCGAGACCTTATTTATTTAGGGTATTTGCATAAAAAAAGAAGATTATTTTATCCCCAAGTTGAGGAACACAGCTCGATTAAGGTTTACATGGAATTAAAGTTTTGCATGTGACCTTGGGACTATAAAATTCAGGATTTTATGTTTAAGTTTCTGTGGGGAACATGTTAGGGTTTTGATCTAGGTTAAAACTTTGGTTTTATTATTGGGTAAGTTGCTAAAAATAATCAAGTTAGGGAACCATTTTCTAGTGATCAATATGTTAGTGCCATTAAACATAGTTGCTTGAGGATTTATTTAAATCTCTAGAGCGGGTGGGGATGATGGGTGTTCAGGGAATAGAGTACTGTTGTTGGAGCCCAAGATCGATCTATACATTGAGTCTTCCATTAAACCCTCCAAAAATCATATATAATTTCTCAGTGAAAGACTTGTTCTATCCCTTATTTTTATTTATTTATTTTGCCTGTCCACACAAAAAAAAAAAAAATATATATATATATATATATATATATATATATATATTCTGTGTGTGTGCACGCACGCATGAAGAAGAAGAAAAAATATAATAAAAGAGGAAAAAAAAGAAAGAAAGTTAGAAAATGCTTTTATATCTGCGTGTATTGGCCTGGAAATTATATAACCTAGCCTGATTAATTAGCCGCTTTCAATAGTGTAGCTCTGTTGACTCTTAGGCCATGTTTGTTTCCCGGAATTCATTTTCCGGGAAACCACTTTCCAAACTTTCCTGTGTTTGTTTGCCATTAGGAAAGTTGGTCAACGGAAAACACTTTCCGGTCAACGGAAAACACTTTCTGGTCAACGGAAACACTTTTCGGTCAACGGAAAACACTTTCCAGTCAAAGAAAAATTTGGTTTGATTTTTAGGAAAGTGTTTTCTTTTCTGTGTTTGTTTTCCGGAAAGTGGTTTCCGGGAAACCACTTTC
>Ga0307516_10007304_pt1 | contig 12713 bp, 17 predicted proteins | sample 19_EM_MG_FD_203310 | JGI IMG/M metagenome (GOLD analysis project Ga0307516, IMG submission 203310) | Populus trichocarpa ectomycorrhiza microbial communities from riparian zone in the Pacific Northwest, United States - 19_EM | ecosystem: Host-associated > Plants > Roots > Unclassified | place... | reverse complement strand
TCTCCTTCTCGACCTCTGGTTTCCTGATCACCGATCCAATATAGGGGAGGTCTCGTCGCCGGTGGGTTGAGTCAGTACATCGGTCGTCGTCTTGTAATCATGTGGGTGTCCTGGCATGTGAGCACATTTCAGAATTGACGCCCTCTCTCTTTCGCAGCATCTGTGTATGCCTTGTCGGAGTGTTCATTCCACTCTGGATCATCCCTGATACGTTCAGCAAGCTAGCCGCTGGTGCTTTCTGCGTTCGATTTGGCGTTCAAGGGTAGATCACTCGAATTCTCCTCTGGAAGTGCTCTTGCTGACATTTTGTTGGCTGTATAGGGCGTTGGGCGTTGTTCCAAAATTTCTGTCGGATATTTCTCCTCCCGCTTTCAGGTCCACCTTCTCGGGTGTGACTTACCAATTGGGTGTCATGGTCTCCTCGGTTTCCGCTCAGATAGAAGCCAGTTAGTGTGCTCTCCTTCGATGGCCGGATTGTGTTTATTCATCTCCAACCCTTAGCTGCGGGAGAACATTCTTGCACGACAATCCAGGGACCAAATGGCACACAAGGCGTGCCGAATTACGCCCTTACTCAGGGCATTTTCATCGGATGCGTAGCTGCATATATCCCCGTCCTCGCCCTGATTGGCCCTGAGAACCATGGGAGGCACTTCGAGAGGGGAAAGACAGCGTTCCAGGCCGGTGCTTCAAAGGAAGATGTGACCACTACCCTAGCAGGGGTCGACGGAGTTCAAGGTCGAGTATGTGGAGTGAAGGAAGTAAGGAGAAGGAAGTCGTGCAACATGTTGAAAGCAAAAGACAGGCCAGGGACAACTTTGCGTGAAAGTCTGCCTGGTCAGTCGATGGTGTCGATGGGGTTCCCACGTGCTTGTGAGATTAGGGTACCAATGCTGAACCCTGAACAGTGGTAGCATCTACTGTACGTTGCAATGACATCTGGTCAGCAAGGCAGAGAACCTCCCCATCGATGAACTCGTGGACCTCATTGCTGAAAATTGAAGCGTGTTCAAGACTCTTGCCGTGGCCAGAAGTCGACCCCTTCGGACACTGGTGAGTCTATGGAGACAGGAGGTTTTATTAATCCAACATTCCGTGGGTGCTTTCGCCGTGATGGTAGCCTAACATTTCCAACACACGTTCTTCTACAATGCATATTTGTACGACCGCGAACAAAGCAGAGTGGTCAGTTCGTGGCAACGATAGGAGGGCTAAGGCAAGGTATAAATATGCAACGCTTAGGGTCTAGATTAGGAAGCATGGGTTACAGCCAGAGCGAGCTGCTGTTCTTTCCGTAAACCCATTCTGCCTCTCCAATGATTTTGTAAGAGGGGTGGGGAAGTGAAGGGGTTCAAGTCTAGGGTGCGTGTTTCGAGGGCCTTATCCAATATGCTTGGAACATCCTCTGGTTTCACATATCCGAGCCTACGAAGAGTTGTTTGTCTGGGCACGGGGTAAGTGTGGAGTGTAACACTCAGCGGCTCACCATTCGCCCTGTGGATATATCAGCACATTCGCAGCATACCTGAGAGAGGTTTAGTTGCATTTCGTATGAGGACCCGAGTCCGGAGAACTCAACTGGTGCCCCCCAACGTGTCCCGTTTCTCCGAGCTTCACCACGGAGGTTAGCCTGCGCCGATCGATTTCTTTCCGGAAGGCCTCAGCCACCAAGCTACCAACGTCTCCGCAACGACAATCCCTTGCCGCGTGGGTGCAGACGTAGATGTACAACGGTTGCACCGTGTCGCCATGCTGGATCCTCGGCCCTGGATTAGTTATTTGTTGAAACGCGTCCTGGACGTTAGATAGGGTCAGACCCTCGAGTTCAACCATATTCCCCCCCTTCGAGAACGACGTTGCAGAGTATATCTCTTCGCCAGATGGCAAAGGAGGTGGAAGGCTCCGCTGCGTGATCCAGGAGAAGTTAACCAAGCCTTTTGAGGGTGCCAAGGCGAGTTGAAGTGCGTTCTTAACCGGTGAGGAAACTACTCTCGGAAACTCTCGAGGCGGATTCCGAGAGTGAAGCAGAACGTAGTAATCATGCTCAGGCACAGTCCCAGCGAGGTCCTGGGCTGGGTTTACGTTTGCGGTACTGAATCCTCGAAAGTGAGGCCGCATACAGCGCACTGGCAGGCAACGCATGTGTGGAAACAGACCTGGGCGGAAACCGGTAGGATTTAGGCTGTGCGTCGACGGGGATTGCGAGCGACGGAACGGCAACGTACCAGCGAATTGGGGGGTGACCGGGCTATGAGCGGGTGGAAAGGACGCCGTTCAATCGATCACGGAAGGGCAGTCCAGGTTTAACTACGTCACGGCTTTCTAGCAACTGCTAAGTATCTCGTCTTGGACGCAGCGGACCGGCACTCCCGGCGGTATGGTATCACCCACATGAGTAAGAAAAACAGCATGGCCTAGACTTCCACCTCATATAGCCAGGTCACTGCTACGCCATGACCGTGTCCTTCCAGGATCTCGTTGACGATATCCTCGTTCGCATTCTTTGCACGTTGCCTCTCCGAGATGTTCTATCGGTCCGACAGGTGAACACCGTCCGACTCCTCCTCTCATTGATTATCTTACCCCCTGGATTCACTAGACATCGAAACGGCTTCAAGCCATCACCCATCTACGCGCGATATGGCACAATCAGTTCCGCTTCGAAGTCCTTTCCAAGGGGCTCCCGATACCAGGAATCCCCATCCCCCTTCCAGAAATACCTGCGTTGGACCTAGAGTGGCGCACGCGACTCGCCATCCGATTGCAGAAAAGGTGGACACGCCCAGTCGGTCCTCTTCTACCGGTGTTTCTCCGAGGGATCCCCGCCGCACAACAGGTTGCTCTACGGATCGGAGGACATGAACTCCTCACCCTCCACAACGATAGGGTGATCACTTGGCGCATTGATAGAACCAACGAACCTGCTACCGAGAAGATCCTGCGCGAGCACCCGTTAGGGACCGACTGCGCTTGGAAGATGCACAAGGGTTCTGGCAGCTTCGATACAATCGCTATCTCCAACAGGTAATTCGACGCACCCTGGCCTCCGTCTGCGAAACTAACGTGATTTTGGGACCAGCTCGGGCGGCGATGTTTTCATATTTTCAGGCAATTCAGATGAACCACCCTTGCAAAGGCACCACTCAGGGAAAGTTCTCGGGCTCTTCGACCAGTTCCTCTTTACTTCCGCCTCCCCCGAGTTGACCAATAATATCAACATATACGACTGGGTGGACCCGTCGTTTGGGGTTGCCACCATCCACCACCACCCATCACCTGTGCGTATCGCCTACGGTTTCTTGTTGGTCCCGATGTAATGTTTTGTCCAGTTCTGGGATTTCATTGCTATCGTTGGGTTTGACTCTCACCTAATCGTCTTCTGGGAATTTTTCCTCACGGTCTACCCCATACCGACCCTCCCCGAGGCGGGGTTGTTCACAATCCTGAACCCCATCCAATCGCTCCCCCTCCAGTTCCTAATCAAATCTCCGGTCGTATGCAGTCCCTGTATACCGTTAGGCCTCCCCAACAGTGACTTCGCGCTCCCCTCAAACCCGGGGCCGCCCAAAGCACTCTCTACCTACTGTAATGCCGCCGGCACGGGGTGGCTTTACGGTTCCATCCTCAGCCGGAACCAGGGCGGCGGGGGCACAGACGTTCCCCCTTTCCGCCTGGCTGGGATTCCCCCTACCATGGATGTGGATTGTGCTCGCATGCGTGTTGGGCGTAGCGGACGCGGCATCTGGTGGGATGGTCGCAGCGATGTCTACCGTTGCAACACGGTGTCCATAGTAACTTCCGAAGGGAGTGAGTACCGTACCTTCGACACAGGACTACAGAGTTCCACGCCCCTCTGCACGTTGCCCGAGATACTGAGGGATCACTACGGCGATTGGGCCTTGGATTTCGACGAGGGGACGGGCAGGATCGTTTATTGTGATGGGGCGGGCCTTGTCTCTATCATAGATGTGGTGCATGACTCGACCTGATGTTCCCCCACTTGTTCACGGCTAGTGTCGCAGCAGAGCGACGATTACTTTGTATTTATGATTCTCTCTCCCTTCCATAAAGTTTTAAACGACATATAGAACAGGGTAAGTACACCCTGTTGAAGTAGCGTAATACCACAAACACTTCGCCGCCAAACGGAGAGGTTACGGGTTAACGGGTGTAGAAAGCAACACCGTTTCCAGGGGGTCACCGTTGGAATCCTATTCACCAGGGATAACTGGCTTGTTCATTTGCCCCTCAATATTCCGGAGGAGCTTTCTGCAGGACTCCACTTCCTTCGCAACCCCAACCTTCTTATAAGTGTCGGCAGCGCGCAAAGCCTCAGACTTCGCCTCTTCAAACCTACACTCTTTATACCAAAACCGAGCCTGCCGCTCCATCGCCTGACCTAGCCGGTACGCGTGATTGACCGCGTGCAACTTGGCATGTTCGATGTGAGTGTGGGCGTCGTCAAACCTGTTTTCATCAAAAAGCAATTCCGCTAGGGAGCGGTGAATCGAATATAGCTCGACGTGCCAGTTGAAGGGTGATACGATCCCAAGGGCTGTCTCGAGGTATTTTATGGCCATCCGTGTCTCGCCCTTGGAGCGGTAGGTATCACCAAGGAGGCGGTGACACCGGGCAGCAAGGATTTCATTCCCTCTGTTCGGGAGGAGGTTGATCGCTTTCAATGCGGCTTCTTCTGCGGCATCGAGCTGCTTGTCAGCACGCAACAACTCAGCGAGGCGGTGCAGGGAGCGGACTTGTCCTGACATGTTATCGAGCCGTTCATAGATTTCCAATGATTCCTTTGCCTGCTGTATCCCTTCCTTGTAGAGACCCAGCCTCCTGTTTGCGTCGGACAGCGTCCGCAACGTTCTGGCGACCTGACCATCATTCCCTTCATTCCTCCGGAGTTTCAAAGAGTGAATGAGGAGCCGTTTGCGCTCCACGTTGTTTCCAACCTTGTCCAACAACAACGAGAGCCTGACCAAGCACTGCGCCTTGGCGGGATGGTCATCTGGGAGGCCCTCGATCTTTGGTCCAAGCATAACAAGTCGCGGCTTGTGCCAATACACGTGCTTCACGAAATTAGCACAGGCATTCCAGACAGCAACCGAAGTTGTGTCAATGAGCGTAAGGACATCAAGCAGGTACTCCACGTTCATGTCTTCTGAGATGATCCATTGCGCCTCTTCAAAGCCGGGGTTCCCAGGGTCAACGGGAACCGACAATCGAGCGAAGTAACACTCCTTGGTTGTCTGGAGGAGCGGGGACGACATTGGATCTTTGGGGTGAAGATGGTCTCGGAGTGGTGCTAACATCGTGACAAAGCCGTTGCTTCGATGTGTCAGAGAAAGACCACAAAATTTGTCAAACTTATTGTTTCTGCTGGGGATGGTGGGAAACAACCAGTCGAGGTTATTCTCATTGACGCCCTGGGGAAAGAAAGCGACAACGCTGAGGAGGTCGCGTGCGTCGGGGCCGAGCTCGAGGAACGTCGGTGAAGTGAGCGAAAGTTCGATGGTTGCCGCCAGGCTCTCATCGTAGTCCGTTCGGAGCACCTGCGTGCGGTGCGTGTCCCACTCCCGGGTCAATCGATCGTAATCCCACATGTTGTGAGATGCGGTGGTGGCGAGCAATGTGATCGAGAGAGCGTGGAAGTCCAACCGTCTGAGAAGGTCGCTTATTATATCAGACCGGCCGCCGTTATCGTAGATGCCATAGAAGATATCACACGCTGACTCCATTGACAACGTGGGGATGGTCGGCCGTTTGCAGTGTCGGGGGACAGTGGAGATGCGGGAGGTGACGCAGAGACATACAGTCTCGAACTGGCTCAGCTCCTCCACAACGTTATATATCTCCCGAGCGCCGGTCCCCTGTGGGTCGAGGAGGGATTCGGCATTATCAAGGACAAGGATCATCTCCCTTGAGGATAGGAAGGGTCGTAGGGGGGTCAGATCCTCAGGGTTTTCGACCCCCGCGCCGACCACCTTGGAGAGTCGGCTGAGGAAATGAGCGCGCGAAGCGGGAAACTGGTCGCAACGAATAAATCGGCGGTTGCCTCCAAATCGTTCCTTGATGCGATCGTGGTGGAGGGCAGTCAGGGCGATGGATGTTTTCCCGATCCCCCCTGCACCGATGAGAGCGATTGGAGTGAGATGTTCCGCGAAACCAACGACCTTGTCGATCAACTCCTCGCGTCCGAAACAGGTCCTCGGCGGTGGGGGAGGTGACTCTCCAAGAGTGCTAGACGTAAATATGAGATACTGGATCCACCGGTAGTTTGGATCACCGACCAATTTTTACTGTCAGTCCCTTCCTGGTTTTCCACTATGGTGCGGTGGATGTCAGAAACGATGGTTTGGGTGTTTGTGACATTGCGCTGAAGCTCAGAAACAATGACGTGGGTGTTGGAAACGACGGTTTGGGTGTTCAGAACATCATGATGGACGTCGTAAACGACTACGTTCGTGTTTATTGCAAGTTCGGTCTGGAGGCGGACAGTTAGGGGCGGTCGTGCGGGAGTGATGGGACATACGTTAAAGACATGAAGGACCCTGTTGAGGTCCGACCTCCAGGTCGCGATCGTCTCTTTATCGTCCTTCGCGTGGAACATCCGAGAGACCCCACTTCGTCTACCCCGCTTGATGATGTGCTTCTGGATCCCGGCCACAGCCCTGCGGTCGGGAGCACAGTAAGTTCGGACTCGCCTGGCGTGCGCATCGCTGGCTCAACCCACGTGGTCAACTGCCCAATCGCCTCGAACACGGACTGATCAATCTCATCCACTCGCCTCCCGTTCACCCCCCTGTCAAGAGCTCTACATACGTCTGCGCAGGCCAGTCCGAGCTCGACGTAGTCGGTTTTATTGACCATAGAGTCCTGGTTACATGTGAACCGGGAATCTATCGTCGGAGAAGAGGGGGTAACATACTCTGATCATCGTTAGAAGAACACTGACGGAACCAAAAACGGCCTTGGCTGGTGTAATGCTCGAGACCTCCTTCGCGAGAGTCATGACCTCGATGGCCACGTTCAACGCCGAGAGAATGCCATCCCGGGGTTTCTGTTGCGCGTCCATGGTCGAAAGTCGAGGTAGCTGCGAGAAGCAGCGTTGCAGGCAGGTCGTGAGGATAAACCCGAACCCTAATACGGATGAGCGGCCCTTTTGTCGTGACGTGCCTCGTGTAAACAGAGCCGCTCGATGGAAGGGTATTCGTGGTCGGCAGATCGGCAAATATACACCAGTCTGAGTCTTCCTCCCTCTCCCAGCCGATCCGCCCAACACCCACTTGCCCGTCCTGCACGCGTGAAAGTGAACACCGTCTCTCGTCTACTTTGAACGACGCTCGCCTGGTCAAGTCGGTCTGGTCAGGCCGTTTTACTCATCAATGATCAGTCCCGTTTCCGGCGTTTGCCGGAGGCGCGGGAACCTATGTCCGAACTAGGCATTTGCCGAGCCGAATCAATCAGCTTTTCACTCGAAGGCCGACACACCCCGTCGGTAAATAACACGCCCATGGAGGAACCTCATCCTCTCTATCCTTTCCACCCATGCCTCTACCACAGGAAGCGTCCTTCCCCCAGCCAAAGGGGGGCCCGAGTTCTTCCAAGCCCACACCTGGGGAGTCTGCTGCGAGAGCACCAGACGAGAAGGAAGAGGATGATATGCGTCCCATCGCGAGCTTCATGCCATCGGTGAGCACCGAGCGTGGTACGTTGCATGACCTGATGTCGGCTCGTGCTTGGGGGAACCATATAATATGGAGAGCGGGGGTGAGTACTGTCGCGATCCCTCAAGCGCAAACGCGTGCCCCTTAACGAGTCTTCGTGTGTTATTCCAGATAATAGAAGGCATAGCTTCAGGATCACTGAACGTCATAACTGGCCTGATGGCCGCAACACTATCTACTTGGCCGCGCGCAGCGATCCCTGCGGGGATTCTCGTTGGTAACACGATCGTCATAGCGTGCCTCATCTCCGCCACGGGTGCGGTGACGGGTGCACACATCAATCCAATGGTGACGATGGCCATCGTATTCTCTGGACTCTGTCACCCCGTACGGGCGATCATCTACATTTTCTGCCAACTCGTAGGGGGAGCGATCGGCGGGAGCCTCCTTCGCGTAACTCTGGGCAAAAAATTTGCACATGAGATCCATAATGCTGGCTGTTGGATAGACCCAAACGGAGAGGTCAGCGTTTGGCAAGCAGCCTCGACCGAGTTTACCTGCACGTTCATTCTTCTGTCCGTAACGTTTTTTTATCGGTTGGACACCCCCGTTAACCGCATTTCATCCCAGGTTCTTGGCTTACGGAGTTGGATTGGATCCCCGTCAAGCCAAACTTTTTGGCGCAAGATATGGGCCAGTGCTCGTCGGATTCACGGCCGGTGTAATGTAAGTCGTCGGTCCCTTGGCCATGACCCCCCCCCTGACCACGTTGGCTTACCCATTCCTGGGTTGATACATTATAGGACTTCAATAACGTCCACCATACATGTGGGATACACAGGAGCCGCCATGTTCCCCGGGCGGTGCTTCGGATTGGCCGTCGGCATCGGCGAATTCCAGACATCACATTGGGTCAGTGCACCCTCTTTAACTTCTCATAGTTTAGGAGCTGGAATGCTGACACCTGATGTGGTCTAGGTGTGGTGGATACCAACCACCCTCGCAGCGGCGGTTCATGGAGTATTGTACAGGACAATCCCGCCGTACATGAGGCAATATCCCAGCCAAGGAGGTGTGGTTTGAATCAATGTCTGTTACTTCCAAAAGCATCGTGTGCCATTGCTTGACTTTCGTTGTGTCCACTTGTTCAACCAATGGTTTAACCTCAAACAGCATAAGGACACAGTAGGAACTGGGGCGATAGGGTTCGGGGTGGGCAGAAAAGACTGGGAGTGTGATGATGAAAAGGACATTGCTCAACATACGTAGAATTAGTAACTACTGTCCGGTCCCTTCGGCTCGGAATTAATCGGCTGCAAGTTCCATCTTGATCCTGGCGATAGCCTGGGCGGGGTTCAGACCCTTGGGGCACGTGCGGGAACCTGTTGATCATGAGAACGGCTGAAGAGGTGTGACAACGGAGCACTCACAGTTGAAGATGGTGTGACAACGGTACACACTCAACGAATTTTGAAGTTTCTCCTTCCTTTGAGCACTGTATGAGTCCTGTGCAATGACATCAGTTGGGGAATTGTGCGTCGATCAACGGACCACAAACCCGAGAATCGGCGATCCATCGGTATGCTTGCATCAAGGTGGCAGGTCCAAGGTACTCGTCCTGGTTCCACCAGTACGATGGGCAAGAGGTGGAGCAACAGGCGCAAAGAATGCACTCATACATGCCGTCGAGCTTCTTCCGGTCCTCCTGCGACTGAAGGTATTCGCCTTTCTCGGGAGGGTTATCGTTTTGCAGGAAGGGTTCAATAGACTTGTACTGCTTGTAAAAAAGGGTGAGATCAGGAACCAAATCCTTGACAATGTACACTGGTTGCAGAAAGTTAGATACACGCGCGTAAACTTGGCAGGAAACACAAACTGTGCGGAAGTGGGTAAATCTTGCTGTCCTTCGTTGGAGTCCGGTCGATTTGGCAGAGACACGCGAGAGTGTTCTGTCCGTTGATGTTCATGGCGCACGACCCACAGATGCCCTCTCTGCAAGACCTCCTGAAGGTAAGTGTAGGGTCAACCTCGTTCTTGATTTTGATCAGCGCGTCGAGAACCTATGGGGGTGGTTTCGGCATTGAGCGGCGCTTCGGGGTGAGGAGGAAGCGGAGCTTACCATAGGCCCACATTGGTTCAAGTCGATTGTGTACGACTGGAGCTTTGGGGGAGTGGCGGGTTCGTCTGGATTCTGTTTTCAAGGGTTAGGCAGGAGCGGTGGTTTGACGAACAGGGACTTACCCAGCGGTAGATCTTGAACTCCTTTGGATGAGGAGGCTTCTCTGTAGGGACGGCCTGGGAGCGAGTCGCGGAGGAGGCGAAAGACCTCACACAACGGGCTCTAAGGAGGGAAGAGGGGGACTTGTAGATGGCCTGCATGGTCGTCGGACGAAATGAGGATTAGAATGTTTGCATCTGAAATTGGGGAGGGAAACTACCGGAGACCTCCGGACCAATCAGGAAGGCGGCGTTTCCGGGTGACAACATCACGTGTAACGGTCACGCCGGCGGTGCTGTGAAATGGGTCGTGGGCGAGGGAGGCTCTGGGTCGTTGTGAGGGATCCAGATACGGTGAACTGTGGCGGGAGAGTGGCGGAGAGAGGGAGAGATGAGCGAGGTAGCGAGAGGGTGCGGGTGCGTGGCTTGCCCACAAGGAATCAGCGCATCCACCACCATCCCCCGGATCCAGCGCAACAACTTTGGCACTGACATTATACCTGTGATCCCTAGCGATCCCCCGGATTTTTATCTCTTTATTTTTTCTCATTTATGACGACGATGGATCCTATCACACACCACCCAGAGTCTTCCCCACAACCGCGACAGTCGATTTTTCCTGGCTTTCTTCGCAGTCGTCCCCGCGGCCTGAGCGTCACGCAACACGACTCTAATCGCGACTCCTCTCCCCCTACTCTCCCACCCATCCTCGACGACCGCTCTACCCCTTCACCTGGTCTCGCCGGCCACAGACGTCGCCCTGCGACCACAAACCCCGCCACGCCTACCGTCATTCAACTCACTCACTCCCCCTCCGCCCTCACTCAAATGTTGAGGCGTCGACGATCAGCTGGCGCACTGGCCAGCCAGCAGCTTGCAACTCCCCAGTCCCCCTCTCTCCAGCAGCCCCCCACCACCCTCTCCGCCACAATCAACCCCTCCTCTCGTCCTTCCCATCGTATACGTCTTGTTCCCCATCTCGACTCCCGCCGTTCGCTCAGGTTCGACCCAATCGCCCGCGATGTCAGGGAAGGCGATACGCCTCTCAGGATCGGCCGCTTCACTGACCGCTCAGGCCTTGGCATCGCCAATGCTCCTGGCTCAAACAAGCTCGCCTTCAAATCCAAGGTCGTCTCCCGTGCTCATGCAGAGATCTGGGCTGAGACCGGCGGGAAGTTCCTAATCCGAGACACCAAGTCATCCTCAGGCACTTTCCTGAATCACGTTCGTTTATCGCCCGCAAACTCAGAGTCTCGACCGTTCGAACTCAAGGATGGTGATGTCCTCCAACTCGGAGTCGACTACCAGGGTGGTACCGAGGACATTTACAAATGCGTCAAGATAAAGGTTGAGGTAAACAGAGAATGGCAGGCCACTCCGAACGCATTCAAGTCCGTACCCCTCTCTTATCACCACCGACCCTCTCGCTGACCTCGATTCACTCAGTACGAACGCCATCAAGCAGCTTCGCGCTCTCACGGGTGCCCTCAATCAGCCTGGGGCATCAGCCAATAAGAAGATAAGCGCCAAATCCGCCATGGCAGATTGCTGCATTTGTATGTCTCTCTCCCCTAGCAAGGTCAGAAACTAGCCCTAATTTTGAGCCGCCACTAGGTTTGTTTGCTGTCGCAATCAATCAGGCTTTGTTTATTGCTCCTTGCTCGCATACGTTCCACTACAAGTGCATTCGTCCGCTTTTAGACGCCCATCACCCGGCATTCAATTGTCCGTTGTGTCGAACGTTCGCTGATTTGGAGGAGGACGTCGAGGTCGACATCGACCCAGAATTAGACATGATCGCAGATGAGGAAGGCTCCGACGTCCCTCCGAAGACGGCTATTGAACTGAAAGAGAGCAAGGGCTTGCCCATGACCCCAGGAACCGCGATCATGACCTCCTCCATCCGCGATAGATTCGAGCGAGAGGCCGCCGAGGATGCTATCGGTGCTGGCGCAGAAACGGAGGTTGAGCACGACCTCGGATCTCGGATGAGCAGAATAGGCGGGACCCGTTGGCAGCGATCGCCGTTGATGCCCGGAGCAATGACGGTTGACGTTGCTGAAGCTGATGACGAGGACGAGGCGATGGCTAACCAGTCCCATTCACCCTCCCCTGACCTGGTTGAAGCCCTAGAAGCCGCGAACCGCGATCGGTCCGTTTCACCCATTCCGGTAATGGTCCCATCTCGCATGGTCGGACACGACGAGTTTATTGCGGAGGGCAGCGACGTTGGGAGCGCTGATGGCTTTGGTGAGGAGCGCCCCCTGTCGAAGCATAAACCGGTGATTAATTGATGTCTTACTTTTTGTCTCGCGCCGCTGTTGACCTTCGCGTTCGCCGCCTGTTCGGGGATTTTAGTACCGATAGCCAGTTCTTTCCGACGGCGGTGACGTGACATCAACACCTCCGTCCATGCACATTCGTACCTCATCGCAAGCGCACGTGGCTATCTTGCCACTGTCCGCTCATAATTTGCACGCAGCCTTCTCGTTAACCAGGGTCCCCACCCCCTACTCGGCTTCCTCCTCTTCCACAGCTCTTGTATACTCTGTACGTGCATTTGTAACTAGCTTACTCCATCTATTCAACTTCATTCGCCACGATTCCGGGTTCTTACATTTTCTTTCTGTCTCTTGGGGTTGGCCTGCGTACTCGAATAAAAGCGGGCGAGTGGACACTCTGAATCCAAAACATTCCTTGTTCATCTACCACCGTGACCACTGGTTACTCCCCGCGGTGTGCGGTGCCCGGTAATCCCCTTGGAGAGAAGTCACCACACGCGATTCCCCATCGTGAGCTTTTGGTTTGGCGAACGGAATGAATGAG
>Ga0307516_10007303_pt1 | contig 12714 bp, 2 predicted proteins | sample 19_EM_MG_FD_203310 | JGI IMG/M metagenome (GOLD analysis project Ga0307516, IMG submission 203310) | Populus trichocarpa ectomycorrhiza microbial communities from riparian zone in the Pacific Northwest, United States - 19_EM | ecosystem: Host-associated > Plants > Roots > Unclassified | place... | reverse complement strand
TAGCTTCTTTTCAACCTGAGATTGATTTAGATTCTCCTCCTTCCTTCTTAACACACAATCTTTATAACTTTTATCAATTCTAGGGAATTCCTCTTGATTCATATTTGTGTTTCCTCTATTTTCTCTCTGTAATTCCTTCTTAAAAATCCCCCACATCTCTGCTCAAAGAGCATCGACTCTTTTATAAGCAAACCAAAATTAGAAGTTACAAAACCATGGCGGTCTTATAACAAGATTGGTGGTTTATGGAAGATTCTTGCTCAGTATCTCCTCTAACCTCCCTAAAATGTGCATTCTGGCTTATTTTATCCTTTTATGAGCTCAAACTTATCAAGAGAAGGCAAACATGAAGTTTAAACAATCATGGTTGTTTTCTTTTTCTTTTTCAATCATGGTTAATTAGGAGGGCTACTTTAACGAGATTATCATGACAAATATGATATAAAAATGTCATATGTAGACCTGAATCATGTAAAGGGGAAACATATATGTCATTAAGAACAAATCTCATCTGATTTGGAGGTCTAGAACTTCATATTCAATAATTGTAAGATTGGTCCCTAATTAACATGCATCTATCAACGTAGGGAGGTTGACTGGGGATAAGATGTTGTCCACATAATTAAAGCAAATGTGATGTAAATGTTTGACGGAAGTAACTAATCCTTGTACAAGAGATGTTTCTTATTCGAGTGGTGGTGGTTAGAGCCCTTAAGGTGGTCAAAGATGCCACATTTGTTCACCTGAAAGTGGCATCTCGACCAATCTTCATCTGTTATAGAAATGGTAAATAGAAACCAGACGACGTGTTACTCGTTCTCTTTATTAAAATAAAATGACATGTCTCCTGTTGTAACCCTTAAATTTAGGGTTTTTAATTGGAAATTTAATAAACTTTAATTTGGTCCTTATTTTTTTTAATTTTAGCACATGCACACTCAATTGACCTTGAAACTTCTCAATTTTTGCAATTGCACCCTTGGAAACCTTGATTTAAATCCATTAATTTAAGCGCCTTTTGCACTTTGGTCCTTGGTTTATGGATTTATGCAATTTGACCTTTACCAAACATCAAACTTTCAATTTTTTTCCAAATTGACCCCTGCGTTTGATTAATTTTAGTCCCCTAACTTACACGCCTTTTGCACTTTGGTTATTAGTTTTAAAATTATTCAATTTGACAATCAACCGGACTTTAATCTTTATTTCTTTCAATTGAACCCCTGATTGAGGGTCAAATTGAAGAATTTTTCCAAATTGTGTCCTTAATCTTTCATTAAACCAATTTGACCTTTCAAAAACTCAATTATGTCCTTAATCTTTTAATTTTCTCAAATTGGTCCGAATTAGGCCTCCAAACTTGATTTTTCTTCAATTGAGTCCTTAATTGAATCTATAAAACCCATTAGAAGTTTAATTAAGTCCTTAAACTTAATTAATTCTTCCGATTTTAACCCAATTGACTTTCAAACTTAATTTTTCATTAATTAAGTCTTTAAATAAGTTAATTAAACTTGTTAGAAGTATCATTTAGGGAATGATGGTTGCATGGTTAAGGCATGAATAAGGGATACTTGGCCGATGGTGATGAGATGCTGATACATTTCTCCTAATGATATGGGAAGTGGGGGAAGTTGTTTATTGTTTCTTTTAAAGTCATTTTGAGGGCAAAAGGTTCTTTATTCGGAGTATTTTGCTGGTTATTTAAGGGTGTTGGTTTGATTTTTAGGGAAAGGGGTAGAAAAGCTTACATTGGATACAGAGAATTGTTTTTGAAAGTATTGTTTTAAAAAAATTATTAAAATAATATTTTTTTTAATTTTTTAATTTTTTTTTGATATCTACACATCAAAACAATTTAAAAACATATAAAAAAAATTAAAATTAACAAAATAAAATAAAATTTACTCTCAAACATCTTTTTTCCAGCCACATGATGATGTGGGTTTAACAACGGTCAATGGAATGTTGTCAATATGATCAATACATTTAGTGATGATGCAAATCAAGTTCAAAATATGATGAAATATATAAAATGAAAGCCATGGTGTTATGCATGCTTGATTGATATATGGCTGGGAAGTTAGCTCGAAAAATAGAATGTCTTTTTTCAAGGATAAAATGAAATGCAATCATTGTATCCTTATTGAGTTATGACATTTGGTTTTTTTTTTCTTATATGATTTAATCCTTATTCTTTTTATTGTTATTTTTTTAATTTTAAAATATTTTTATATTTGATTATTTTGTTCTAGTTTCATCCTTCAACATTAAATTAGTTGGAGTTAATCATCACGGTTAAGCCTGGGCATGAGATTTCATGGGTTGCAAATTTGAGAGATTAACCCAGGTTTAAGAAGATTTGTCTAGGTTTATTTGCCTTTTTTTTTTCTTTTTGAAATCTCATGTTTTTCAATTTTATTATTTGACATTTATTTAATTAGGGGTTGGGCTCTGTTGATTTGTTTTTATTTGCTTTCTATTAGATTTTTTGCTGATTTTTAAAATGATTTAATCATCTCACTCTTCAACAATGGGTTGTGCTTTATTCAATTCACTTTTGACGGGATTACTCTAGGATCACAACCAGATCACATATTTTGCATGCTAACTAGGTTGGACTCATGTCCGGTTTTTTTTTATATCTTTTTTGGATTATATTTTTTTCTTTAATTTTATCCTTTAATATTTTGTTTGTTAGGAATTGACCTTTAAAGTTTTTTTCAATTTACTTCTATGGGGTTATCATGTTCTCATTTAATTCTTTTCATTTCCAAATAAGATCCTTCAACATTTTATTTTTTTATAAATTGATTTTTTAATTTAATCTTATCTTTTGACATTTGATTGATTGAGAATCGATCTTCATGCTTTTTTTTTGTTTCTTTTCTATTGGGTTACCCTAATATTATACCCATGATTATGGAGTTAGTGATTTAACTTGGTTTGACTTAGTTAATTTTTGTTGCTTTTTATAAAAAAGAAAAAAAATCAGTTTGGCATTATGTTGTTTGATAATTGAGCTTAATTATTTTATTATATTTGCTTTTAATAGGGTTACCCTGGTGTTACATCCAAGTCTTATTTTTGACATCCTAAGTCAGATGGGCTTGGGTTGGGTTTTTCTTACCATTTTTTGTTGTTAGTTTTTTTTTTTTCCATTTTGTTTACCATAATTTTTTTTATTCATTTTATTAAATTAAATGATCATGTTAAACCCAATCGAGTTAATTATTTAAGTATCTGATTTTCTTAGAACGTTTGCATCCCCTTGAAACTTTTTTTACGTTGGAAAAAAATTAGGTTGGCTCGTGGCATAACGCAAGCCACCTATCTAGTAAGTAAATCTAAAATTAGAAATAACATTGTTCACATCCTCACAATACATTTTAGATGTATTGTTTACAATGTCTTTTTTTTCATCCTTTTTTTTATTTAGCATTTATAGAACCAAATTGTAGGCCAATTTATTCTATTATATTAGGGGAGGTTGAGATTGAAAGACATGGAACCAAAGTGGAAAACTTAGAGGAATTTGTTGGTTTTTTCGACCTTTAGTTGAAATGTACAACTTAGTCCTCATACGTTTTGAATTATAAATTTTGTCCCTCTAATTTTCAAAATTGCAAAAAAAGAAGAAGCCAATTTCAGTCAAAAATTTTATTTTTCTTATTTTTAAGTTCCTAGTTTGAGAGAAGAAAGAGAGAGTCGCTAGATCCTGATGTTAAAGATAGAAAAGCAGCGTTAACACCAATTCCAACCACCAAAATGGTCGATCTTGGTGTCAATGAGTTCTATTTCAATAGGAGAGTTCCGTTTAGGTGTTGTTTCACCTTCAAATTACCTAAAAAAAAAATAGATCTAAGTTTAGAAAGAATTTTGGTTTCGGGTTGATTTCGTGTTTCAATGCGGTCTTGTTTTAGGTTTTTTAGGGCTATTTATGAGTTTATCAAAGTGTCTAGAGTGTTTGCTAGGTGTTTTAGGTCAAAACATGTTGAAAATCTAGGAAAAATAGACATGTTGTCCTCCCCAACATTTTTAAAAAACATTAAGGCCCATACCCATGAGACCTTTTTAAATGGGCTAGCAAAACTTCGTCTCTTTCTTCTTCTTTTTTTTATAAAAAATTTCTTTTTTTAAGAAAATAAAACTTTTTTTCGCATGATTTTTTAATTTATATTCAAATTAATACCCCTTCTATTTGATTTTTTATTTTTTTTATTTATCCTTTTTAAAATAGTGGTTGTTTTTTTTTAATTATTTTGAATGTATTTATTTTTTAAATAGATAATTTTAATTCATCTATAATTTTGTTTTATATAATAATTTTAGTATATGCAACCTTGCACAATATTGTTTCCCCTTTGATTTTATTCCATCAATTTAAGGTACATGTCTATTTCTATTATCGTTTGATCAAACAACCGATTATATGACTCGTGTTGTGAGATCAAATATCTTAATCTATATATGTCTCTATATTTTTATATTTTTTTATCTATTATTTATCATCAATGACTCTTTTTAAAATGTTTTGAAACAAATGGTTTTCTATTTATTTAGTCCCTGTTCATTTATTTTATTGAAAAAAAATATAAAATCTGCAACAAAACACGTGTCAAATAGCTAGTGAATCTATAATATACCAATATTGATAATTGTTTTTTCATTATTCTTTTATAGGCTAAAAATAGATTATTTTTTTAGAATGAATACTAAAATATAAGTAATCCTATTTTTTCATTATTTTCTTTTTTATACACCATAAAATAAAATCCTAAATAACATAAAATAAACTACATACTCACTCATAAATTATATAGTACAATATTGGGACTTTATGTTGACTATAAAACTCTAGAAAGACTTGAGGTAATAAAATTTACCAAATTATTAAATTAAATCTTTAGTTAATATTTTATGGATTATTGTTTTATTGGTTTATGTTACCTTTTACTTTTTTTTGGATAAATACTGTTATTGGAAGAATATTTATTAAAATTTATAGAAATTCATAATATATATTGTTAATTGTTTTTTCATGTCGCATATATAATTTGAATAAAACGTGTAAGATAAAAAGAAATTCATGATCATATAATTTCAATTTAAAATTGTTTAGTAATTATTCTTTTTAAAAGTTACATATTTTTATCCTAGCTATTTGTTATTTTAATTTTCAAGACTCCTTTAAAGATATTCCAAAACAAGCCAATAAAAAGAATAAAATATTAATATATAAAGCTAATTAAATCACATCAAAATTCATCAAGTTATTAAATTGAATCCTTGGATAATGTTTGATAGGAAATTTTGTATTATTGTCTTATGCTATTTTTTACTACATTGAAAAAAAAAAAATATAAAAAGGACAAGACTTATTAAAAATTGATCTATATAACTTTTTATTCATGGTTGTATTGCATCATATATAATGCAAAATAATTATTTAAATTAATAATTGTTCATAATAATATAATCTTAGGCGATAATATTAGTAAGTAATATTTTTAAAAGTTATATATTTGTCCTAACTATTAATTGTTAAAACTTAAGAGATAATTCATTTTTTATATCTCATTTTTATTTAATTTCATGAAAAAAATATTTAATATGGTTCGAAAATTTAAAAATTAATTATTTTATAATTATCAAAATTTATATAAATTTATTTAAAAATAAAACATGTTTATTTCATAAACATCCAAATATACTCCTTTATAAATAGTTGTAATCAATCTATTAGAGTATAGAAAAAATATTATAAATTAGTTCATTCATAAACATGAGAAGGATATGCCCAGAAACTAGTATTAATAAAAAAGGATTATAGTTAATTATAATTGGCAAAACTAATTTATTAGTCTTATAGTTTTAAAAACTATATATTTAATCCCTGTGTTCTTAAATCCATTTATAACTTAATCCTTTTTATATATTATATATTTTCTCAATTTTTATTTTAATAAATAGAAAAAATAAAAACAAATATTTTTTAGAGTAAGATATCATTAATTAAGCATGATCAACTTTAGCTAGAGACTAAATCATTGAATTAATATTTTTTCCGTAAACAATTTTTCCAAGTGTTAATGTGTTTTCTAATCAACAAAATAATCATAAACTCAAAATATAATGCATATTGTATCATATTTTTTTAAATATTGATACAATGACATTGGATAATATTGTTTTTAAAATATTAAGACCGCGACATATTGAATCGAGCTAGGTTAACCTGTCAAATTTACGATCGGGTCATGAGATCGTGATAACTATATAGAAAGCAAATAAAAATAAATTATGAAGATCAATTCCTGATTAATCCAATATTGAAATATGAAATTGAAAAAAATATTAAATTAAAAAAAAAGAACAGAAAAAACCAACTCGAATCAACGTATGTTAACATGCCTAATTTACAACTCATGTCATGATATCAGGATAACCCCATGAAAACAAATTAGAAAAAATTATAAAGTTCAATTTCTCATCAACCTAATATTGAATGATGAAATAAAAAAAATAATTAAAAAAATATATAAAAAAACAACTCAAACCAACCTAGACTAACTTGTTAAACTTGTAATTTGAGTCATATGATTGAAATAACTTCATAAACGCATATAAAAAATTTACGAAGCTCCATTTCCAACAAATCTAATGTTCAAGGTTGAAATCGAGAGAAAAAAATAAACCCATGAGACCGGGATAACTACTCAAAAAGTAAATTGAAAAAAATTATGGAGTCTGATTCCCAAATAATTTAGTTTTAAAAGATAAAACAGAAAAAGAAAAAAAGATTCAGTTGTTTGAATATAAAATTGAAAAAGAAATACATGTTCAATTAAAAAATGACATAAAAAAATGAACATAGTCAACTAAGGTCAATCTTTCAAACTCGTGATCGGGTTACAAGATCATGATAACTCCATGGAAAGCAAATAAAAAAAATTACAAAGCCTAGTTAAAAGAAATACTTAATTAAAAAAGAATCAAAATAAGAAATAAGCAGAGTAAATTCAAGTCAACTTGCCAAACTTGTGATTCTAGTAATGAGATCAAGGTAATCTCATATAAAGTAAATCAAGAAAAATTACAAAGTTCAATTTCCAACTAATGCAATTTAAAAAGATGAAATTAGAAAAACAATCAATTAAAAAAAAAACTAGAAAAAACAACTTGGATTAACATATTAAACCTGTGACTTAGATAATAAGATCGAGGTAATTTCATAAAAAATAAATAAATAAAATTATAAAGCACCACTTTTAATAAATCTAATATTAAAAGTTGAAATAAAAAAAACTAAATTTATAAAATTAATACATAGCTCAATAAAAAATACAAATCATAATTTATAAATCAAGTTAATATTTACATATAAAATTGAAAGTATTAAATTATATTATGATTAACCAGAAAGGATTATAAAATTAAAGTTGTTGAAATGAGTGGCTGAAACAATCATTCCCAAGGCAGTTCTGGTCAAACTATATTCCATTTAATCCAACGGTTCGTGTACTAAAAACAATTGTGATTAAACTTGGTTATGCGTGGCAAAATGGTGGCCAAATACGCTACCAGATCTTGAAATATTTGGGGGAGAGAGAGAGAGAGAGAGAGAGTCCCATCAGCATTGTATTACAGTATCTGTACAGTGTACGTAGACCTCAAGGGCACCATACATTTTCCTGGCCTCTTGGGATACCCATGGACGTCTGCGACATTTACCACTATAAACTTTTCCTTCTTGGAGGTGGATTTTTTTTAAAAGAAAAAATTCAGCATTATTCTTCTAAAAATTTAGCAAAACAACATAGATTAAAATTTGTATATGTTATGATTCCCGAACACAACATTTAAGTATATTATTATATAGAAACAAGACATTTAAGGATGTTATGATTGAGAAACATAATAGTTCAAGATGTCAAGAGTATTTGAAAGTATGATTATAGTTGTTTTTTAAAGTGTGTTTTATTCGAAAATATATTAAAATAATATTTTTTATTTTTTAAAAATTATTTTTTGACATCAGTGCATCAAAATGATATAAAAACATAAAATAATATTCATTTGAAGCAAAAAAATAAAAATAAAAATTTTTAAAATTTTTTAAAAACACCTTTAAAACGCAAAAACAAATCATTACATGGTATTTCTTAAATTTTTTACCTAATAAAACCATGCATCTCCCTACAGTGGAGCTGCCCCTGGGACATAAAAAATCCACCATTTTTTAATATAATTTGTGGTAGGACATGCTCCAAAGAAAAGCTTCCTTGAGCATCAATCATTTTAGCTGTAAACTCTTCATTGAACAAATACAGGCATATATATTTTAGACGTTAATAACGAGAAAAAATATTTTCAGTTCATTCAATCTGGTTCACACACTTGTAAATATAGAGAGAGGTTTTCTGAAACGTGTCGCCTAATCCCACCATTGAAAAAAGCATTTAATTGTCAACTAAAAAGACAGGACTAATAAAAAAACACACCGTTCCCACCTCACTCTCTTTACCTCTAGTCTTTGCATGCACTCGTTTCTCGACCAGTGGGTGGCGGTGGTGGCACATGCCGGTCACACAGCTTTTATTGATAATTATGATATGCAACAAAAAAAAAACACAAGTAGGCTTGCGCTGACCATTTGTCATAAAAGTCACTTGCTTGGCAGCCAGTTCTTGAGTGAAAAAGAACTTTACAGAAGAGGGTGCCACAAAGAAAATTACTAGAATACATCCAAGAAAGCTTGAAACTTTTAGGAAATATGTATCGAATTTATAACCATAATAAAAGAAATACGAAAAATTAGTCTACTGGCATCAAGATAGAAGCCTCTCTTCTGCTAGCTGAATCTCCTTGGCCTTGCACTTGCTTTTCTCTCTTCCTTGTAACTCATCATCCTCTTCCCTTCTTATACAGACAGGTACTTTTGTAAGTATTTTTTTATTTATTTATTGTATATGCCTCATCTCTCTCTACACACGTAGGTACTCGAAATCTTCTTTTATTGAATATCATACGTTTATCCTCCATCTTTTCCTTTCGTTCTTCAACAAGTTATACACAGTTTGATAAAAAAAAAATGAAGGGAATGCAAAATTTCATGAGGTTCACTTTCTCTTCATTTCCTTGCAAGAACTTGTATATTTCAGGATATCGGTGTTAGATCACCGAACTCTAAAGTTTTGTGGGTTGTATATCATGCAAGAGATGCTCCTTTTTTTTTTGCAGCCATAAAATGTTTTATTTTTCGATTTTATGATAATGTCAATCTATTGGTGCATCAGAATATGTTAATACGGATTTGCTGAAGATATTCCTTGTTGACTTTACATTTGGCAAAAGTAATTGGTAGGAAATGATATGGAAGTTCTCGCGTTGAACTTTATTATGAACAATAGCCTTTATTTTTCTTTTGCCTTGAGCAAGTTGTCTCTTCGATCATGCCACACTAGTAACAAGTAAACCGCTCGTGTTGCACGCAGAGGTGTCAAAGTGCTTAAATTGGCCTACTTCTATGATTGCATTATAGATTCTCTTTTCTTTTCTTCGAGTATTTTCTCCTTTCCTTTTTGCTCTTTAACCAAGAATCTTTAGCAGGTGTTGTGTCGCGATGGAATTCTTCTCTTTTCAATAATTGTGCTCTGAACTATACAAGTTGTCTCTCTAGGAGTGGAACCTCATTCTCTATTCATTGATAGCTAAAGTTTTGGGGGTTAGTACAGGCTTGCTGGGGAAATGGAGGGGAAGATCAACGAAAAGCTTTTGAGAAAAGGAGGAGAGGTAGATGCTGAGGAATTGAGGTTCAAGGACAAGTTATGGACTGAGACCAAGAAGATGTGGGTTGTTGCTGGTCCTGCTATTTTCACCAGATTCTCTACTTTCGGGATAAATGTAGTCAGTCAAGCATTTATTGGGCATATCGGCTCCACAGAACTAGCTGCATACTCGCTTGTGTTCACAGTCCTTTTGAGGTTTTCCAATGGGATCCTGGAAAGTAGTTTGACTCATTTCATTTTGTGTTTCTATTCTTTGTTGGTACTAGTTTCTTGTATGGCATCCTTTAAAGATTGATTCTCAGATGTTGTGAGTCCGTATGATGACTCTAATGTAGTGAAGCAGTTAGTGTTGGCATCAACATAGCACATCCCTTTAGTTTCTTATGTTCAATGCTTAGATGCAGACTTCTAGCCTATGGTACGCCTGCAGTTCTTAAGTTTAAATTTCGGATAGGTGCATGGTTGAATGGGGAGGGGAAAACTCTCTCTTGTTCTACAGCTGAAGGTCCGATGCACCCCCCAGAAGACCTAAAAAAAGAAAAGGGTTCATAAGTTGGCTAATTTCTTGCATGCTGTCAAACCATAAGTCAGCCAATTTCTGAATCAGGAAAATGAAAATTTGTTTTAAAGGCCATTAAAAAGTGGAAAATGAAATTTGATGTTTAATGCCTACAGTATGTGACATATAATCTGGAAACTTGAAGACAGGAAAATATTTACTGGAATGGTGTTATTTTTCTCAAGTTTTGAAAGTACTCCCATTTTAAGTGCTAGAAGGCATGCAATTGGTTGTATGGCTGCCTGTATCCTTGCATTTCCTTTATTATAAATGTGTCGTTTGAATTTGCAGCTTGGCATGGCTAGTGCGTTGGAAACTCTCTGCGGGCAAGCCTTTGGTGCAAAGCAATATCATATGCTTGGAGTATATCTCCAAAGATCATGGATAGTTTTAATATTATCAGCTGTGCTACTTCTTCCTCTATTTTTCTTTACATCTTCACTTTTGAAGGCTCTGGGCCAGGAGGATTATATTGCGGAAGTATCTGGAAATATCTCCCTGTGGTTAATCCCTGTGATGTTTTCCTTCATTCCGTCCTTCACCTGCCAAATGTTCCTGCAAGCGCAGAGCAAGAACATGATTATTGCATACTTGGCAGCACTTACATTAGTAATCCACGTCTTCCTTTCATGGCTATTAACTGTCAAATACAAGTTTGGCATCCCGGGAGCAATGATGTCGACAATTTTGGCATATTGGATACCAAATATTGGTCAGCTTATGTTTGTTACCTGTGGAGGTTGCCGTGAGACATGGAAAGGATTCTCGACCTTAGCTTTCAAAGATCTCTGGCCTGTCATCAAGCTTTCTTTGTCATCTGGTGTTATGCTTTGGTAAGGCTTTTTATCACCTTCTGATTTTGTTCTAATCATGAATTACCTGGAATTTGGTATGGATACATCACAGCTTAATATGCTGGAGTATTCAGTTTACCATTCCGGATTGTGGCATGCTTTAAATTACAACTGTTAAAACATTAGAATGCCACTGTGAAGATGAGTAAATTAAGGAAAAATGCGTTCTTCCACTTTTTCCTTCACTTGTTCATCTTTCACCTTCTATCACCACACATTGCACCGGTTTCTCTGTTTTTCAGAATCGATTCTCTGTTTTTCAAAATCGAAATATGGTTTACTTTCAACACTATATTGGTTGGTCAATTTAGTAACGAAATCACTACGTAGTTGCTATATGGGGTCGTAAAAGAAACTCAATATGGGATCGGCATGCTTGTACTATGGTTATGAGCCCAGTGACCAAATTTGAAAGCTATTTGTGAGCGCTTGAGTTATTTTATGATGGTTCAGAATTAACAAGGACGCCTTAAGTAATGACTGAAATTATGAAATATTGGCGCAAACATTCTTTTGGCATCAAAATGGTCATTGAATTTACCAGGAGTACCAATGTAGGTATAATAGAAGTATAACTTTGACACCTTAAGTAGCTGGAATCGACAGGATTAATCGGTTTCAACAGTTTTGGAGCTATAGGACGTTGTTAAGTTCTTAACTAAGGCCTGCATATTTTTTAGTTTATCTTTGATGTAGGGCATAGATTAGAGTTTTTTTTTTTTTGAATAAGAAAGGGGAGTAAAAAATGTTGAACTTTTAACCACTGTTCTGTTGGGTCGATTTCTTCACTTGTGACGTCCACAACATTTTCACCTGGAGGTTGAGTTAAATTCATGGTACATTACAGCCTCGAGCTCTGGTACAACACAGTGCTGGTTCTTTTAACAGGAAACATGAAAAATGCGGAGGTTGCTATCGACGCTCTTTCTATCTGGTAATCATTCCTTGGCAAATGTTTTTCTTTTCCTATACTTAATTCTTCTTTATTAGGAAAGTTCTTTAAAGATGTTCCTGTTTGCAGCCTCAACATCAATGGATGGGAAATGATGATATCTCTCGGTTTCTTGGCTGCTGCAAGGTGTATTATCATCTCAATCATGGGCATTATCTTCTTTTGGAATTCATATTTATTGCGATAAAGTCAGTTAACCACATTATAAAAAAGCAGAGATGCTTAGAATATGTACGTGTGAGTGTGTATCTTTCAGACAGCTGATTTATTTCTTGTTTCATGTTTTTGTTGGAAACTCCAGTGTTCGAGTGTCAAATGAACTTGGGAGAGGGAGCTCAAAAGCTGCAAAGTTCTCGATCGTGGTGACAGTTCTTACATCATTTTCAATCGGCCTTCTACTGTTTTTGTTATTCTTATTCGCCAGAGGAAATCTTGCTTACATCTTTACTACAAGTCACGAGGTGGCCAGTGCTGTCGCAAATCTTTCACCGCTACTGGCTTTCTCCATACTTTTGAACAGTGTACAACCAGTGCTCTCCGGTAACTTACCATTTTCTT
>Ga0307516_10007301_pt1 | contig 12715 bp, 13 predicted proteins | sample 19_EM_MG_FD_203310 | JGI IMG/M metagenome (GOLD analysis project Ga0307516, IMG submission 203310) | Populus trichocarpa ectomycorrhiza microbial communities from riparian zone in the Pacific Northwest, United States - 19_EM | ecosystem: Host-associated > Plants > Roots > Unclassified | place... | reverse complement strand
CTATTTGCCTTGCCACACTGCGTCTGTAAGACACGGCTGCGTCCGGATGGCAAATGCCCTGACACTCCGCGTCCAGAAGGCAGATGCCGTGGCACGCGTCGTCCGGACGACATTTGCCTTGACACTCGGCGTCCGGAAGAAATTTGCCTTGACAGTCTCCGTCTGTAAGGAACGCGCTGCGTCCGGATGGCAAATGCCCTGACACTCCGCGTCCAGAAGGCAGATGCCGTGGCACGCGTCGTCCGGAAGACATTTGCCTTGACACTCTGCGTCCGGAAGAAATTTGCCTTGACAGTCTCCATCTGTAAGGAACGCGCTGCGTCCGGATGGCAAATGCCTTGACACTCCGCGTCCAGAAGCGAAATGCCCTGACACTCCTCGTCCGGAAGGCAGATGCCGTGGCAAGCGCCGTCCGGACGACAATTGCCTTGACACTCTGCGTCCGGAAGAAATTTGCCTTGACAGTCTCCGTCTGTAAGAAACGCGCTGCGTCCGGATGGCAAATGCCCTGACACTCCGCGTCCAGAAGGCAGATGCCGTGGCATGCGTTGTCCGGATGACATTTGCCTTGACACTCTGCGTCCGGAAGAAATTTACCTTGACAGTCTCGGTCTGTAAGAAACGCGCTGCGTCTAGATGGCTAATGCCCTGACACTCCGCGTCCAGAAGGCAGATGCCGTGGCATGCGTCGTCCGGACGACATTTGCCTTGACAATCTGCGTTCATAAGCGAAATGCCCTGACACTCCTCGTCCGGAAGGCAGATGCCGTGGCAAGCGCTGTCCAGACGACAATTGCCTTGACAGTCTCTGTCGGTAAGAAACGCGCTGCGTCCAGATGGCCAATGCCCTGACACTCCGCATCCAGAAGGCAGATGCCGTGGCATGCGTCGTCCGGACGACATTTGCCTTGACACTCTGCATCCAGAAGGCAGATACCGTGGCATTCGTTGTCCGGACGACATTTGCCTTGACAATCTGCGTCCGGAAGAAATTTGCCTTGACAGTCTCTGTCTGTAAGAAACGTGCTGCATCCGGATGGCAAATACCCTGACACTCCTCCTCCAGAAGCTAGATGCCGTGGCACGCGTCGTCCGGACTACATTTGCCTTGACACTCTCCATCTGTATGAAACGTGCTGCGTCCGGATGGCAAATGCCCTGACACTTCACGTCCAGAAGGCAGATGCCATGGCACGCGTCGTCCGGACGACATTTGCCTTGACCCTCTGCGTCCGGAAGAAATTTGCCTTGACACTCGCCGTCTGTAAGAAACACGCTGCGTCTGGATGGCAGATGCCCTAACACTTCGCGTCCGGATGGCAGATGCCCTGACACTTCGCATCCGAATGTAAGATGCCCTGACACTTCGCGTCTGGAAGGCAGATGGCGTGGCGTGTGTCGTTCGGAGCGACCTGTGCGCTGACATGCGTCGTCCGGGCGCATAATACCTTGCCAGTTTGCGTCCTGAGCGTCCTGAGCGTCTGCTGCGCCCGGACGCTGCCCCTGCGTCCGGATGCAGAATTTTTTTCCTAATGCAGTATGCACGGCAATCGGGAACAGAGGACGGGTGAGCGGCCGGCGCATGTGGCAATTGGAGACAGAGGACGGGCTAGCGAATCGGCGCTCGTGGCCATCAGGACTGGGACAGCTGGCAGGCGAACGGTGCGTGCGGCAAGGACAAGGACAGGAACTGAGGACGGGTGAGCAAACGGTGGGTACGGCAATCAGGAAAAGAGGACGGGTGAGCGTCTTGGCATGCACGGCGATCAGTACTGGGACCAGTGGCGACCAAACGGTGCGCTCGGCAATCAAGATGAGGACAACTGGCAAGCGAACAAGGCATGCGGAGAGCAAGAGGAGAACAATGGGCGAGCGAACGGCGTGTGTGGCAAACAAGAGGAGGACAACTAGCGAGCGAACGGCGTGCTTGGCAATCAAGACGAGGATAACAGGTGGCTTTACAGATAGTCGGCTCGTAGTATTGCCATGGTGAGTGTTTGGAGTGAACTTAAGAGGTTTTAGAATTTTGGTGAAGAGCGTTGAACTGCTGTAATGAGATCGAGTGTGGTGGTTCGAATCAGGTTTTCGCCGTGAATGGCTTTTCAGTATTTGGTGAAGACAGTTGGATATATACTTGTACATCAGGGAAAAATTCTGGATGCGGACGCTGCATACACGTCGGAAACGTCTAGATGCGGAGGACGCAACCTGGCAAGGTATTCTCCGTCCGGACAATGCATGTCAGCGCACATGCTGCACCGAACGCAACCCGCCTGTGCATATGCGTACTAGACAGAAGTGGGCTGCGCATTGGCCTTCCGGACAACTAATGTCAAGGCAAACAGCGTCCGCACGATGCTTGCCTCGGCATCCGCCTTCTGGACGAGGAGTGTCAGGGCATTTGCCTTCTGAACGAGGCACGTGTCTTACAGACACAGAATGTCAAGGCAAATGTCTTCCGGAAGATGCATGCCACGGCATTCGCCTTACAGACGAGGAGTGTCAGGGCATTTGCCTTCTGAATGCAGCGCGTGTCTTACAGACGCAGAGTGTCAAGGCAGATGTCGTCTGGACGAGGGGTGTCAGGGCAGTTGCCTTCTGAACACAGCGTGTGTCTTACAGACGCAGAATGTCAAGGCAAATGTCTTCCGGACGATGCATGCCACGGCATCTGCTTTCCAAACGAGGAGTGTCAGGGCATTTGCCTTGCGGACCCAACACGTGTCTTACAGACGCAGAATGTCAAGGCAAATGTCTTCCTGACAATGCATGCCATGGCATCTGCCTTCCAGACGAGGAGTGTCAGGGCATTTGCCTTCTGAACGCAGCGCGTGTCTTACAGACGCAGAATGTCAACGCAAATGTCTTCCGGACGATGAATGCCATGGCATCTGCCTTCCAAACGAGGAGTGTCAGGTTATTTGCCTTCCGGACCCAGCGCGTATCTTACAGACGCAGAATGTCAAGGCAAATGTCTTCCTGACGATGCATGCCACGGCATCTGCCTTCCAGACGAGGAGTGTCAGGGCATTTGCCTTCTGAACGCAGCACGTATCTTACAGATGCAGAGTGTCAAGGCAGATGTCGTCCGGAGGAGGGCTGTCAGGGCATTTGGGTTTTGAACGCAGTGCGTGTCTTACAGACGCAGAGTGTCAAGGCAGATGTCGTCCGGACTAGGGGTGTCAGGGCATTTGCCTTCTGAACGCAGCGCATGTCTTACAGACACAGAATGTCAAGGCAGATGTTGTCCGGACGAGGGGTGTCAGGGTATTTTCGTTCTGAACTCAGCGTGTTTCTTACAGATGCAGAATGTCAAGGCAAATTTCTTCCGGACGCAGAGTGTCAAGGCAAATGTCGTCCGGACGATACGTGCCACGGCATCTGCCTTCTGGACAAGGAGTGTCTTCACCATACGGACGCAGTGTGTCGTACAGATGCAGAGTGTCAACGCAAATGGCAGATGAGGCTTACGATGGCGCACCACACATAGGTAACAGAGTGGTCACAGTGATAGCATCGAAACGCAACCGTCAGGGCAGGGTACATTGCAGCAAAGACTATTAAACTCGCATTTGGTTCCAGGCATTGTGACTGAAGCCAGTTCTATTCATTACATCGAATTTACATCTACCTACCACATCACCGTAGACAGTATAGCTCTACATCACCGTAGACAGCATAGCTCTGCGTGACCGAAACAAAGGCAGTTTGCCGGATGAGACACAACACGATAAGGACGATGTCAATGAAGATGGCCGCGAGGGTGCCAGCGGCAAAGACAATAGCAAATATGACGCCGCAAGATGGTCGACGAGCTTCGTGAATTGTTAGCGCAGCTCTCACAGGGACAGTGGGAAGTTGTACAATACGACACGACGTGACGAGTACGATATCGATGAAAAGAGGATGCCGGCGGCGTGGATGACATCAAGAGGCGACGAATACGATGTCGATGAAAAGAGGATACTGGCGGCGTGGATGACATCAAGACGCGACGAGTACGATGTCGATGAAAAGAGGATACCGGCGGCGTGGATGACATCAAGACATGACAAGTACGATGTCAACGAGGATGGCAGTGAGGCTGCCGGCGGCGGCAAGGATGATAGCAAATATGAAACGGCGTGAAGATCAACGAGCTTCGTGAATTGTTAGTGCAGCAGTCGCAGGGACAGTGGGAAGTTGTACAATACGACGCGACGCGATGAGTACGATGTCGATCAGGATGGCAGTGAGGCTGCCGGCGGCAAGGACGATAGCAAATATGACGCTGCGAGAAGATCAACGAGCTTCGTGAATTGTTAGCGCAGCACTCACAGGGACAGTGGGAAGTTGTACAATACGACGCGACATGATGAGTACGATACCGATGAAAAGAGGATGCCAGCGGCCTGGATGACATCAAGATGCGACGAGTACGATGTCAATGAGGATGGCAGTGAGGCTGCCGGTGGCGGCAAGGACGATAGCAAAAATGACGCGGCGAGAAGATCAACGAGCTTCGTGGATTGTTAGCGCAGCACTCACAGGGACAGTGGGAAGTTGTACAATATAACGCGACGCGATGAGTACGATATCGATGAAAAGAGGATGCCGGTGGCATGGATGACATCAAGTAAGACGCGACGAGTATGATATTGATGAGGATGGCGGTGAGGATGATGCCGGCAGCGTGGATTTTAGCAAGATGCGAGGAGTGCGCTGGTCAAACGTATGATATGATGAAAGTAGAAGAAAAAAGGGGTGGACTTGTGGCCCGTGCCGTCGTATTCAGCAAGCTGAGCTGTGGTAAGTGAGCCAAACCGTACGAAAGTGCAGGTGCTAGCAAACGTTTGGTACCTTGCAAGTTGTATGCGAAATCACTCGCAATCCGTGAAAACTGCGAATTCCTCTCCCATAGTCGTCGATACCCCAGAACCCGCTGTTTACATATGCACAATTATTCCCTCTTAGATCGATTCCATCGGACCTAAAGTTTATGCCAACTGGCTCCTGATTTGCAACCTATTGATGGTGCTGTCTTGATTCAACTTCTTCTGTTAGGAGAATCTCTACCCTATAGAAAGCTCCACATCTGTATATCATTCATGTTTTCAGAATTACAACCTTGAAAAACAGGAGTAAGTAGTCACAAACTTTAGGTCTGACTGAATTGATATAATAGGGAATAATTGTGCATATGTAAACAGCGGGTTCTGGGGTATCAATGACTATGGGAGAGGAATTCGCAGTTTTCATGGATTGCGAGTGATTTCGCATGCAACTTGCAAGGTGCCAAGCGTTAGCTAGCGCCTGCGCTTTCGTACGGTTTGGCTCGCTTACCACAGCTGGACTTGATGAATACGATGGCACGGGCCGCAAGTCCACCCCTTTTTTCTTCTACTTTCATCATATCATACGCACGACCAGCGCACTCCTCGCATCTTGCTAACATCCACGCTGCCGGCATCAACCTCACCGCTATCCTCATCAATATCGTACTCGTCGCGTCTTACTTGATGTCATCCACGCCGCCGGCATCCTCTATTCATCGATATCGTACTCGTCAGATCGTATCATATTGTACAACTTCCCACTGTCCCTGTTAGTGCTGTGTTAACAATTCACGAAACTTGTTGATCTTCTCGCCACATCATATTTGCTATCGTCCTTGCCGCCACCGGCAGCCTCACCGCCATCCTCATTGACATCGTACTCGTCGCGTCTTGATGTCATCCATGCCGCCGGCATCCTCTTTTCATCGATATCGTACTCGTCGCGTCGCGTCGTATTGTATAACTTCCAACTGTCCCTGTGAGTGCTGCGCTAACAATTCATGAAGCTCATTGATCTTCTCGCCGCATCATATTTGCTATCGTCCTTGACGCCGGCAGCCTAACTGCCATCCTCATCGACATCGTACTCGTCGTATCACGTCATATTGTACAACTTCCCACTGTCCCTGTGAGTGCTGCGCTAACAATTCACGAAGCTCGTTGATCTTCACGCCGCGTCATATTTGCTATCATCCTTGCCGCCGCCGGCAGCCTCACCGCCATCCTCATTGACATCGTACTCGTCGCGCCTTGATGTCATCCACACCGCCGGCATCCTCTTTTCATCGACATCATACTCGTCGCGTCTTGATGTCATCCACGCCGCTGGCATCCTCTTTTCATCGACATCATACTCGTCACGTCTTGATGTCATCCATGCCGCCGGCATCCTCTTTTTATCGATATCGTACTCTTCACGTCGCGTCGTATTGTACAACTTCCCACTGTCCCTGTGAGAGCTGCGCTAACAATTTACGAAGCTCGTCAAGAGTCTTGCCGCATCATATTTGCTATCGTCTTTGCCGCCGGCAGCCTCTCCGCCATCTTCATTGACATCGTCCTCATCGCGTCGTATCTCATCCGGCAAACTGCCTTTGTTTCGGTCACTAGAGCTATGCTGTCTACGGTGACGTAGAGCTATGCTGTCTACGGTGACGTGGTAGATAGATGTAAATTCGATGTAATGAATAGAACTGGGTTGAGTCACAATGCCTGGAACCAAATGCGAGTTTAATAGTCTTTGCTGCAATGTACCGTGCCCTGACGGTCACGTTTCAAATCTACCACCGTGACCACTCTGTTACCTATGTGTGGTGTGCCATCGTAAGCCTCGTCTGCCATTTGCATTGACACTCTGCGTCTTTACGACGCGCTGCGTCCATATGGCGAAGGCACTCCTCGTCCAGAAGGCAAATGCCGTGGCATGCGTCGTCCGGACGACATTTGCCTTGATACTCTGCGTGTGGAAGAAATTTGCCTTGACATTCTGCGTCTGTAAGACACGCGCTACGTTCAGAACGCAAATGCCCTGACACCCCTCGTCCGGACGACATCTGCCTTGACACTCTGCATCTGTAAGACACGTGCTATGTCCAGAAGGCAAACGCCCTGACACTTCTCGTCCGGACGACATCTGCCTTGACACTCTGCGTCTGTAAGACACACGCTGCGTTTAGAACGCAAATGCCCTGACACCCCTCGTCCGGACGATATCTGCCTTGACACTCTGCATCTGTAAGACATGCGCTGCGTTCAGAAGTCAAATGTGCTGACACTCCTCGTCCAGAAGGCAGATGCCATGGTACTTGTCGTCCGGACGACATTTGCCGTGACTACCTACGTCGGTAAGACACGTACTGCGTCCAGAAGGGAAACGCCATGACACTACTCGTCTAGAAGCATATGCCGTGGCCGCTGCGTTCGGACGCACGATGCCGTGGCGCGGTGCATTGCGACGCACTCTGCCATGGCAAGTGTCGTCTGAGTCAAGCAGGTTGCATCCGAATGCTCAGGACGCAATTTTTTTTTTTCCTGATGGATATTGATGGCTTCTTACGCTCTATAGGATTCAAGCAATCAGCTGAAGACCCGAACCTCTACCTCCAGCCAGGAGTCTTACTAGTTCTCTATGTTGATGATCTTCTTATTGCTTACAATGGAACCGACGGATGCCGAATCAAGCAGCTCCTCCACACAAAATACAAGATGAGCGATCTGTGACCGGCAAGGAGATTCCTAGGTATCGAGATCGAGAAAAAGGAGGACGGGTTCTGCATCAGCCAACAGGCCTACATCGACACGATTCTCAGAAGATTCGGATTGCTTGACACAAAGCCCGCAAAAATGCCTCTCGATCTTCAAGTCGACCTGAACGACCCCCACTGCGAGGACAAATCTGTTGATCGAAAGGAATATCTCTCAATAGTTGGTTCCTTGATGTACGCTGCGCTTGGAAGCTGACTGGACATCACCTTCAGTGTCACTGCCCTCAGTCGCTACTACGTTCATCCCCTTGAGATGCACCTAACAGCAGCGAAACGAGTACTCCGTTATCTCAAAGTCACATCCAATCTCTGCATCCACTATCGACATCTACCCCACTCCGAACTGTCAGCAGTGGGATATACAGATTCTGACTGGGCCAGAAACCTGAAGACTCGGCAATCTGTTGGCGGCTGTGTTTTCGGGCTTGGATACACCAACTGGAACCAGGAACTCGTCACCTCTGGACTGGTGCACTGGCAAGTGAAGTCTCAGAGTGTAGTGGCACTATCTACGCTTGAAGCAGAGTATATTGCTAGCTCTCATGCCACCCGGGAGAGCCTGTGGATTCGGCGCATCTTAGACGAAGTTGCACACACAATGTCGATTAACATTTCAAAGGGACCTGTACCTATCGGATGCGATGATCAAGGAGCGATTAAGCTAATCATCTCTGGAGTTGTGAAGTAGAAGTCAAAGCACATCGATGTTAAGTACCACCATGTGCACAACGAACAGACAAAAGACGCGGTAAACTTTCAATATGTTACATCTGCAGTGAATCCAGCTGATCTGCTCACCAAACGGTTTGCCACGCCCCGGCACATGCAGCTACTGCAACTTATCGATCTATCCGCAAATGAGTCCTTACATCCCACTATCCTCAACACCGAAGCATCCATCATTATGCAAGATTCGACTAACCACACCCATCCATCACACAATGTGCGAGTGGCGAAGAATGGTAGCGACTCTGGGAAGAAAAAGGGGGTGAGACTCAGGGGAGAAAAAAGGGGTGCCGGGACGGATGCGTGAGTTGATACTCTTTTCCCTACTGGCAGTTGTTTTTCCCATAAGGGTTTTTTGCTCCAGAGGTTTTAATGAGGTCAACGATGATCGCAAGGAGTTGTATTTGGATTTGGATTTTTGCACGAAGCACGAGAAGAGGGGGTGTGTTGAAAAATGCTTCTCTTGCTTGGTGCTCAGTGTTACTCTTTCTTTGTGTTGAGCAGAGGGGCGACGGGAGCAAGTGGGATAGACTACCCAATAGGGATAGGCGTGATACCTGTGGGACTCTGTACAATGTTTGCTTTCTCTCATTTTTTTCTTTTGGACTCATACATAACGATTACGGTTCCCAAAAGATCACTCACTGCTCTCGCCCAACGTGAGCATCAACTGAACCATCGCCGCTTCTCGCTCACTCCCTTCAAGTCCTTCTTACTCATCTTCCTCACCATCTCCTATCGCTCAGCGCCTTGAAGAAGGATCCTGCCCGGCTTGCCCCTCAAACCTCTACTTTTTGTTTAAACCCCATGTGGGTCTTCATACCTTCCCAGGTTTGGCCAGTTTTCCACGCTACCGTATATCCGGCAGCTCATTTTCCAACCTGGATCTGTCGGTGTACATAACGAACCCTGGTCTTTCTCTTTTGGCCTCCCTGTTTGCCTCCTCTTGTTCTTCCTAGATCAGTTTCGCATTGAAGGACTCCGGTTCCACTAGCAGCACTGTCCCCTCTGTCTCAGTCCAGCTGTGCTTGAGGACGGTAGACAGTCATTTTCCAATCGTTGTATCAGCACTGATGATATTCCTAGCCATCTCCCCCTGCGGCAGGCTCAGGAGCCATAGGGTAAAGCGGTGCTGTCGGTTCTCCAGCTGATTCGTCGCTGGTCTCAGTCCAGATTCCATTGAGAGAGCCCCTAGGTTGGTTGTCCGGAAGCATCCTGTCATTGCCCGGGCCTGATGGTTGATGAACAGTTGCAGCTCGTCCACCTGTCCCGTTGTCCCTCGGATGTTGCCCCCCTTCCACCAAAGCTCCGACCCCAACATGGCGGCTGACTGGACACATGCTGCCATTATTTTCCTGCAGTTGGCTGCAGCAAGCCCCATCTGTCCCGTCAGCCGCTGGAGGCGTGTCATCGCTCTCTTTCCATCCTGGAGTCTGGTGTTGTGGTGGGTCCCCAGGGTAAGCTGCGAGTCAAGCCAGATTCTGAGCCACCTTGTCGCTTCCTTGTTAAATGGGACTTCGTGGTCCCCCACTCTCACCTTGTCCTTTGCCTCCATGCCTTTCTTCTTCCTCCAGAACATGGCTGCCTCTGTCTTCCCCTGATTGAATGCCACGCCATTGTTCCTTCCCCATTCCATGGCTGCTGCTGCTCCCTCTGACAACTTCTCGGCCACTTCCCCGTCATTCCTTCCTTTCGCACACCATCCGATATCGTTCACAAAGGACAGTCCACTGATACCTGGGGCTGCCTTTTCCACTGCGTCGAAGATCCCCGACAAGTATGTGACAAATAGGATGGGTGCCACTGGGGAACCCTGTGGGACTCCGATGTCCACTGCGTTGGACTCTCCCACTGTGACATATAGCACAAGTTTGACCCGTCGGTCCGACATGAAACTCATCGTCCAGTGGATGAGATTTGCCTCCAGTCCCAGCTCCTCCATTTGCTTGCCCAGAAGAGCCTTGTTGACATTGTTGAATGCCGATTTGACATCCATGAATAGGGCGCCGGTGACCTTCCTCTCACTCCATACCTTCTGTGTGCGATTCATCAAGATTACCACTGCATCCACACACGACCAGCACTTTCGGCACCCGAACTGACCCTCGTGTAGCCCTCACTTTCACTCCAAGTGGTCCACAATCAGATAGGCTGCCGTTTGTTCCAGCAGCTTGCTGATGACATCAAGTAATGATATTACTCTGTACGCTCGCACCTTCGAGTAGTCTGGCTTTCAAAGCTTGGGAATGACCACTCCTTTCGCCGTCTTCCATATTCCCGGATGAAGTCCAAGCCGGATACATGCCCGAACCAGCTGGGTCACTATCTGCTGTTCATCCCACTGCCAGAACACCTTGACAATACCAGCCAAAATGCGGTCATCTCCTGGGGCCGAGGTGTTGGCTGCCCCCCTCAAGAGTGATCCGACCAATTGAGCATCAACCCTCTCAAAGACCTTACCCCCTTGTGCTGGTTTGAAGTTCCCCGGTGGCCCCTGTGGAAAGTGTGCCTGGAGAATCGCCTGTTCCCACTCGTGGTAGCCTTCCGCAATAGACCCGTCTTCCCGGACCAGTACCTGGCTAGTCTTCTCAATACGGGGTACCGTGTACCTCGCTGCTGTCCATACCTTGTTCCCGTCTGCCTCCTGTAGAAACCGGTTCCAGCAGTCTCTCTTTACCTTCCATATTGCTCGCCGGAATTCCCATCTCGCTGTCTTCACTCACAAGATTTCAGCCACCCTCCACTTCCTCCTTGCCCTTCCCAGATCCTTTTTCAGCTCCCTGAGGTCCGCATTCCACCACGGCTTTGACCGTGAGCACCACCTCTTCTTCCTCACATGTTCATCCAACGTCAAGGTCATCGTCTCTCTCAGTGCCCCCGCCACTTTCACCATATCCTCGGTTGCGCTGTCGTCAGATAGGATTGGGATCTGGCCCACCATGCCCACGTAGCACTCCCTCGCCTTTGCCCTCCTTTCTGCTGCCATTTTCTTTTCCTCCTCCTTGCTTTCTTTTGTGGGATCCCATCCGCTAATGTCCCATCCTGTCATTTCTGTGCTTGTATCGGCCATTGGGTGTGGGTTTCCCAGCACCTCCCACACGATGACCTCGTGGTTTGACCCAGTCGCCTCTTTGCCTAGCAGGTACCAGTTTAGCTCCCCGTTCAGTAAGGATAGGGTGAGGTCGATAACTGAGTGGTTCATCGCCCCTGGTCCCATCCTTGTGGCTTCTTCTGTGTTCCACACAAACAGGTCCTCCTCTTCAATCAGCCATTCCCAGAAGATATTGTTTCTGTTTCGTGTTGCACTGGGATTCCACAACTTGCTCTCAGCGTTTATATCTCAGGCGATGATTACCCTCCGTTGCTTGGTGATCTCGCCCCACCAGGCCCTTTGTGCTGGCCGGTTGCCCTCACTGCCATCATGTTGGTCATATACATTGGTGATGACGATTGCATCTCCACCTGGGGCAACAACCTCCACCACCTGAGCATAGTTCCTACACTCCCGTGTCAACTCTTTTAACTCTGTTACCTGGCACCTTGATGCATGGTTGACTGCTATCCAGCACTTTGCTGCTGTGCCCACCTCCCCTCTGATGAAGGTGAAGCTGGGGTGAGAGCATGTGCCATCCTTCTCTTTCTCTCCTCTTGGCTCCTGAATGAGGACCAGATCCGCTCCTTTCCTCAATGCTGTCTCCAATACCGCCTCCACCGTCTGACCTCCCCTGGCGCGGTTATGCTGTAGCGCCAGCAGCCTCGGGGTAGCTGGTTGGGCCGACATCAGACGGCTACAGGATGGGTGGTGCCACTTGATTCCGCTTCCATAACTCCTTTCATCTCATCAGGTTCCCCAGTCTGGTCTGCTGCTGGGACACGAGGAAGAAACGGTCATCGTGGGGGCAGCTTCTTTGGATGCTGTTCTCTGGTCTGGTTGGCCTCTAAGGCCCTCTGCTGCCACTGCTGCTGCTCATGCTGGGGATGAGCTGTCTCCACTTGCTGGATCCAGGTTGCTCTCCCAATCCTGGCCCCTCGGGCGATTCCAATGGCCTCATGTCACGAACCTCGTGCGACAGGCTCCTAAGTACCGCGGCCGGGGCCGCCGTCACCCTTGCAGCCCTATGGCTCGCCCTCATCACAGCTGCCGCGGCCACGGTCATCCTTCGCGCTTAGCGCACCTCGGCCGATCTCCGACATATCGCGCCGGTAGCGATATTCCCTGACCGCTGGCTGGTCCAGACCTCTTCCTTTGTTTCTTCTATGTTGCCTACGCGTCATTCTCGTCTTTGCCGTTTCCAATTGATATTGCTTACGCGTCCTTTCTCCTGTCCGCTACGTCTGTTGTCTCCCGTTGATTGAGCTTGCGCGTCCTTCTCCTTTATCGCTCCGAGTATTGTTTCCCCTTGATTAAGT
>Ga0307516_10007300_pt1 | contig 12716 bp, 13 predicted proteins | sample 19_EM_MG_FD_203310 | JGI IMG/M metagenome (GOLD analysis project Ga0307516, IMG submission 203310) | Populus trichocarpa ectomycorrhiza microbial communities from riparian zone in the Pacific Northwest, United States - 19_EM | ecosystem: Host-associated > Plants > Roots > Unclassified | place... | reverse complement strand
GGGGGAAATCTGTTCAGGATTAGTAGTATTTCAGAGGATTAAATAGATAATGAAGGAGGTTTATTGTTTAGAAGAACACGAGGAACAGCTTCTTTCACAACAATAAGACAACAGCAGGCATCATCCCAATTGACAACAATGATCAGATGCTGATGCTTCTCGGGGGCGATGATCCCCTTGACAACAAGCTTCAATGTCATCCCAGCAAGGTCTATTGCATGTTGTGGAGGGAGAAGTGTTTCGGGTGCGAATGAGAAATGTGTATATATTGTGATATACAATGGGTTGGACGGAAGAGGGGCAATACTCACAGGTCTTTGATGAGATGGGGGACAGGTGCCAGGGGCGCTACAGCGAAATAAGTGCCTATGGAATGACTCAGTTGGATACAATGAAAATTGTGAGGAGAGGACTGACAATGGCTTAGAATCATGATAAACGACTGGTGGTACAGGCTATACTGGTTAATTTGATCGATGACGCCAAGTCTACATTCTTTTGTAGCCAGAGGGTGACACCAGATATAACCCCAGGCAGGTATATGACATGAGACAGGCCTGCGCTGAATTTGGTACTATACCGCCGGATTTTGCAGAACCTTTCGAGTGAAGAGATTAAGAGGAGAGATGAATAACCACATACCTGTCTGTGTAGATAAATCCTCGATTCCTCGACATGCACAACGACAGTGGCAATAGAAGGAGTAGGAGTGGGGATGAACTTGAGAATGGCAGTCTGGCTGAGTGCACCGATGACGCAGAGTCTTATCGGTCCACAAACGAACAGGCGCCAAGTCTATGTTCGTTTGTGACGAAGGGGCGATGCGAAGTCTAACCCCTGGGCAGTCCAGGAGATACGCGTCGAGGGCCTGCCAGTAGGTTTGAGTCCAGCTGAATGCACCGATGACGCAGAGTCTAATCGGTCCACAAACGATCAGACGCCAAGTCTATGTTCATTTGTGATGAAGGGGCGACGCGAAGTCTAACCCCTGGGCAGTCCAGTAAATCTGCAGCCATGTCGAGGGCCTGCAGGTAGGTTATTTGTGTGCATTTGGCAACAGCTTTGCACAGAGCCGCAGAGGCAGGTGACCTCTGAAATCTATGCATGTCACGTGTTAGTCAACTATTTATGGAACTTACATTCTCGCACAACACTCAGGCTTGTCGTTCGTCCGCCCTTGTTCAATATTGAGGTGAGTTTTAATCCATGTGTGCATGTTTCTCTTTCTGATGTGGGAAGACCTCCCACTGCCGCCTTCAGTTCACTAGCCATCTCATGCATCATTACACGTCGCCATCAACCACAGGTGTGTACCAGTTCTCTTGTTATTATCAGCTGGGATACGAGCTAGACTTGGCGTCACTCGTACTCCCTAGAGACTTAGACTTCGCGTCAGTCTCTTGAGATTAGACTTTGCGTCGTCTCGCTGATCTACGTGCCTTACTTCTGTAACCTAAAAACTTTTAGCTCGGGACCCCCTTTGCCCCAGCTCATTCGGCTTCCCTTCGTTCCCTTCAAGCATCATCTTCAACTCCCAGTGTGTACCAGTCCTCTGGTCATCAGCAGCAGGACATGAGCTAGACTTGGCATCGCTCGTGCTCTCTAGAGACTTAGACTCCGCATCAGTCTCTTGAGATTAGACTTTGTGTCGTCTTGCTGATCTACATGCCATGATTTTGTGACCTGAATAATTTTTAGATCATAACCCCTTTCACCCCACGCTCTCATAACTCAAATGTCGGTCTGAGAAACATGTTCAGCATTTCAATCTTTACCATGGTTGTCCCACATCTACAAAATGCCGGGGAACCTGAACGATATCTGTACTGGTGATCCAATGGCTGAGGTGAGTCTCCTCCATTCCCTATGAGCATCCTCAGTTTCTACCATGGTGTTGACCGCTCTTTTACACTCCAGGCTTTCATCAACCACATGAATAATGAAGAGCTTTTTTCCGGTACCATGCATCTTCTCAAAGCCATCCTGAAAGATGGGAAGTCTCGTACACTACTGCCCAAGTCAGGTCTCGAGGATTACATGATGATCCTCCTCCGGTATTGTTTGATCGACATTAGCATTTGGAGATTGCAGCAAGTGGGATCATCTATGCATGCGGGGAATTCTAAACTTACGCATGTACCGGCTGATTTTGTGAGCAAACTTCTATTGCTGTCCACACCTTTTGATGACATTGTTACAACCTGCTAGCCCTTTCCTGAACTTGAAGCTTGGCCAACTTTGATATCACAGGCTAACTGACTGATACAGGACGTGGACGCAGCTTCCTCTCCTGATTTGAATGTTCCGGATGTTGTCGTACAGAGGTACACGAGCTTATGTGCTGTGAACACCAAGAAGAAAGGATTCACTATTCTCTCATCTTTTGAGAAAGTGTCGTTCTATCTGGGTTATCTTTTCAAGGCAAGTCCCCCCTCCCATTGAGCCTCGCAGTACTCAGCTGATATGTCATCTAGGGGAACCTCGATTTCCCAAAAACAGTCAAGGACCTGGAGGAGGACCTGCGAAGGTGTGCACCTCCACACTTCAGTATTGAAAATCACAGACTGTCGTCACTAGGATGGAGCTGAATTTAAATGACGTCCACTTCGGCCTTTGGAACAAAGGGCATCCAGATTTAAAGAGTCTGAGACTACCCCTTCTGATATCCTTAGCCGCGTCTCCACTCTGTCTCCTTATCGGTAATTCACTGCTCCGCCCAGGAGGTAAGGAGGGGATTCTCAAGGTAAGCTGTCAGCTTTCATGTTTTTTGTTCCACTTGACTATAGTCTCTGCAGCTTTGGGAAAGTATGGGAACTTTCCGGCCACAGATTGTTGCAGTTATCGAACGGCGTTTATGGGCTGTCATCTGGTCAGATGTTCAAGGACAAGATCTTCAGACCAATCTCCGCAATGCTCTCTCCTCCATTGTGGCCTCTCTATATTCTGAGGCCACTTGTTTTGACCCCTGGATTCAGATGCGTATGTCCTGGCATGCTCTCTTACCCAATCTTACGCAATACCCATTCCAGCTCTTCTCGATGAAAATCTACCAGATGAAACATTGCCCGGTTCTATGCCGACCCCAGCTGCCTCGCCTCCTCCTCAGATTGACGATGATGAAACTCTTTCTTCGACAGGTTAGCATTATTCCTTTCCCACTTCATAATTGTTCTCACGTGGTTCTTAGTAGGAATGCATACCCAATCAAATGGATCTCACGGCCTTCCTAGCCCGGTCAGGCAGGTTGACCATCCCGTGGCCGTTGCCAACCGGCTAGCCTCATCACAGGAACAAGGTCGAAATACCCAGTCCGGTGCGAGTACTGCCTCCCTGCACGCCACCAAACTAACATCCCTCCGGATCTAGATGACTCTGCTGACAGCGAACTAAGTAAGTGGCCACCCCAGACACACCTCGATAGCAGAGACACACCTACATACATTCAGCCCCCCCCCCACTGTCCCGATCCCCCACACCGAATGCATCTCAGGCCCAATTTATGACTTTCGGAGGTTCATCCACTCATAAGGCTCAGGCCAGCCGCTCTCAAGTCCTGGAGTCCAGCGGGGAGAGTGAAGTAGACGATGAAGTAGATGAGCCACCTCCTTCACAGCAGCCCAAATCCAAGGACTTGACAGTGCAAACCGGGGTTCAGAACTCGTCTAGAGTAGACGAGCCACCTGCTTCGTGGCCCAAACCCAAGAACTTGACAGTGAAAACCGGGGTTCAGAAATTGTCTAGAAAATCACTGGGCACCTCCCTGAAAGACAAGACCAAGAGTTCGGGACCCACCTCCCATGTTCAAAAGGGGACACTTCCCCAACATGAGATAGTAATGTGCTTTATCTTATTATTTGATTTCTGAAGATGACGTGTACCATTAAAAAGATCGATCTAACCAATGATTCTGTGTGTAGAATCACATGTCCTCATTCAGCAAATAACTAAGTCCTAAAACATTACATAGCATGATGACTATGAAAGTGATGAGCCACAGGATTTCTCAGAGGAGATAAAAGTTTCGTTCACATTCCCTGATATCCTAATATGCATCTTAACCTCCTGCTAGAAAGTGAAAGGTCCAACTCCGGCACATTTTTTCATTCCAGGTGAAGACGCAATGTATGAATATATCCTGGCTTTTCATGTAAGTTCGTTTATAGATGACTGGGCTTCTCTACATCAATACTTATCTACTGCAGTTGTGGAAGATTTAGAATGCTTTTACAACATCTATGCCACTGTGGAGAAGGGTTACAAAGACGGAAAGCCTCCCTCTGCACTTGGGCCCGATCACTCCTGCACTCGAATCCTCAAGCATGAGGAGTTTTGCAAGATGTCGCATGATAACATTCAGAATATCATGAGGACGCACCATATCATTGTTACTGGTGCATCGGGCCCCAAGTTCGAGTTCGATGACACCACTTTCAGCAGCCTTAACCCGGGTGAGTCACTGAATAGAATCGTTACCATACATGGTGAGTCATAGTAAGCTGCACCCAGCTGCTCTCGAGTAATCTGAATTTATCGCAGATCTTTCCATACCTGTTAAGAGTGACCCGAACGTGCGCCAGACACTGGGAACTGTGGCCGAACTCATAAAGGCATCGCGTCTTGATGATGGCAAGTCCCTCAATGCTCTCGATCTTCCAATTTCTATTCCCAATCCGATATTTTCCGTCGCAAGCGAGTCTATCGCTTGGAATGCAATGAAAGGCCTGGCCTGGTGCAAGAATCAGGATCCATACCCAACGTCTGATCTGACCTGGGCTATCGCAGCCACAGCAGGGTGCATACACAATTGGCACATTGATGCAGATGGATTCGGTACAGTCATTGAACCATTGACGAGTTGCAAGATATGGATTGTCGCCAGCCCTAAAGAGCTGCACACCTATGATGCCTTCGCCAGCACGGAACTATTCGGTCCATCGTTCGATGTCAAGAAGCCCAATACTCACTTATGGAAGGTTGAAGCATTTGTTCTGCGGCCGGGAATGCAATTGTGAGTCACAAAGTACTGAGTATCATCATCATGGCTTACTGTCAACTAGCTTCATGCGGCCAAATACACCCCATTTTGTCGTCACGCCAGAACATTCTATTTGTCGGGGAGGCCATTTTTATGGATCCTCTACAAGTCAGGATGTGTGCTATGGGGTGTTCCATTCCTTTGTCTCTGGAATGCTGTTTACAAACACTGAGCATAACATCGCCTCTCGCCAACTCTTGTGTAGAATGTTTGCATTCTATGAGAGGTATCTGGTTCCTTCTCCTGGCACTACCCGTCCCCTTCCAATCGATGGTTCATCAATCGATTCTATTCCATAATTTCGATGTTGATAAGTATCATTTTTCTCCAGCCCCCCAGAAGGCTCATCTCCCCGATCTGGAGACCTTTGATGGTCTCAAGGATGTCATGGCGCTCTGCAGCGTCATCGAACTCAGCGGTGCGATGAGCCCATGGTCCTATCAGTTGACGGTCACTAACCAGCGAGAGAGAGAGAGGATGATCTTTGCTTGTAGGAGAAGTCGCCGGCTCATTACTTGGATTTTCTACCTCTTTGAGGTGTTGGATCAAGATGGTAAGATTATTGCTGAAGGGGAACAAGACCTTTATTGGCCATACGTGGAGAAGCAGGCATGCATCTTGTGTCATTATAAGAGCCGGACATGGGAGGAAGGAATCCTTGGTTCCAACATGATCGAATGCAAACCAGCCGACCTCAAGAAGATCATCTTCAGCTGCTTCTCCCACAACCTCGACGTCTTGTCCCATTTCTATGGCCAGTTTGATGAAGATGAAAAGACGTTTGCATGGATGGGACCCACATATAGGATGCGGCGAAGACTGGAGAGTGAGCTAACTAAAATTGCCCCACCACCTGGTACGTACTCTATCCATGCTATCATGCAATGCAGCTGAGTGAATCTGCTCTGCAGAATTTTATGATGGTCATACCTTCGATGACCTCCTATACAAGAAGTGTCGCCAGGTCTCTCCACCGACTTCTCCAGTCAGTGGCGGGCCATCGAAGAAGAAGTTGAAGATGGCCTGATATATGAAGTATAACTCCATGTATCTGCTGGCTAGGGTAACCCGATTGAGTACTGCTGGGCACCCCTCAGAAGCGTCACCACCCCGTTACACTGTTAGCCAGTTGGGTAACACGGTTTGGTACCCACTAAATCCAGCAAGTGCCATCACCAATCGGAAATCTCCAGTTCGTCGCCATGCCCATGCATCTGATGTTCGCTATTCCTCAACAAGCACAATTCCTCTGTGTCCCCTCCGTCTCTTTTGTTACTTTTTTAGCACATCATATACTTTACATAGAATCTGATCTATTTTATGGGGAAAACCCAAAACCTATTCTATCCTTCAAAGGTGTCTTTGGTGGACATCCCACTCAATCAAAGTGAACGTCAGGCCAGATCCAGGCCAACATTGCTCCAGAGCTCTGGAGAGACAGCCTGGGGACCCCATTTTTCAGGTAGAGAATACCAAAAAAGAAAATATATTATCAAAAGAAAAAATGTAGAACCCAAGAACGAGGTCAACGACGAAAAACCATGGCCCGTGCCACGAGCCCACGCGGCAGGAAGCTGACATAAATTGCCATAAATGGTCGGTTGCTGTCCAGCCCGAGACCAAACAGGTTTCCCACCCCGCTAAAACGGCCACTGACCAAGCGCCAGGTGACCGCGGCATAATACACAATTATTCTTCATCCTCATCCTCATCCTCAAGACGTCGATATTCATAGGATCTCCAGGTTCCTCCTCTATTTTAGCTTGTGCCGTCCCGATGATTCGCCCTCAACTTCCCTCCTATTTTCAGCAGGAAACCTTTTGAGATTAGACTTTGGTCATCTCGCTGACGTTACTCGTTCCAATGCTTGACAGACATCTTTACACAACAATAATTATGGCAAGACCCCTCTCCCAAAATCCAGCCCCATCTAGTTCTCCGAGTCAGCCATACGGTGTGTATTCAAACCTGCCTGCTCGTCTCATTTTGGTGTCCCCCTTTCCCCCCGTATTGCATTGTCTCATCCATTTGCAGATTCTCTTAGCGTCTTCGATGCCAAAGCGCTCTGCCAATGGCAGCGTTGGGCTATCAGCACACTGAATCAGGACAGCATCCCCACTCCACCTTGGGGAGATCACAGCATCTGTCTCTGGGCAGATCTGAGATATGGGCCAGATGACCACACCCTCTGGCTGCAAGCCTTCGTTCTTGAATACCCACACCTCTCCGCCATCTCACGCAAACCAGCAGATCCCAACGACCCACTCTCCATCATGTGGTTCAACCCCACTATGTCCGACTTCATTCCATGCCGCAACTCTCTCGTTGAGGGTCTAGATCAACTTGCACCTTCTCGTTACGAGGCCCTCAATGACTGCCAGCGCAAAGTTGCTAACCGTGTCCATGCCTACGTGAACGCAATGGACTCGGAGCAGTCAAAGAGTCTCGTCCGGAACCCGCTTCACACCATTATCCAGAACCCTCTTCATGCCATGCTCCAGAACCTGCTTCACACCATGTATCACTCCTGCGTCCGCATATCTATTCTCCATACAACGTTCTTGGAAATGACATTTGGCATCACTGAATTCCAGAGGTACTTCCTCGAAGTCCTCGGCCTGATCGATTTCTTGGAGATCTATGAGCCACGCATGCAGGGGTGTGCACCTCGTGCCACGTCTGCCACTGACTGCCTTGGTGCTTTTACTAATAACCCACAGTTTGCTCAACAGTTGTTCGATGCCGGTCTTCCAGTCTACTTCATCCGGCAAGTTGAGCCCTTCTATGCAGATGACTCCGTCATCGTCAATGTTGTCGAGGCTTTTCCTTTCACCAATCTCGTCCTCGCACAATCCGATCCCCCTTTCCCTATCATCTTTCAAGGTTCTACCATGAATCCCAAGAAGCATGCCAGTATTCACAGCTATTCCCAGACATGGATGGTCTATGGTGACCCTTTTGGTGATAGGGACAATGCTTTGGATCCTCATACCACAGGCAAGCCTGACTGGCGTATTGCCTCAACGATGACGTCCATGTCCGACTTACTCCAACCGCGGCCCCCCATCCGATTGTCATTGTCTTGATCCCTCACCCCTTCGTCATCGCGCCCTTCACTCTCAAGAGGATCGTCGCACTCAATGGCCCGGCGGGGTTCTGGTAAGTCTACAATCCCTCCATTCTTCCCAAACACTTACTCAGTCCAACAGCGTCAAAGCCATATTCGCAACAAGCAAGATGCCCAGGAGTTTCTGGCAGCCGTGACAAGTTTCGTGACCCAAATAGTCCTTATATCCCCCCTATCAGGCAAGTGTGGGCCGATGCCCTCGTGGCAGTCGACACATCACCCGAACGCCTCGTCGAACAAACCAAAACCAGTCCGCACCTTGGGCATTATGCCCTTCCGGACCCTGCACTGCTTGTCACGCCGGGTGACGACAAGAAGAAACTGGCTTACCTTTTGACGTGGTTGCACGTGCATCCCACCTTGCTCTACCACCTTCAGAAGCAGGACTCGACAGCACTCTCCAATCAAGCTTGGCGTGATTTTCTCGAGATGGGCCACAGTGATAAGCTGAAGAATGACACGGCAGCAGCAATGCATCGAGCGGAAATTCGGAAAATCTTGGAAAGAGTTTTGGAAACCGCTGGTGTGTCAGAGGCCTCCGACAATGCGAACTCAGGCCTGGTGTATTGGAGAGACGAAGCACTGGCTCTTGACAAGTTACCCAGGATTTCCGTGTTTCAGGAAATTCTGTGGGAATTGTATGAGCTCAATTTTTGCCTCGAGCTCGTCAGTTTGGATCAACATGCAAACAGGGACCCTGTAAAAGTAGATCCGGACATTCGCGTCCAACAGATTCTGCGGTGCTTTCCTGACACGTCTGCTGTTTCTGTCATCATGATACCGTATGCGAACACTGGTCTCGTCGCCAATGATTGGAGAGAGCGGCTACCTTTTGTCTTGGCCTTCGTGAATGTGATGTCTTGCTGGGAGGGATTGAAGCCCAAGGTCTTTAACTATCGACTCCACCATGTCGAAGAACTTTCGCAGAATCAGGTGCTAGATCTGGAGCGTCAAGCAGCTTGTTTCTATATGCAAACATTCTTCAATCATTTTGGCCGAGCATCTCTTATCCCACATTGCATCTTAAAGGCACCTGTCATATGATCACTGCGTTTTTTCACAATCTTTTGTATAATGTTCTTATATCTGGTTGTTGTGGACCAACCATTTGTCTTGGAAATATTTTGCTGCATAACAAGTTTTGCTGATGTAAGTCAATGTCATCCAGCCTCAGTGTGGGCACAGCCAAATGCACACAAACACTGGGTTGTTAGAACCCGTTCAAGTTTCGACCAAAGGGGAAAAACCTGTCCTTCAGCGCACAGCCTGTGCGCATGCCCGACTCACTTCGAAGCGGAGTTTTAAGCACTGAGTGACCTGAATATGACAAAGCCCGCTACTGTATATCTTATCTTATTTAATCAGGTCCGTCCGAGACTCCTGTCATTCACTCAATTTCACTGTCAGTGCCATCCAATTTGACATGACTGGGTTCAAGCAAGAAACCGATTCCCAGGAGCCACAGTTGCCAGAGCCACGACCTCCTTCAAGAGCCCTGAAGCCGGAACAGGACATTCTTCACCAGAGGTTCATCATCCTATCCCTCATTCTCACCCTCGTCACCACGTTGAACTATGGTCACCCAATACTCCTAGGTCTCGAGCAAAGGTCTGGCTGAGATGACCAGCAACGACAAACTCGTCCACACATCATGGAAGCGTTACTGGCCATTCTGGTCAAGGACACACAGATTCTCGCTTGCATGACGTACAGCAACAGGGGGATTGTTGTTCAGAACCAGTCAGCCGATCGGCTAACTGGGGATTCGCCAGCTGATGAACAGTACCACATTCTGGAGGGACGCAAGTTATTACAGATTGCCACAATCAATAACGGCGAGCTTGATATGGTTGGTGAGAAGGCGAGACACATATCAAAGGAGAAGAAGAAGGAAGCGATTTTGGCTCTCAAGAATATCAGGGACAAGAAGAAGGAAAGGATGTCGGCTTTCAAGAATATTGTGGGTATGTTTCGAGGGAAGAAGCCAGAGGATGCGACCCAGGACCAGGTTCAAGGCCATGAGGTGGGCAGTGCGATGAAGGACCAAGTTCAAGGCCAGGAGGTGGGCAGTGCGATGAAGGACTGGCAGGACCAGCTTTCAGAACAGGAGACGGGGGGGGGAGACTCAAGAAGATCAGTTCTGAGATTACACGCTAGTTGAATCCAGTCAGGACCTTTGGGCTTTGGATCCGATAGCAGATCCTGTCGGGATCAAGAAACCTAAGGATTTCAAGTGAGTTTGCGAGCCGTTATGGATGTCTGTTAACCACATTCATCACTAGTGTGTCATTTCCTGACCATATTGTGACTGTTTCCTCCTATCTGGAGGCATATAGGAGAGAGCAAGATGAAAAGACTCGAATGGTCCTGCGGGGCCGATTCACTGAATATCTTATTTCTGCTTGCTGGCCGAAGATGCTGAGTCGGGCCAAACATTGGGTGATGGTTGGCCTCGTCAGTGAACTTGCAAAGGTGCCCTACAATATTTTGTTGGATATGGAGGAGGTACCCTCCAACGAACCAGATACAAGACTTGCGACAATTCTACTTGACGTAGACAAAGCAGACTATTTGAAGGGTCCCCTCTCATTCTGCCAACCACCTGGATATACAAAAGGAGACAACTCCATCCCTGGCTTGCTAACCACCTCCAAGGGGTCACGGCCTCTATACACCAAGGTCACAGCCATCGAATTTCATCGTCTTCTAGTTGGCACCCTCATTCTCTATGCATGGCTGATCGCAGTTTATGCCAAGTCCAACATAGTACCAGAAGAAAGATTCGCCGCCGCTGCCGACGTTGGCCTGGCCGGCGCTTTCCTTCATGGAATCCTGTTTTCCGATGCGTTCAATTGTCATATGAAGTCATTGTTTGGCGTCGAGGATCACATCGTAACACTGCCCACAAGCGCTCATTTCGAAGAATACTGTCTGTTTGCCCAGAAACACGAGATACGTATCCTGGGACCTCGCGGTAAGCGCAAGGTGCATGGCGTGTCGTCTGGCTCGTCCAAAGGTGGTAAAAAGAAGTCTGAGTTGTCCAAGGAGGGCAAAAAGATGACGGGGCTGTTCACGGCAGGAGAATCCAAGCAGGCAGGGGTCGGTGACGAGGATGATGGGTCCGGCGCCAACGCAGACGACGACGGGATTCCTGATGCAACCAGCGAGTTGAACGATCAACTCCCCACTGGCATGGCGTCTTTGGAGTCTCCCCCAGGTCACCAAGAGCCCCGGCTGGAGCCAAGCGAATTTTGTCAAATCATCTCTTCCTGGTTGAAGTTCCTCGTCAAGTACCACACTGCACAGGGCACATTGGAGAGTTACTGTCAGACTCTGGGACCAGGCGACAAGTCCGAAGTCGATATCAAACTTTTAGAAGTCAACCCAAAGCAAGGGTTGATGCCCGAATGGAAAGAAATCAAAGAGGTCATTGCCTCCATTCTTCAGAAGACAGAGCGGCCAAACGTTGAGCTCAAGGATACAGCAAATATGTTGACTTACATCTCCACGCGTGTCAACAATATTGTAGCCTCCGGTCGTTCTTACCACAACACACTCAACATTTTCTCGCAAATCATAGAAGGGGTTGATCAAGTCACCCAATTCACTGTTCATTGTGAAGCAGCCTTGGTAGCATTTGCTTCCACAGCAGTTAATGAGAACGGGCCCAATGCACAGATAAATGAAGGGGACCCCCTACGTAGCCTATGGAAGGTATGACATTGTTCTGCTCGTTCCGGAATAGACTGTTGATTTATTTCTTTTCCAGCAATTGGATCAAGAGGAAGTCGCGGTGTCGAAACGGTGCTGTCCTGCCTGTTGGAAGCTCATTCATCTCTTGCGGGAGAGGCTGGGCACAAGGGATTACAATGTGTATGGCTGCCATTCCACGCTTTACACAGTGCAGCTACCACCCAGGCTCCCTATCGATATTCTCGTGGAAATGACGAAAAAGTTCAAGGAACACCTACGCCGCGAACTCTCCATTTTGGAGGAGAAGCGGCTGAACCACCGTGACGGTGATATGCTAACCTGCGTTCCCTCTAGGCAAAGTGTCAATTCCAACCTCTCTAACAAGTCTTCAAGTTTTGTGCTCACTAGTTTGTTCCCAAGGGCGAACAAGTTGGAGGGGGTGTTGAAGATGAAGTTCAACTAGGTGGGAGAACAGTGAGCAACTTACCAATATGGTGTATATTGAACTTCTCCACTACTACCCCGCGCCCTTGTTCCTAGATGTCGGTCAAATTGCTTTCTTTCTTCCTCGTTTACACTCATCTGATAGGGTGTCGGTCTCTCATCCGGGCGTCTCTTATCCCACGTTCTGGGGGCACCTTTGTAGTATGATAGCCGCGTTTTCTTACTGTTTTTTTTTGTACTATGTAAACGAACATGACTCGTCCAGCTCGGTGACTGTTTGACAAGCTGACCCACCTGACCTTCCCTCACGTGAAGCCAAATTTGCCTGGTTGATCAGGCCCATCAACCAGGCAAATTTGGCTTGTCACCTGTAAAATCGCGACACCAGCATTAGATCTGTGCATAATCCTGAACCCC
>Ga0307516_10007299_pt1 | contig 12717 bp, 21 predicted proteins | sample 19_EM_MG_FD_203310 | JGI IMG/M metagenome (GOLD analysis project Ga0307516, IMG submission 203310) | Populus trichocarpa ectomycorrhiza microbial communities from riparian zone in the Pacific Northwest, United States - 19_EM | ecosystem: Host-associated > Plants > Roots > Unclassified | place... | reverse complement strand
CGTCACCCCCCCCCCCCCCCCCCCGGGGTGGAAGGTGTAGTGTGGGCGCTGACGGAGAGGAAGTGCGAGAGTGGCTATGAGGCGTATGGGATGGCCTTTCTGACGAGAATCCTGGAGATGGACACCGACGCGGCTCTGAAGCTCTGTCGGGACGCGCTGGAGGGCGTCCGGGACAGGAATGTCCACACGTATGGATGCATGTGAGTTTCCCCTCGGCGCCGAGCGAGCAGACAACTGGCCCTCCACCCCTGCTGATGATGGTGCTGAGTAAAGGTATGTTGTGTATGGCCGCAAACCGGAGGAATAGGGAAGGGGCTCGGATCTCTCGGAGCAGTGTGTGCATGTTGTATTGTTGTTTTATTGTATCCTCGTAAATACGACTACTGGCCTGTTAACCGGCTGAAGTGTCTCACGGCTGAACTTACCCCAACAATCTAACCGGATCTCTAAGCGATGCACAGATGACGTAGTTTTCACTCGACGGGACATGCCGTCTTCCGGAACGGCCGCCGCAGAGCCCCAGAGCAGAGTTTGCCCCATCCACGCATCCCTAGATATCGAGTATGCAGTCAGCGATGACAGCGGCACCGACCCTGTAGTACCGCACTATCAACCGGGGATATCCGGTGTCGGTTCCACTATCCAGTACTCCAAATTAACACAGTTGTATCTGGTTAAAGGGCCCGTTCCCAGAAGAGGATGTCCCGCGACGACGACCACGCCGGCGACTTGCCTCTCACGGCCATGATAGCGCAACATACATAGTACTCTCGGCCCCTTTCATGGATATCACCCGTACCTACATAACTCTGAACCCTTTGTCGTGTGGTGGAGAATAGCCGCGACCTGGTGCTACCGCAAGACCTCATAGCCGTAGATACTACTGTCCCTACATCTCCGCTGCCGACTGCTGGTTCTGGAGCTTGCGTATGGCCCAGTCGGGGGGATTCGCCGAAAGCCAGTACCTGCACGTACCTAGCAGTAACGTTAGCCAGCAAGGCGTAGATGTTTTGCACTTACAGTTGTTGGTGCACCGTAGTAACCGGATGCGGTGGATGGATGGAGACCGCATGCCGGCCGGCCAAGGCGTTTCGCCTATCTAACACTTGCTCAGCCAGCCGGAAGATGCGGATCGAGCCTAAATAACTAATCAGCCCCCTCGCGTCTCGGCATCGTCAGCTGTGAATATGGGTCCGAGAAGGAAAGGTAGTGCAAACCGTCTCTTCGGTCTGCGGCGGCGCCACTCCTCCCCCCACAAGCCAGAGCCCACGATATAAAGAGACCTCCGCAGGCCGGCGAACATGCCTTTCTTTTCTCCAGTCCACCCACTCGCATCACCCTCATTCGCTACTGTCCCCTCGTAATTACAGTGGAAAGAACCATAAACCACGAAGCTCTCCATCGTCACTGTTCTCACCCTCACGGTGTCCGCCAAAATCGGCCCCATCGCCATGCATGCCGCCACTTCTAACGCTTGCCCTTGGGGTTATGCCACCAGCAGAGGTTGGTCTTCCGCTCTCAGTCTCATAAGCACCCGCTCTGGCCGTTTCTAGGAACCAGCGGAGGAGTCGGACGGCCGCCAAGGCTTCCGGCAAGTCAATCGCCGTCATCACACCGTCCCCCACCGGCGCCGTGTCTGTTGCGGTCTCGAGCTGCATGAGATCCTGGGAGCATCGTCCAGCATCGTGCTCAACGGCAGCGATCTGACGGTCAGGACGTCATCATCCGCAAACTGGCGATCAAGAAGGCGCTCGCAACATCACGATCCAGGGGTCGACCGACATCTGGATCAACTACGTCGAACTGCCGAGCGACATAAGTCACGGCTGGGACTACTATGACGGCCAAGTCGACCTGCCGCACGCGGCTGACTGCGTCGCCGTCTCGTACTGTCACCGCGCAGACTGCGGACAGGAAAATTGGGCAGAATGTACGCCGCCATGATCTATATAGGTCGCATGCGAGTATGAATAAATAAAAAAAAACCCCCACCGTCTCGTACTGCTTCCTGCACGGCCACTACAAAGCGTCAGTCGGACGACAACGCCAGCGAGGACAAGGGCCACCTGCGCAGCACGTGCGGCTACAACATCTTCCAGTGCCTCAACTTTTACGGACGGGGAGCGGGGAAGGGGAAGGGGAGTGTATACCCGAGCTACCGGTGCGCTCGTAATATTTAGTGTCCCGAGGGAGAGTAGAGTGGTCCTTCTAATTTTCATTGCACATCCGAACCTGTTCCCTGTGACGAGTCAGTGAGCGTTCATCACGACAGCCACGCAGCAAGCTCCAGGGGTACTGCGGTATTCCCATCGTCGCACTCGCAGGCGACTCAGCACTGCCGTCACTCGGACGCCGAGTCGTCCTACCGCGGCAGAACTAGCATTTCTCGCACATCTCGCGCATCGTGCCTCCGCAGAGCTAGTATCCGTCTGCCCTCTCAGGCTCGCAGCCATCCAAACCTCATGAAGCACCTACCGGTATATAGTGCTGGGCCAAGCTCTCGCCCACGCCACGCTTAGCCGCTCGTGCATATCCCACTAGCCACACAACGGAAAGCTACTATGGAGACGTGAACACCAGCCAACAAAGCCCAGCTCCGCCGAGACCCCCAGCCCACGAAAAAAAACGAAAAAAAACTCTGATGCAGCAGCGACAGCGCGCCGAAACGTGTTCTTGGAGCGCTGGGAGCTGTTTCCTGGGGTTTTCGCATGGGAGCCCCCCAAACAAACTCTGAAATCGTTCGCGAACTCGTCACATCACAGCCCATCCCCCGTTTTTTTTCAAATGTTTATTCGCACCCGTATACAGCCTTTCTAGACGATGGCGGCGCTCTTTTTAACCCAGGTTTCCCCGTCTGCTGTCCGCGCGAGTCCCAAGAGTATAGAATACGCACCAAGGAAAAGAAGTCACCAAGAATGGCAAAGGGAGGACGAAAAAAGACCAAAGGAAACCAAGACCCATCCCCTACTCCTCTTCCGCAGACGCCGTGAAGGAGATGTCGGGAAAAAAAGCGGTCCCTCCCCTCCGGCGCCGAACTTCTCCGCCTCCGCTCTCCTCTCCTCTTCCCGCTCCCTGCGCTCCCATTCTGACAGCTCGCTCCCCGCGTCTCGCCCAGCCGGGGCCAGCCTTTCCATATCCGTGGTGGAGAGGAAGTCCAGTACCGCCTGGCTGCACCTCCCGTCGTCAAGGAGGTCTCGGAGCACACCTTGAAGAGGTGATGCCGGGTCTGCATCCGGTATCGGCACCTCCAGCACTGGATGGGGGCCGATTCTTCGTCCAGCGCAGGTACTGCCCGGTAAGGCAGTGACCTGTCTTCAGCTAGTAGAACCGCGAGGCGAACCGTGATGTCGGGCTTCTGCCTGCTCGGCATCCTGTACTTCTTCCTGGAGGACCAGCCTCCGTCCATTGGCTCGCTTCCGCCCACTTCTTCCCAGAGACCTCCCGCTCGAGGTGTGCGAGGGATCTGGGGAGCGGCATCGCGCGTGCCGCCAGTCGGTCCGTGTAACTCCGCCATCCCACCCCGCGGGCGTCTGGCTCCTCCGCCACGAGCTTGGCCCATTCGTCGGCCATCTCGTTTCCTAGGACTCCCTTGTGCGCTGGGCACCACCGGATCTCGATGGTGACGCCAGGCCTAGCCTTCCGTAGCACTGCGATGTGCTTCCTTGCCTGGAGCGCATACTTCTGGCAGGGGCCAGGCTCCTCGGAGGCCATACGCCTGAGGCGGCTTGGGCATCCGTGAAGATCGTGACCCGCTCCGGAGCCGTGTGTCTTCGCGACACCGATTCCAGTGCCCTTGCGAGAGCGGTGCACCCCGCGTTGTAGGCCTCCTGGTTGTAGCCCATGTGGGTTTTGATGCCCACAGGATTGGCCGTTCTTCCTCACCACCGCGTATCCGGCGGCTCCGCCGTCCAGTCGTGACCCATCCGTGAACATGGTGAGTCGGGGCCGTGGCTTCTCTGCCCCAGCCTTGGCTTCGGCCTCCTCCTCTGCAGCTGTCCCGTGTCGAGGGTCTCCGACTCCTCTAGCCTCTCCATCCTGCTCGAGTATGCGAGGGCATTCGTGAGTCTCCGTCCGATCGCTGTTGGGGCGCTGACGATCTCCCTAACCTGGCCACCCTGTGGTAGGCCGAACAACCGTACTCCGAGCCATCGCTGTCTGCTCTCCAGCTGGGCTGCCGCTGGTCTGAACCCTGACTCCATGGACAAAGCCCCCGGGTTATTTGTCTTGAAGCAGCCTGTGGTTGCTCGCGCCTCTGTTGAATGGGACGGTGTTGGCCCCAACCTTCGCCACCGCAGTGGGCGAGGCCTTCTTTCTGCGAAAGATTGCAGCCTCTGCTTTTCCGTGGTCGAAGGCCGCTCCGTTGCTCGCTGCTCAGTCAATGGATGCCGCAGCTGCCCCGGACAGCTTGGCCGCCGCTGCTTCGTTGTCCTTGCCGTCCGCCCACCATCCATTGTCGTCCACGAAGGATAGCCTACTAATGCCGGGGACTGCTCTCTCCACCTCACCGAAGATGCCTGACAGGAACGTGGCGAAGAGGACTGGTACATACCGCGGGGGATCCCCGGGGTATCCCGGTGTCCGCTGGGTTCGCCTCACCCACCTCCCCGTCGAGGACGAGTTTCACCTGGCAGTCCGACATGAAGCTGCCCGTCCACAGGGTGAGGTCCGGCTCAACCTCGAGCGCTTCCATCCGCCTTCCCCAGTGTATCTTGTTCACGTTGTTGGACGCCGGCTTGACGAAGATACATACATTGAGATTTTTTTTATGAGTAAATCCCTAGGGTTCTAAAGCTGTTTTGAAAGACAATTTCTATTTTATTTTTTTCAGTAGCATGTATTCGCGGCCGGCTCCTTGTCCGTCGGGGAGAAAGCACCGGGCAGGCAAGTCACTCGCAATTTCAACTTAACCTTACATTAAGCAGGCATTTTTGTCCCCCCCCCGAGCCACTGCGTCACAAGATGATCCAAAGTAGACTATCGCCAATCGCTGTCTCCCACCAACATTAACGAAGAACGAACTAGCCGCCGGTATTTCCAAACGCCAGAAGAAGAAAACACCCACCCCCCCCCCGAAACCGCACGATCCTGCCATACTGCCGCCGCGGCGATCACCGCTCGCGCAGTCGCTCCTTCATCTCCGGCCCGGGAGTGCGCACCTCGTTGAGGCCCTCCAGCAGCGGCGGCGGGTAGTGGCCGGGCACCGAACTGTGGATGCTCATGGGCTCGGGCGTGTGCCAGTTGTTTGGCGGCAGCTCCTGCGGCGGCACCGGCGAGCCCACGACCTCGCTGTATCCGCTGCCGGTGTTGTCGTAGCTGAGCATCATAACCGGCGTCGGCGTCGGCTGCGGCGGCGGGTAGGGAGGGTGGAAGCCGCTGGGCGTGGCGGTGGGTGTGTACGACGACGTGATGACGCTGTCGGCCGCCGTCGGGTTGTATGGCTTGTAGCCTGGGGGCTCGGTAACGGCGAGGATGCGGCGCAGGCGACGACGGCGGCGCGACAGCACGAAGAGCACCACTCCCACTAGCGCCGCCGTGCCCAGGAGGACAGGCACGAGGATCGTGGCACGCTTCCCGTGCGTCGAGAACACTCCCGAGTCGCCGGTGGCGGCGGCGGTGGTCGTGACGAGAGCCACTGGCGCCGTCCGTGTCGGCGTCCGCGCCGACGGCTGGTACGTCCGGCCGAACAGCACACCAACGTCGTTGTACTCGAAGTTGTTCTTGGGCGACCGCACGGTCGCGCCGCCCGTGCCGTCACCGCCGACCACCGCCACGATGTCCTCCGGAACCACGTACTCCGCGTGCGCCGGGTCGAACACGTCCCAATAGGTCTTGCCGGGCCCGTCTTTCGACATCACCAGGTTGTGCACGCCGGCTTTCTCCTCGGCGTCGCACTAGAGCGAGTCAGCGACGGACAGGGAGAGGGACGGCGGGATGCAGGTAGGTACGCACGTTGTTCACGTCCGGGTCCTTCGGGAACTGGCCGCCGATTATCAGCAGCTGCGTGTTCCTGACCACCGAGCAGGACAGGTCGTAGTGCGGGTATCTATCCTTCTCTTCGACGGGGCCCGTGGGGAACACCTTGATCCACTGGAACGACGGGAGCGACAGGATGTGCACGTCGTCGAAGCCGGTCGCGTTCTCGCCGAAGCCGAGGCCGCCGTATATGTATCTTGGACAAGAATCAGCTCGCGTGGACGAAGGGAGAGGCGGGAAGGAGGCCACACATGTTCGAGCTGGAAGTGTCCTGCGCATATGCGATGCCGCCGCAGAACCGCCGTCTGTTCTCGGGGATCGCGCCAGTCGCGTTCTGCGTGTACCATCTCCCGCCGGCCAGATCGTATAGATCTGTAGGGGACCCCCATTACGTTAGTCTCCGGTCAATATACAGGATCGCTGGCGTGCCTCACCTATCTGGTTCATCGGGGACTGAGTCGGAAAGCGCAGCCACCATCCAGTCAGCCAGATCACCTCGCCGGATTGCGAACACGACAACGTACAGGCTCTTCCAGGGCACCTTCCCCCTCCGGTATCCGCACACCGCCAAAGTGCGCCAGCATGCCCTGGTCGCCAACGGGAAGGTAGAACATGACACCCTCGGCGCGGCCCGCCTTGTCGGCCGGCCCGGTGCTGTTCTTCCACACGTCCTGGTCGAAGTCGTACTCGATCATCCGGTTGCTCGCCGTCCTAGCGCCCTGCCAGTTGGGGTCGTTGCGGCTGCCCATCCAGCCGCCGAAATAGTATCCCTTGCCTTTGTCCTCGACCGACGTGCCGGCGCCGAACGACAGCCGCACGATGTCGCGGTCGGCCGCCTTGCGTGTCCACGAGTCGTTGTAGGTGTCGTACGCCCACAGATCGAAGTGCGAGTCCGGCACCTCCGGCCCCGGCCACTCGCCGCCGTACTGGTACAGCCAGCCGTTGGCCTGGTCGGCCCACAAGATCCCGCCGATCACGGAGGGCACCTCGGCCGGCTTCTGCAGGTTCGCCATCAGCACCGGCATCTGGATGTCCTTGCCGTCGCGCGTCGTCCGGTTCAGGTCGTGCCACAGCAGCCGGTTATCTATCCGAGCCAGCGCGTCAGGTGCCTGCGGTTGCAGAGAGCATGCGGGGGGCGGGCGGGGGGCGGGGACTGACTCGTTATGTTCTTTCCGCTTCCCGCACGATTGAGTTGGCCGCCGTCAATGTACAGTCTGTCGCCCAGAACGGCCGCTGGACACGCACCGTCAACATCAGCGCTGGGCGGCAAGCGAAGGCGGAGAGAGAAGAGGCGACGGACCTTCGTGGCTGAACCGTCGACAGAACTCGGTGATGGGGTTGTACTGCTGTCCGGCGACAGCGGCCGCCAGCACGGCAAGAAGCACCGCGACGAGATCCGACGTTCTGCGCATCGTTCACGGGGCTCTTTCTCCAGGGGTTCGGGTTGGCGTCCGCTAAGTTCGAGAGGCAAGATGGCGGTCAGTCGGGGCAGGATTCCGTAGCATATACCCAGCGGTTAGTTGTGCGTGGGGGGGGAAGAAAACACCGGAGTGGGAGGCCGATGGATCGTTAGGGGTGGGATGCAGACAGGACCTCAACCTGGTTTTAGCGGGGCGGGGGCGGTGGAGGGAAGAGAAGTGGACTCAGAGCGGCCAACCAGCCAGTCCACCCGGTGGTTGGGTGCGTGCCGGCATTGCTTCGCATGGGCCCGGGGGGGGGGGATCGTCTCTGAGTGGGCGGACGGGCGGAGGCCATGTGGATCGCCCTCCATCCTTGAGGAATACGACCATGGTGATTCGAGACATTTCCGCGAGCGCTGTTTCGTTGTTGTCCGCACGATTGGGGCCGGGCGTTCCATTCGCCAGCAAAGCGATTCCACACTTCCGCACAGGAGTGGCTCCCCGTATCCGATTGATCGAGATCAACCTGTGTTCGCGAGGCTGGCGGCCCGCCGCTCAACGGGCTCTGCGCTTACCTTTTCATTCCGGTCCCCGCGACATCTCCACCGTCGTCTCCAGCTTCATCTCCATCTCCTCGGCCACGAGCCCCTTTTCCAAGGCAGCAGGCGTTGAAGGCAGACCGAGGACGGGCCGCGGCTGTCGCTTCCGCACGTGGCTCGGGGCAGCGGTGCTGATCGTGTATCTGTGGCCTGGCGGCGGATGGGCGTTGCCTTGCGCACGTCGTCGTCACACCGGCTTGTGTATCCCTCCTGGACGACGGGCGTGCGGCTGCCTGCGAATAGACAACTGGAACGGAGAATGGTTGGTCACTGTGCATTGCCCACCCCTTGCGCAGACGCATTCCCATGTCTTGCTCTTCCGAAGACAGCAAGCACCACCGTCGCCGCTGGCCATCTGCTGATGCACACTGCCCAACCTCCACCACCACCTCAGCGTACGAACCGTATCGATCAATGCACCCGCCGTCAGTTCTCCGCACGACGGCCGACGCGGTGAGAGCATGTAACCACGCACCGGAAGATATGCTTGTGAGCGTTCGAGGCATATCGCAGATATACCGCGCACGTAACTGGAGCCTGCCTACGATCTGCACTCCAGAATCAAGCTTCAGGGCTCCATGACAGTCGACGAGTTGGTTGAGACTGTTTCCGGTTAGTTCGCCACTGCCAAGCCAAGCCCAGCCCAGGCCGCGCTCGCTCTCGGCCGACTCGTCTCCCGAAACAGCCACAGCGACACTAGATAGCCGTCGCTATCCTTCCATCGATCTTCGCCATCCATCCAGCCGTCCACCAGTCGTCCATCCATCGCGAAGAATCTCCAGCCGAGCAAGCACTGTGCAGTACGACGTGGTACCGTGGAGCCATCCACCCATGCACCCAGCCTTCGCCTTCCCTATATATTCTTCCCTCCGCGCCAAGACGATTTATACGAGTCGCGTCCGGCTGTGCCACGGAGGAGGTTGATATCATAGTCCATGGCATTCTGTCTCATATGCTCGAACAGCAGAGCACGGCGGCCATATCCAGCATCGTGTGTCGCTCGAGTAAACGGACCACGCGGTCGAACCTTCACCCCTCTCCCTCTCCTCCGGCCCCACGACATGTTTCCGGACAATCTCGCCGGAAGACATGGTCCCATTCCTGCGGCGGGCATGCGTGTGGTATGTATATATGATATCTATGTAGCAGCAACGCGTACATACATATGAACAAGTAGGTGAGTAAGCAAGCATAAGCACGGAAACCAGCACTCAACTTGCTACCTACTGACTGACTGTATCGTGATAACAGGAGCCACCTTCCTTTTCGCACTCCTTGTCCTACACCTGCCCTGGACTACTGTGGGCTCCCCTGCGTGCATTGCCGTCGGACGCAGCACTGTAGGCACTATCTATCCACACATGTCATGCCCCGACAAAGCTGTCGAAATGCCGATTACTCAAACCAACCGATCGACGGAACGAACGGATGAATTGTGCCGGAAGCGGCAGTTCGGGGGGGGACGAAGATGCGGTCACCACAGCGGCCACGCAATCGAGTTCGAGGATCCACGTGTTGCTATGATTCAGAAGTAGATAGATAGACAGCATCGCCGGGCTGAAGACCTCTGCCGAGCGCACCTGTAACGACGGAAGGCATCGGACGGACGGAGAAGCAGCTGTCTATCCGGCGAAATATCGGCTCGACTCGACACGCATGCTCACTCGGACGACTGAGGACGTCGCGTACCACCCGGTGTCCGCTCACGACACGTTTACTTGTCGCCTGCGGTTCCGTCCCACCCGCCCCCTATCCTACGCGCCACGCTCTCCTCCAGACGGCAGCAGCCCAGAAACGTCTCGTGCTGAGTACGTATGTGCCGTGGATGCCGTGTCGTCGAGCAGCGATCTCCCCCACTCCGCTCTACTCCACAACAGTAGGGCTGTGTGCCGGGCCTCGATCCCTCTGCCGTATAAATCTGACAGCCGCAGGTAGATGGTCTGCAAGGCCCCCGAACTCGCCGGGCGACGGTGGGTGTTTTACCACCTACAGTGCTGAGGAAGGTAAGCATTCGCAACTCCAACCGAAGTCCGCGAGGGGAAACCCAGGCGAATCAAGCGTTTGTCATTCTCCGCCGCAGTCGCTTGCGGATTGCATACATAGTGGCGCGTGGAGTGGGTGGTCTTATAAGCGGACAAGTATAGTGCTCTAGAGTGCTTGCTAGGTACGGCCGCGCAGGTGCAGAGTATATATAAGTATTTGTTGCCGTGCATGAGCTGTACCACTTTCGGAAATAGTCGCGGCAAAGGGCAGCCACGACATGGAGCGCGGCGGCGGCGTGGTGAGTGAGGGCTGCGCTGCACCAGGCGAAAAGGTACCGCCTGATCGCTGCGGGAGAGCAGTGGAGCAGAAACAAGGGACCATCCAGCGCAGGGCCCAATGCCTTTCCCTGCTTCTGCCAGACAGTCCCGTAGCCCCCCATTACGATCGTGATTGCTACAGAAGCTTTCGTTTCCGGTATGCTTGCCAGCTTCCACCTTCTACCCATCGCCCGTGGCTGCCGATCGTTGTTTGTATGGTTCTTGGCGGTGGCGTTGCTCTGCTCGACAAGGTTCTCCCAAATCCGAGTCTGCCACAGTGGCCCGTGTGTACTCTGCACCCGCGCGACCGTGTCGGGGATATCTAGAGTGGGGTGGTTGATGGGGCGGTGCACGGATGGTCACTCGGTCCTACCGACAGGCCGACTGTCTATTGCAAAAGTGTGATGGGGAAAAGTGAGGTGATATCGTATTGCACAGTGCAGCAGACGGAGGCTGGATCCTCGGGAAGGAGGAGGAGGGGAGGGGGTGTTGGAGGTTCAAGTCCATTGCGACGTACCTATGACTAAACACCGAGTGATATATTACGACACCGGCTGTTGAGGATGTTGCACTTCACGGATTGTTCGGACATGTGACTACGGAGCGTCCTCGACAGTGAGAGAGCGCGAGAACCGAGACCTGAGCTGACGGCCTGTTCGTGCTCACCCCGAAATATTATCAGGTTCCTAGTCACAGCTGGGCGGGGTATAAGATGCTCGACTGTGCTGCGTATCTATCTATGTATCCGAGTTACTCCGCGTCTGCCTCCGCCGTAGATAGATACATAGAGTAGGATCGCTAGGGCTGCACTGCATGGGCGAAAGTCGTCGTGATTGGCCGAAAACATGCATGTCTCAGGATCAGCATTTCTCGACCGGGGTGGAACTGCCGCTGCTCCGCCCGCCGTGGCTGTGCCCAACCACAACAACAAACAAATCATATGTATGTAGATTCTGCGAAGAAAGTGAGAGCCTCGATGCCCGAAAGCCCCCTCCCCCCCGACGTGCCTTGCGCCCCCCCGCCCTGCCTTGCGCCCCCCCGCCCTGCCTTGCGCGGTCGCCGCCCGTCCGGTCCGGCTCCGGCTCCGCCACACGCGCCAGGAGCCCAGCACCGCTATGTATAGCGTCGATCCCGAATAGCAGCGGCAGGGGGGGGCCTCCGACGCGTCAACGCCCGTGTGCTCCACCGCGGCGCTGGTTACCTGCCGTCCTCGGGGACATACGCACACGGTGCTCGGAGACCCGCCTTTTCAGCAGGCTGTAAACACTCCGCGGAGATGATCGGGGCTCTTCCCAAGGTTACCGTATCCCACTCGAGTCCCGTCCTGTTCGCTCGCCCGGCCGTCCAGCCTAGATCCGGTTGTGCACGGCGCCGAGCGGATTACCCGGATTTAATCGGCCGCCCCCGCCGCTCAAGGCGAAGCTGGCGCAGGTTCTTCCGCTCCGCTGGGGGATGGGCTCCCCTCGAGCCTGTCTGAGGCGCGCTGGAGAGCTGTGCCCGACTGTGTGCAGACGGTCATTGATGCGAAGGGCTCGCACTCACGTTACTGGTCCTTGGAATGCTGGAACTTCATTCGCCATTGTCTGTGCTCTTCTCTATTTCTCTTTGCAATGCCGCATCTAGGCAATAGTTCGTGCCCGTGAGACGGCGGAGGAGCCATCGCTGGTCGATGCGACATGTTTGACTCAATCGCAAAGACCTTTGCCCCCTCACCGTACGGTACGTGCGCCTTCGCCATCCGACAAGCTCCGGCGTGTCCCTTGTCCGCCAGCAGCTCCCTCCGACCACCGTCTCGCCCGTCGTCCTCCGACTGGGTTTCCATGCCACCGCGCCGGCGGATGAGAGGGGTGCGGAGGGAAGGACGGCGAGGGACACTCCTGGGCTTGACCTCGCCGCCACGGATGCGGGACAGGCGGCGTGGAGGACAGGGAGCTAGACGCTAACGCGGAGGAACCGCTGCTGCTCTTCCTTCGCGGCGGGAGAGCGTTGACGCCGCGATTGCTCCCGTCGTTTCCTCGGTGCGATCTCCGTTCTTGGGACAGGCCGACGTCATATCGCCGTGGGTATAGATGGGTCGCATGTGATCAATAAATAAGTATGTAAAAATAAATAAATAAAAGGATTTGCTGCAGTGCACGAGAGCCACGGCCCCGCGAGCACCTGCAGTGCGCGAAAGGCTGCGACGAAGCGCGCTGACGGCGGCTGACGGCGCATTCAGGTTGCGCATGTAGCCCCGGCGCTTCGCCATGTCCAGAGTCGATGGGCTGCATGCGGGATGGCAGCGGTCTCTCTATTACTCGGCGGAGCTTACTGCAGTCGCAGATGGGCCTCATCCGAAGCGCCCATTCACCGAGGCCAAGTGGGGCGGACGCTAAGGCTGCCGGGGAGAAAAATACTGGTATGTACGCCCGGCATCGAAAGCCGCGACGGAAGTATTGTAAGACC
>Ga0307516_10007298_pt1 | contig 12717 bp, 21 predicted proteins | sample 19_EM_MG_FD_203310 | JGI IMG/M metagenome (GOLD analysis project Ga0307516, IMG submission 203310) | Populus trichocarpa ectomycorrhiza microbial communities from riparian zone in the Pacific Northwest, United States - 19_EM | ecosystem: Host-associated > Plants > Roots > Unclassified | place... | reverse complement strand
CACAATATCTAAGTGTCGAAGTGTACAGAAGAAAGTATGCAAAAGACGCTGCTATAGAAGAATGCCAAGCCGCCGTTACCAGGGTCCCCCCGCCATTGCCATTGCCTATGTCGCTTCCGCCGGAGCGCTACACCGGAGCACCCCGCAGTAGCGCCACGCCAGAGCGCCACGCCAGAGCGCCACGCCAGAGCGCCACGCCAGAGCGGCGAGGAGCAATTCCAACATACATCTCCTGCGCGGACGTATAGACACCCGACCTCTCGCCGCAAATATTGATTCCTGGATCCAGAGTGATCCATTTCATGCCTATTATAGTAATTCCCACCTCCATTTCAGACGGGAGATGGGATTCGCTTTCGGGCCAACATACGCAGGCATTCCAGTGACATGGGAATGGGATAGTATTAACTTCCAGCCTGGCAAAGTGTGTCAGGGTGCGTTTTCTGTGTCTGATGCGAGCAACGCAGATTTATCGGACACGAGAACCCAGCGAAATAGTGGAGAATTCTGACGAAACCCTAGAACATCAAGGGCTTTGAGCTATTCCAATCTCAAATCCGAACGCCCATTCCTCACAAATGCCCGCGCAATCCTCCTCCTCCCAGAGCACCCACAAATAAAAATGGACGATATTTTACCCGACTGCTTGGCCCCTTCCCTTCAGGCTTATCGCCAAACCGCCTCCTGGCGTCGGCCATGACCTCCGACTTGACCAGCAGCTCCTCGACCCCGCCGAGGTTCTTGGAGTCCCTGGGGGAAAGATTAGCTAGGAGGACGAGGACAACGACGACGAGGAGGAGGAGGAAGAAGAAAATAGATGTGTGCAAATTCTTTAACGAGAGCGTTTTAGCAGCGGACGGGGGTGCGGGAATACGTGATGCCAGCGTCTGTAGCAGCCATGGCGGACGAGGTTGGTATTGTCTGGGTAACTGCGCAAGTGAGGCCGTTTGGATACTGAGAGGTTCGATTCGGAGGTTGACACGTAACGGTGAGGTAAAACACTTATATTTGACACACAAAAGAAAGAAATGAGTGTAAGGAAATGCTAGGCTATATATACTCGTTGCCGGAGATGCTCGACGCCGGAGAGGAGAATAACGCATAACAAATGAGAGAGTAGCGCATAAACGCATTGTACAAAGGAGAGAATAGCGCATAACGAAGGAGAGAATAACGGATAATCGCATTGTACAAAGGAGATAATAGCGCGTAATAAAGGAGAGAATAACGCATAATCGCATTGTACAAAGGAGAGAATTGCGTGACCGGTCGAGCGCCGGAAACAGGTGCGGAAGTAGGTGTGCCAGTGTTTTGTTTCAACAGTTGGGGTGTTATTGCTTAAATGAAAGGCGGTGGATAATCGGCGGGCGGCAGTTTGGTTGTGGCAAGCCTGGTAATGGGCTGGCGCACATGTTGGAGTCAGGGTGCAGCTCTCAATGGCCAGGTCCATGCACTCGCCTTCGAGGATGAAAAGGCGGACGCTTACTGTAAATACGGCGAATGGAAATCCTTCTGAAGATATATATATATATAAAGAAATTCCAATCGGTGCCTGCATGCCATGTATCTCTGTTAGCCCAACCGGAGACGCAAATCCATAAGTTCGGCGAAACCAGCGCCACCCGCCTCGGCCCTACGGAATAGCCGCAGGATCTATGTCGGTTTGTATACTGAAGCGGCGGTATCAGCGCGGTGTTCCCAAAAGTACATGCACTGAAACCGGTAGCGGATGGGGACAACCTCTCACAAGCCATGATCCTCAGATTGAGGACCAAGCGTCGCATCTCGTCCCTGACCAAGACCAAATCCATCTCCTTCCCCGCGAGACTCATATCGACGGATTTGTCATCCTCAACCTCGAGGAGCCTCCTGACGAGGAGATGTTTCATGGCCCAGCAGACGAACACTCCACAAGAGCTGCCATCTGTTTGCTGCGGAGTATCCTTCAGATCAACAAAATCTAGCTTAAACCCAAGCCAGCCGCCGATTACTTGAGACGCCTCCCTCCCTCGCCACGCCAGCATCGAGCAGTAAGAGTCGTAGTAGAAGGCCCGGCGGTCGCGACAGCTGACAACCAGGAGTGACCAGTGCGTGGAAGGGCGTTCTACGTCACCGCCGTCACTGAGGGGCACGAAGATGTGGCTAGCTTCAGTGATTCGAGGGGGTATCAGGTGTGTGTGGTCCTTATTGATTAAGACACCGATGGGTGGAGACACTAAGTACACCCTACTTCCGGGATGCTTCGCCAATTCCTCGTGGATGAGATATCTGCATCGCCCCGTCAGGCCGCCTGCCACGACAACGCACATAGTAAAGAGGTAGGAGGGGGTATGACTTTTGCCAGAACCAAATATGCTGCCGGAAGATCCAATGTTAGCCAAGAGAAGCAGCGAGCGAACCACAGATCCACGCGTGCCAGGATTCAGACCCGTTCATCAAACCACCTATTGCTGTGCTCGAAAGTCGGGTAGGCGTCATGTCCGACTGTACTCATCTCATCTCAGTATTGCCCTGTTTCTCGTGCCTGCAAGAAATGACGAACTTAAAAGGCCATCGTCTGTGGAACAATCCGTCAGCGTACTGCGGCCGGCGTTTGATGTCATATGAACGCACAGTTAAGGAACACTCCTTTCGGGTACTGCTTAGGAGTATCAGCCACCATCGCTTGAATTCACTCATCTCTCTCTCTGTCAGAGGCAAGCCACATACGTATTCATCCATAATGAAGGTGTTGATTAAATCTCGTACTCGCTCAAGGAGGTGTGCATCTGCTCGGCGCGGAGGTCTTTAAATACTGCAAATGGTACGGAGGTTGTGAAAGGGAGCACTGTTTCCTTGTTCTGCCGTTGTGTTTCAGGCTGAGACAAATGAAACGCGCCGCTGCGTTGCTTGCGGTTTCCAGACTGTCAGACAATGGCGGCGAAGTATTACCCAGCCACGCCGTCCCGCTTCTGCCTGTTTTTTTCGGCATCCTGTACGTCTGTTTGCAGGCCCGGCCTCCATCCAGCCCACCGCCCATTTCTTCTCTGTGCTCTCCCGCTCGAGGTGTGCGAGGGATCACGGGAGCGGCCCTTGTTCCGTGTAACTTGGCCATTCGACCCCGCGTGCATCTGCCTCCTCCGCCGCGAGCTTGGCCTCCACGGCACAGCGATGCGCCCCCCTTGCTTGGAGCGCGCACCTCCGGCGGCGGCAGGGCTCCTCCGGAAGGAGTCACGATCTTCACCGACGCACAGGCGGCCATCAGACGGATGGCCTCGGAGGAGATCCAAGTGCTGCAGGCAAGGAAGCACATCGCAGTGCAGCCGAGAGCCAGTCAGGACATCACCATCGAGACCCGGTGGTACCCAGCACACACGGGAGCCTCAGGAAACGAGAAGGCTGACGGATGCGCCAAGCTCGTAGCGGAGAAGCCAGACGCCCGCGGGTGGAATGGCTGGGTTACTTGGACCGGACGGCGGCGCACGCGCGATGCCGCTCTCCACATCCCTTGCGCACCTAAAGAGGGAGATCATGGAGATCTTTCTCTGCACACATCAACAAAAGCGTCAAGACCGAGGATAAAATAATCTTCGTCGGCTCGCACTCAAAACCATGGCTCACGGTTTTCTTTGTTCATTCATTTTGTCTTTCTTTTATAATTACTTTGATGCGCTTTCTTTCTTCTTGAAATAGCCCAGGCGAAGGCCAAAGAGGAGCTTGAAACCGTCACAAACGTGCTGCCTGCGGACGAGAATCCCGGACCGTGTGAATCTAGCTACTTAAGTCGCGTACGAGTAATGAATAAACCAAAAAAATACAAGTGTTCGCACCACAACCTCTACAGCGAAGTTTCTGGCGTGCCCACCCCAAAGAAGAGCTGGAGCTAGTCGGCTCGTGTGCTCTCGCTAGGTAGCAGGCTAATGTGCTCGAAAGGCGTCGGTCCAAGACTCGTCTTCACGACCGGGGCCACAAGTCATCACACACCTCACATGAAACCTAATCGTGAAAATCGACCGGAAAATATCGTAGCCGGCGCATGGCCGAAGCATCGGATACACCGGGAGTGCTGCCGGAAGTCACCCGAAAACGACTGTGACGCCAATTCCGATCGAACTGTTGGCCGCAGTTCTCGTCATTGCAAACGCGCTCACCACGTATCACTCATCTCGCGTAATACCCAATCGTTAAAATCAAGAGGATAATATCGCCGCCGGTGCATGCTTGAACCACGGTCTCTATGGGGATGGGAGCAGCGTGTGTGCTCATAGACGGTAGGCGCCCGTTGCTAGGACCGTTGCCGGTCGAAGTCTTGGCTTCGTGACAGTGTTCACAAAGTATCACTCACATGGGGAAAGCGGGAATCGACCAGAAAATATCGCAGCCAGCACATGGCCGACGCATGAAATCCACCGGGGAAGTCGTCAAAAATCATTCAAATCTGACCACCGCCAATTCTGATCGGTCTGTTGCCGGCAGGGATCTCGTCGTTGCAAGAGTGATCACCACACATCACTCATCATGCTTAAAACCCATTCGTGAAAATCGAGCGAAAATTATCGCTGCTGGCACATGCTTGATAACGGTATCTATGGGGATGTTGGCGGCTTGCACAACTGTGAGAAGCTCGGACGCAGACAGTTGGAATATATAAGAACCGATAAGAGACGGAGATGGTTGTCTCGGATGAGCTTAAGGATACGTGGTCGTGGGAGAAACATTCTCTCTATGTTGGAATATAGGGATCGATAGAGACGAAGATAGTGAACTGATTGATTGATACAAGGTCGAAGGGAAAACATTCTCTATATACAACGGGCCTGAGGGACTCGCCAAGGGGAAAGGACGGAAGACTGTCTCCCGAGCCGGTGCTCGGAGACTAAGGCTGCTGTCATCTCCGGACATGTTGCCTCTGGTCCGTCATCTCCGGACGCCGTCTCCGGTCCGTCATCTCCGGACGCCCATTATTCTGACACTCTACATACCACGGGCCTCGGGGACTCGTCGGGGGGAAGTACGGAAGACTGCCGCACGAGCCAGTGCTCGGCGACTCGGGAAGCCGGCGTCTTCGGATCGCGCAGGTACGGGAGATGAGTTGTTCTCGCGCGGCGACAGGGAAGGTCATCGAAAGTGCTCATGAACCGAATTTGACGGCAGTTCTGATTGAACCGCAGCCTCTAAAGAGAAGTGGCGGAATCCCCCACCTGCGGGAGGGCTTGGAGCAGGCCGTATCGCGAGCTCTTGTTCGGTAGCTGTCCGTTGCTCGAACCATTAGAGGCCGGAGTCTCGTTTTTGCGACCGTGAATACTTAGTATCTCGTCTGGCATGAGAACGGGATTGCCGTGGGGGCGGGGGTGACCGGTTCTATCTCCGCCGCGGGCGTGAGGGCGGGTAGGACTTTAGCTTCCGCAGCCGGTTGCCGCCATCGGTTGGGGCGCGAGTGGGGCCGCGTCCGCCTCGGCGTGGTGCGTTAAGTGGGCGAGAACTCGGAATTCTGCAGCCGGCGTTACCGCAGTTAATAGGGGGGGAGCGCCAATGGGACCGGATGTGGCGCTGCAGTGGAGGATGGTCAGGTACAAATATAACCTATGCAACCGGCGCTACCGCAATCGCTGGCAGCGGGAATGTAAGCGGATGTGGCATAGTAGCGGACGGGAAATCAGGTAGGTGTATGAGGTCTGCAAGCAGCGTAACGGTAAGTGTTAGCAGTGGGAATGGGACCGGTAGTAGCGCAGCAGCGAGCAGAAAATCTGGTAGGGCTATTACCTCTGCAAGTGGCGTTACAGTAAGCGTTGTGAGTGCAAATGGGACCCATTCTGGGTGTAGTAGCACATGGGAACCTGGTAGGAAGGTGACCTCCGCAGCCGGCGTTATCGCAACCGTTCGGAGTGCAGGTGGGAGCCGTTCTGGCTCGGCAGCGGGCGTGTAATGAGGGAGAAATGTGGCCTCTGCAAGTAATCGTTGGGAGCGAGATGGGAACCATTCTGACTCTGCAGCCGGCGGGTAATCGGGCAGGGGGTTGACCTCCGCAGCAAGTGTTAGCGCAATCCCCGTGCACCATCAAACAAATCAGCCTTCGAACAAACACAATACCCCCCAATAATGCGCTCAAGATACAAACTTCACGCCACCCCCCAACCCCACAGCGTGATACAGGTAAGCATCCATGCAGAACCTCAACAACTGCCTCAATAATGACCACTTTCGATCGCACCGGCTCTTGCCACTAACACCCTATCTTATCCTCAATCCCTGGTCATGCGCGATATATTTGGCGACTCCCTTGACCTTCCGTTTGTGACAAGACGGAACAATGATACCCTCATGTTCGCGATCGCGATAGTGCCAGGAAACCTTCAAGACCGATGGAAGCTCAGTACTCTTACTGTCCGTTGGTCGTGCAGTCCAGCAGGTTGCCCCACACATGTGTGGTGAATAATGGCTCACCATGGGTGATTTTACGGACTCCAATGGTGATGGTATCGGGGGCGGTGGTGGCGGGATGGAGGTGGTGGCGGTAATGGCGGGGTGGGCGGGGTTGCTGAAGTGGCGGTGGTGGCGGTGGTGGCAGTGGCGGCGGTGGCGGCAGTTTTTTTTATTCATACCCGCATTCGACCTATGTAGATCATGGCGGCGTACATTTTGCGCGGTCTTCCTGTCCGCTGTCCGCGCGTTGGCGGCACGTTGCAAGCTCCCCTCTGCCCTCGCGCCCAGGCCTGTCCCAGGATGTGATGCACACCAAGGAAATTACAAAGGATAAAGAAGCCGAGCGGGCATGAGGGACAAAGGAAATGGACTAGTCATCCCACTCCCGCAGCTCTGCTTCTGACACCTCGCGCACCGTGTCCTCCTCAGCCGGTACCCGCCTTCCCATATCTGCGGCAGCGAGGAAGTGCAGCACCGCCTTGCTGCATTGTCCATCGGCCAGGTCCCGAATCTTCCACCGGCTCTTCCCGTTGCCGGTCGCCTTCAATACCTCCGCCCACAGGATCTTCTGCTGGTCCTCCCACTCCAGACACACCTTGAAGATGTGCTCCCGAGTCTGGCTCTGATACTGCCACCACCAGCATTGAGGTTTGGGCCGGTTTTTCGTCCAGTGGAGGTACTGCCCGGATATGCAGTGCCCGTCTTCACCTGGTAGAACCGCGAGGCAAGCATTTGGTGCTGCCGGCAGCCGTGGCATCCGGCCTCCACCTCTTTGGCATCCGGTATTTTGCCACGAGCTTCTCAGAGATCTCCCGCTTGAGATGTGCGAGACCTTGGGAGTTGCATCTCACGAGCTCCGGTCCGAGTAGCTCAACCATTCCACCACGGGCGCATGGCTCCTCCGCCGCAGTCTTCGCCCACTCGTCCGCCTTCTCGTTGCCGGCGATCCCCTCGTGCGCTGGGCACCACCGAATCTCGATAACGATGCCTGGCCTGGCCCTGGGTAGTGCGGCGATGTGCTTCCGTGCTTGGAGGGCATTTTGCTGCCCCGGGCCGGGTTCATCCGATGCCATCCGTCTGATGACTGCCTGCGCGTCCGAGAAGATAGTGGCTCGTTCTGAGACGGTGTTTCTCCGTAACGCCACTTCCTATGCGCGGGCGATAGCTGCGCACTCCGCGTCGTAGGCCTCCTGGTGGTATCCCATATGGGTTCTGATGCCCTTCCACGTTTGGCCGGTCATCCACACCACCGCGTACCCGGCCGCCCCACCATCTAGCCGTGACCCGTCTGTGAACATGTTGAGCCCGGGTCAGGCCTTCTCCGCCTCGGCCTTCGCCTCGGTTTCCCCCCCCACGCAACAGCTCTACATCGAGGGTCTCCGGTTCCTCTAGCAGCACTGTGCGTTCCGTCTGTCCAGCGTGGGCTAGGGCATTCGTGTGCCGCCGTCCGATCCCCGTCGGTGCCCGATGGCTGAGGGGTTGGTTCGCCGATGTCTCCGAAAACCGCCCGCAGTTCCCTAGCTCGATAACCTCACGGTGCTCCTCGTCGTAGGCCTCAATCCCAATAGATGACGTCATTCCGCTGTAATTTGTCGGGAAAAGGTTTCGGAGCCGGCGGTTAATTGATTTCCGGGAAGAAGTGATCGAAGAAGCTCATATTGCCAACCTCGGAGAACCATATGTGGCACTTCAGCTCGCTTTCCAGCCGCGTGGTGACGTCTTCGAGGGTAGAAAAGGGGCCATAGAGGCTCGCAGACGTGGCTTTCAGCGGGGTAACAAGGATATCTGCTCCGGCAACGCTCGCTCAGCGGACTACTGGTGTGACCGGCTGTGGAATTGCTATCAGCTGTTGTAGACACTCAATAGTATTTTTCAGGGAAAGTCATCGTGGGAGCAAAAGTGATAGACCGACGACGAGAAGGGTACCAGTGTATTGACGCGGGTGGTGGGAAACGTGGGAGCATAGAAGACGACTGCGAGAATGCGTTCTTTCATAAAAACAGAGGCAGGATCATCAGCCCAAAGAGCGACCTGGGAAACCGCCATCTGAAGCTGAGCTCCGAGAGAACTGGAGAAGCCGTTGAGAGAAAGGAGTGTTGTCAAACGCGTGTGTAGAGCCGGCTCGTCCACTTCTTTGACGTGCTCCGCGATAAGTTGGGAGAGACCTGACACCTGGTTACGCCACGTCCCGGAACGCGTCTTGTCGGTGTCGTACCCATCGGGGGGTTTTTGTTGTTTCGTTATACGAGGGCTGTAGTTTGGGTATCTAGGTTGCGGCGCGTGGGAGAGAGGGACGCGGCGAGCGGGGTATTTTAGGCAGGATGACGCGTATATTGGGTCCTAATTGTCTCGCACCAGCCATTTAGATATGTAGTTCGCCGGCTCGAACCCCTCACCTTAGTTAATTCGCTACGCCGGGTAAGGAATTTTCGCTTCGGCGGTAACGTCTGGGTTTTGTCGTTGCCGGAGGGGTTTTGAGTCAACACCCCATAAATTAGAGACCCGCGCTGCTGTGGCGCAAATCGCCACCAACGGGGTACCGCCACTCCATGTTCGTCGCACCGATGCCCTCGCATGCTCGAGCAGGATGGAGAGCACAGCCAGATACCCTCGGGGTGGAAATGCTGCAGGTGGAGGCCGAAACCAAGGCCGAGGCAGATAAGTCACAGCCCGGACTTGCCATGTTCACGGAGGGGTCATAGCTGGACGATGGAGTCGCTCGATACGCGGTGGTATTTTTTTTTTGTTTATTCATTACTCGTGTGCGACCTAGGTAGATCATGAGGAGAAGTATGTACAGTCCGTTTCCACGCCGCATACCGCGCATCGCGGCACAGTGCAAGCTGCCCTCCACCCAGGCCTGTCCCACAAAAGAATCCAGACGCACCAAGAAAATCACAAAGGAAAAATAACAGAGGAAAAGAAATGCCCATCCGGCCCCTACTCCTCTTCTGCCGATGCCGTGAGCGGCAGGGTGGGAAGGAACACCCAGTGTTCCTCCCCGACGTCCCTGTCGTCCCCAGCACCAAGCTCTCCCACCTCCGCTTCCCTCTACTCTTCCCGCTCCCTCCTGTCCCTGAGCTCCCCCTCCGACGCCTCACTCTCCACGTTGTCTTCAACTTCTGCAGTCGGCACTATCTTCCCAACATCCGTCGAGGAAAGGAAATCTAGCACAACCTGACCACACCTTCGGTCGGCAAAAAGCTCAGGAGCCTTCCACCACCGCTTCCCCCTTCCTGTCTCCTTCCACACCTCCTTCCAAAGGGTCTTCTGCTGCCCTTTCCACCTTGGGCACCCCTTGAGGAGGTGATCCCTCGTCTGAGTGGGACACCGGCACCACCAGCACTGTGCTGTCGGACGAGCTTTCGTCCAGTGCAGGTACTGGCCCGTACGGCAGTGGCCTGTCTTCAGCTGGTAGAACCGTGAGGCAAGCCCCTTAGTGCTTCCAGCAACCACACTGTCTGGCCTCTGGCTTTCTGGCATCTTGTACTTCCTCTTGGAGGTCCGGCGCCCAGCCCACTTCCTTGTCTCTGCCCATTTCTTCTCGGTGATCTGCCGTTTGATGTTAGCGAGGGATCTGGGGAGCGGCATCGAGCGCTCCTCTGGCCGGTCCGAATAAGTAAACCACTCTAACCCTTCCACCCCTCGAGCGTCTGGCTCTTCTGCTGCGAGCTTAGCCCACTCATCCGCCTTTTTATTTCCCTCCATGCCTTCGTGCGCTGGGCACCACCGGATTTCGATGACAATGTCCGGTATGGCCCTCCGGAGCGCAGTGATATTCTTTCTCGCCTCCAGTGCATACTTTTGACCTGGTCGACGTCCCGGTTTGTTGGAGGCCATCCATCTGATCGCAGCTTGCGCGTCGCTGAAAATGGTGATCCGGTTCGGGATTCGGTTTCTTCTTGATGCGGATTCCAGTGCTCGCGCTAGGGCCACACACTCCGCATCAAAAGCCTCCTGGTTATACCCCATATGGGTCTTAATACCCTTCCAGGATTGGCCGTCCTTCCATGCCACCGCATATCCGGCAGCTCCACTTTCCATCCGTGACCCGTCCGTAAACATGACAAGCCCTGGCCTCCCCTTCTCCGCCTCCTTCTTCGCCTCCTCCCGTTCCTCCTGAATCAGTTCTGCGTCGAAGGTCTGCTACTCTTCTAGCAGAACTGTTTTCTCCGTCTCCGTCCAGGTGTACTTCAGAACAGACCCCAGCCGTCTGCCGATTGCCGTGTTAGTACCAACGACCTCCCTAGCCTGCTCCCCTTCTGGCAGACTCAGCAGCCTCAAGGCGAAGCGTCTTAGTCTGTTCTCCAGCTGCGCCACAGCTGGCCTGAGTCCAGCCTCCATCACCAGTGCACCTTGATTCGTTGTGCAGAAACATTCTGTTGTTGCTCGAGCCTCCTGATTGACCAGCACCTGAAGTTCTTTGGCCAATCCGGATGTACCTCCCTGTGACCCTAACCCGGTTCTGCAAGGCGTCATCCTTGATTATCGCCCTTAGGCAATAACCTCGGAACAGCACTGCGCGGGTACCCGCAGCACGTGATGGTGTTTGTCGCCCGCCACACTCTAGCCAGGACCAGGCTGCGCCGCGCTCTAGACTGCGCTGAGCTACAGGCCCGGGCTGATATGGCCCGAAAGGCTAAAGGGAAGTTTGACGGAGTGTCATACTCCGGTGGCATGACGCACAGTTTGGATGATTAAGCAGGAGGCGAGCGGGGTATATAAAGCAGATAGCTCTCCCGCTCTTAGAAAAAACAACACACTTCTCTCCTTTTTCTTTGCTGTCTGCTCTCGTGTCTCCTCTCGTTGCGTCCATCGTAACAATTGGTAGCAATACCAACACCAGTCGTAGCCTTCATCCTCCTGACGAGCCAACCAATTCCTCCTCATCCCCGGTCTGACATCTCGGCCCACCCTCACCACCCAGTCTTCCGCTGCCCCCGCTGCTGTTAGACAAACCACATCTTCTCCCTTTCCTCGTCCCCGGCCTGACTTCTTGGCCCTCCCACGCCACTTTGTCTTCCGCTGCTCCCGCTGCTGAAGAACCACAACCCATATACTTCCTCCTCGCCCCCAGCCGGACACCTCGGCCCTTCGGCACCAACCGTCTACCGCTGCTCTCGTCGGCCTATTAACGAACCATACCGATTCCTCCTCGTCTCGGCCTGATATTCCAGCCCTCCCAGCCTCTTGCCATACCACCCCATGACCGAGCGGCGTCAAGAGCGCCATTCCCGCCCATCCCGCTCCGAACGCCAGCAGTGGCGTGTCTCCACTCAGCTCAACCTACTCGCCAACCGTTTGCCGGAAGTGAATCAGGACTTCCTGAACCTAGCACGCAAGCAGCTCAACGCTTTCAACGAGCTACAACGGGGCCGTCAATCTGCGCAGCCTTCACAGGGTTTCCGCTCCCGCTCCCCACTCTGATCCGTTCCTACTCCCGATCCCCTCCCCCTTACAGGCAGCGGCCTCGCCAAGTTTCTCCCGCCACCCGGGCTCAGACTCCCCCCACCCCACACCGTCCCGACTCGCCTCAGGAACCGCTCGAGTCCGACACGTTGCCGGACGCCCCTGACCGCTCCCCCACCCCATCCGTACTCGGTTGGGATACATATATCGGTAACCGTCGACCGGCTCGGATTGCCAACCCTGTTGGATTATAGGGATCGATAGAGACGAAGATAGTGAACTGATTGATTGATATAACTTCGAAGGAGGAACACTCTCTCTATATACAACGGGCCTGAGGGACTCGCCAGGGGTAAATACGGAAGACTGTCCCCTGAGCCGGTGCTCGGGAGACTCGGGCAGCTGTCATCTCCGGATGTGCCGCCTCAGGTCCATCATCTCCGGACGCCGTCTCCGGTCCGTCATCTCCGGACGCCCATTATTCTGACACTTCCCCTCGTACGGAAGATGCAAAGGAACGCAGGAGAGAAGGAGAAAACGAAACGGCCAGTATAGAAACAAACAGCAGCAAAGGAGAGAAATACAGTGAAACCCGGTATCCTCGGATGCCTCGTTAAAACTCATAACCGTGTAAAAAACCTCATGGGAAAACCACGGACATAGGAGAAAGAGTGCATCCACCAAAGAAAGTAAGGAGAGGGAAAGGAAACCTGCTTAACCAACTGCCACATGCTTCACCAGGAGCTTCCCCTGGATACCACGCCTATTCTCAGGCGGATCCTTAGGATGGTCTGTCAATCGTCAGCAATTGGCGCGCCCAGCAGCTCAACTGAGCGCGTACGACGGCCACAACAATAGGCGCGCACTGCAGCTCCACCGAGCGCGTACGACGGCCACAACAACAGG
>Ga0307516_10007296_pt1 | contig 12718 bp, 16 predicted proteins | sample 19_EM_MG_FD_203310 | JGI IMG/M metagenome (GOLD analysis project Ga0307516, IMG submission 203310) | Populus trichocarpa ectomycorrhiza microbial communities from riparian zone in the Pacific Northwest, United States - 19_EM | ecosystem: Host-associated > Plants > Roots > Unclassified | place... | reverse complement strand
GGCGGTCTCGGATCTTCAGTGCTCCTTGATTTGGTCCATAAGACATATTTTTCAAGCCAATCGCCGAAGCATGATAACGGAGTGGCCCGGGGAGGAATAAATCATCCCCGAAACACGACAGTGTGGACATCTTGTGCAGTATGTTACGTCGAAGGTTCCAGTGCCTTCCCTGGGGTATGATTCTGTTTCATCATCACGGGGCTTCACTCTGAAACTTTTTTCAGGAGCATGATAGAACGGAGGAGATGCGAAGCGCTCTTACTCCATATGTGAATGTCGAATTTATTCCCCTCCGACTGGAAGATGCTTTTGACGAGCTATGGTGGGGACAGGTAGCTGGAACAAATGGTGTGTCTCTTCTAGCGCTAGAGCTGGGAAAAGATGGATTACCTACGGAAGGTGAGCCCATTGGATTTGCTATCTTCGATCTTGATCTAATCTAGGTCAGCTTTGCGTCTCGTTCCTCCATCTGGTGTCCTTTCTCCCACAGACGCCTTGCGTGCTTTCCTGGCCGCTCTACCTACGCCAACGGCCATTTCTAGGACCATACATGTCCTCATTCGACTCCTCCTACTCTATACAGCTCGATCTCGTGATGCATCACACCTTTTGTTGGGAACGTCCCTCACCACGTTGTCAGTATCCCTGATTTCATGCGTTGCTCAAGGGGGAGGTTATAGCGTCCTCGAGGAATTGCAAGAGGAATGGCCTTCACCCCAGGCCTCACACCCTGATATTATTGGATCGATTCGCTTGTTGCGACCATTGAGAGACATCACCATGAAGGAGTGCGCAGCCTTTGCTTGGTGGAATGGAATACATGTCCCTGGAAGACCTAAAGTAATGCGAGCTACAGCCGGGATCCTCGGTTTGACCAAAGGTAGTTACTTAGTGCAATGGTGTTCATCACATTTTAACATCCAGAAGATTTCATCGTCGGTCTTGAAAAAGATTACCCGTCAACGGTATCAACGATTGCACGCACTTGCGCGAAGTTGGAACCAAAGGGCACATCTCTACGCGAATGCAAGTTCTGTCGCCGGTTGGTACTCTTTAGTTAATGGCAAATTTTCTCAGCTAAACCTTGTCTTCTTAGTCCGTTGCAAGAAGGACTGGCGGACTGGAAGGCTCAAATATCAATACGATCGTATTCTGATTCGCCGTTTGTCTCAGATCAAGTACACAAACCTATCTCGGTCCCTCCCACCTCACCCATCACCTCCGACACATTTGCGCCATTCCCTTCACTTGCGACTTACCTTTGTTACTCCTGTTTAACGACGCTGACAAGTAGGAGTAGCCGAAGAGCAGGACCTACACGATCCAGTGAACGTTTTCAGGATACGCCATTACCTGTGTGGTTGAAGGGTGAGGAAATATTTCCACGGGGCACGGTGTTGCTGAATGACGAGCTTTGGGTTCAAAAGCGGCAAAGCGAGGCCGCAAATCGAGACTCGATCGCTGGATTCCTTCTTCCTAGTAGTTGATATGTACGTGTACCCAAGCCGTACTTATGTTGAAGTGGCGTACTATTCCCGAGTGGCTTTGGAGTCCCAAGTTTTGGGCCTTAGCGGGCCTGGTCTCGACCTCTCTCACACAGTTGTTCTGGCGGCCACACAGTATTGCCGATTTCTACAAATACGGGATTCGTTGAATTTGTACTCCAACCATCCTCCCAAGAACCCGCTATCAAGGAAGCCATAGCATGCTAGGAGAAGAGACTCTGGATCTCTATGAAGTCGAAGAACAACAGCGGGATCTTTCGCAAAGCTTCCAGTCAAAGAAGAATACCCTTTTGAGATCTCATGGAAGACCTCCATGGTAGCCTTTCTCAGCGAACGTTGTTTCAGTCTCCCTGATGGCCGAGACTCAGGTATGGCGAAGACGGACTACCAATCAATAATGCGTTCGTTATTGGGATTGCAGGTGAGAAGGTAACTTGAAGTCATCACTGGATTGCCTTGTTCAATACTCCTTCCAGGGGGTTCGGCCAGTGGGAAGGTGAGATCAACCGTCTATCGATGGAGTATCACAGATGAACCCAACAGCACGTAGACACACGTCGCAAGACAGATTGTCAAGTCCCTCGGATCAGTCCCTATCATTGTTATAATGTCCCAGGCATGTCACTACATCTAGGAAGCACACGACTGGCTGTGGGCGTCTTACATTTGTCTCAGGATAGCTTCTACAAGCGCCACACGGAAGAGGAAATTGCACTTTCCCATGCCAATCGTTTCGACTTTGATCATCCAGATGCGATCGACATGCCTATGTTCGCTGCAGTACGTGGCCCCTTTCGGGAGTCTTTTGTGCAAAGATGTAACGAGAAGTTACCGCCGGTAGTGCCTTGCAGACCTTAAAGCGTGTCGACAAACGAATATACCAATATATTCCTTCAAAGAACACCAACGACTAGATGAAACGAAGTATCTCTATGGGGCCGCTGTTATCATAGGTCGTTTGTTTGTCTATACTATTTTCCTTAGCTGAAACTGTCGTAGCTGAAGGTATCATGGCGTTGCACGACCCCAGTCTGCGTGCCTTGTACGACCTCAAGGTGACGGATGCACAGTTCTTCTCTGTACCATTTCTGAACTCCTGTTAGATATTCGTTCAATGCGATCCAGACCTTATGCTTGCACGACGGATCTCGCGGGATGTCAAGGAACGTGGACGAAGCGTTGAAGGGGTTCTAGAACAGTTCGCGGCCATCCGTTAGCCACGGCTAATGTCTAACAGTGGCCGCAGATACCTTCGTTACGTCAAGCCTGCCTTCGACAGCTTCGTGCATCCGACAGCTCGATATGCGGATATTGTCAGTCTAAAACTCTCTCTATACCCTACTACTTCATCAACTGAGCCATTTTTAGGTTGTGCCAGGCTCCGATAACTCTGTCGCCATCGAACTGATCTCTACTCATATCCGTCGTCAGATGAATGAACGTGCCCATCATTTCAGAAAAAACATCGCTTACCGACCTGTAGATGAATGTCTGGACTCGGTCAACGGTACCCACGAGGATTCCACTCTGGTACTTCTACCTCAGACACCACAGCTGAAGGTGAGGCACCCCTAGCAACTCAAGTTATTTGGAAGGTAGACTCCTACTACAGGGCATTTACACTATCTTGCGTGACGAGAGGGCAAGCCGACAAGATTTTATTTTCTTTGTGGATCGTCTTGCAACTTTGTTGATCGAAAAGGCAATGGAATTCCTTCCCCACAGACCAAAGGTAGTGACCACGCCCACTGACATGGAGTGTTGCGGGAAGGAGTTGGATGTTAAGGTCAGTAATGGGCATCCTAAGGACTTCCCTACCCTTACAAGGAGTCTCAGAACATCTGTGGAGTATCAATCCTACGTTCGTAAGTCTCTTAATACTTTCATGAACAACATTCGCATACATCCGTAGGGGAGGTCCTTTGGAAAAGGGGCTACAACGCGTGCTAAGCGACGTTACCATCGGATCTCTCCTGGTACAAACAGACGGGAAGACCGGCGAGCCTCTTTTGTTACATGTGATGTTACCGAAATGTATCCGTGAACGTCATTTTGCTGTTGACACCTGGGTGTTTCTATTGGACGCACAGGTACAGCGGCATTCCTGTGTACTTTTTTGCGACGACGTTAATTGGGCCATGTAGATCAGCACGGGAGCTTCCGCGTTCATGGCGATTCGAACATTACTGGATCACGGAGTCCATCAGGATCACATCGTTTTCGTGACCTTCCTTGTGGCACGCACAGGTGGTATACACGTTATCAAACGTGCTTTCCCTAATGTCAAGATCATTTGTGGCGCCATCGATCCGGGATTGAGGGAGACATGGATCGAACTATACCACTCGGAAGGTGAAGGACAACGTGGTACTACTCGGAAGGTGTGGGTCGTTGAACCAGGAATGGGACACATTAGTAAGTCGTCTGAGCAGCCTTCTTTCCCGGTGTTAATTGGGTGACTAGGTGATCGTTATTACTTGTGAATCATATTATGGAAGGTATACCCGCGCATTGTTTGCTTTAGTTTTAGCATGCTTTGTGGACACTACTGTTCCGAGCGAGCATTACCACAGTTGTTCGTCAAGGGCACCCTTAAAGCTTATCTCTTTACGAACTACTAACTCATGCATTTCCCATTTCCCTGGCCTCAAATGAATGTTCATCTGCAGCAATCAAATTATCTCCGATTTGACCTTATCTCATACAAGACTTCTGCGGTATACATATTGGTTGGGTATACAGCAGAATCCAATTGCATTCCGACTTGATCACATGTGATCCAACAAGTTCGCACGCTATTAGTTGGCTTGTCCTGCATAGTGTTCTTTCACCTTGGCACATACGTCCATGAGCGCATCAGCGAGGAAGTCAAAGTCGGATATCTACAAAGGTTCTTCAAACGGACAGGCATGGGGTGCAAAATGTACGTACCTCGTTGAATATCTGTGCGCTGCATCTAACCCACCATTTCTCATTGTGGCGAAAGCAGAATGCATAGGTATTCCACTTTAGTAACAAGGTATCTCGTACCAAGGTTGATATATCTCCGGTGTTGGGAATTTTTCCTGGGAGAGGGAGCTCGACATTCACCTGTTTAACAAAATTCGCCCATATGAAGCCAAGGATGATAAAGGAGCCATACCATGTTCAGAGTCATGTGTCCCTCTGGGTCAAGCAGCTCCGTTCCGAGCCGTCTCGCCAAATGCTTTCCTCCCTCCATGGCGAGCTTGCGAATGTATTCGTTGATTTTGTGCTCGCCTCCTAACCACTCCCTGAAGTCGAGCGCTGGTGGACGTTGAGATATAACACACCCATGGGTCAACATACATACATACCTGCATTCACACTCATGTGCGGGACATGGTCAATAGTTCCCGTCCCTAAGACAGTGTCGAAAAGTGGTACAGAGGGCTACGAAAGGAAACAAACATTCAAAAAGCTTGGCGAATTCCTCAGAACTGATGTAATCCTTGTCTTGTGGAGAGTGGTAGTTATCCGGAGTGGGAAAGGGTGACCGAATGAAATGCTGATTCCTGTGTTCAAGTTTACTTCCCGGCTCTTCCGAAGCATAACTAAACTGAAAGCGGGCAGACCTTTTAGGAACATAAAGAACAGCGCACCCTCGCTTTGCATAAAGCCATTTATGACAGTTCTATTGGACACTTGCATATCAACATAGGCACCAAGCTCGTTAGACTTTGGGGGTACTGACCGAGACCCAGAAATCTGGTTGTACTTCCGACAGGTTGATGTCAGGCTCTTGTCCTATGGAGTGAGCTGCATCCAGAACAGTGTATACACCGGCATCTCTACATATAGCTACCATTTCTTTCCAGGGAAACAGAATCGCGGGGAGAGATACGATAGTGTCGATTACCGCAACGAACTTTCGGTTTTGATCCGGGTCATTATATTCCTCTTTGACCTTCTGGATGTATTCCCTAAAGGCCTCGATTATAGCCTCATGCGTCGTAGGGAACTGGAGGGTGAATATGGACACCGTTGGATGCAAAGGAATGTCTGACAGGTACTTCAGTGCGCTTAACACGGCAGGATAGGTCGTGTTGGCTGTATTTATCAGTCAGAGGTCAAAGCATCATGCTGTCCATGCCATTACCTCCAATGAGAACATCATCCGCGTTGAAGGAAAAGTTGCGCAGGATGGTCGAAATACCACTAGAGGTGTTGGCGACCATGACACACTCATCGGCATTGGCGCCGATCAGTTTGGCAACACGCTGTCGCACACGGGTTATGTGGGGAAGAATAACAAGTTTCATAAACTTGTCGGGGTTCGCCTCTGCCTCAGTAGTCCACATGTCACAGGCCGCTCGGACAGGGAGGGGAAGTGAGCCATAAGAGCCTGTAGTAGTGGGATGTACTTCTGGGAGGGAGTAAGCAAACCGGCCAAATGGACGCACCATGGTTGAGGTTCACATATTCGGGGTCGAACCCGAATAGCTTGTGCATTTCATGCCCGAATGCTGGGGGAGGATTTTTGTATAGTTCTTCGAAATTGAATGGAGCCGGGATTGGAACAAGAGCAGTGGATGGAGCCCGGGGCGTCATGGGTGAGATAGAAGGACCAGCCGCTCAATCGTGAACGTCTGGTGATCTGATTCTGAAGAAGACTCCGAGGACATGTACAACGAGTCAATATTGTTACTGTATACGCCTTATCTCAAATCGGATGCTATTACCATAGGTACTTAGACCAACCCATAGTATAACTACCAGTCGCACGTCTTCGATTCTACCACCTGCGGTTCCTCATAGTACCCTCTCTGCATCCCTCGTTCGGTGGTAACGACCGTGTAGCTATTCAGGAAACCACGATGAAGGCTTTCTTCTATGGAACGCTAATGCATCCCAAAATATTGCAGCGGGTATTAGACAATAATGGGTCGCACCTCCAAGTTTGTCCAGCGATATTGAAGGTTAGTGACTCATGAAGCCCCGCCACGTCCATAGTCCAACTCTGATATTCTCCATAATGAAGGACTTCACGCGGCATAAGATCAAAGCAAGTGCATAGCGTTGTCTCTCCTGCCAGAGAGCTAACTCGTACAGTTAAGGGGGCCGTCTACCCCGCGATTGTCCCCTATTCGCTGAGCCGATTCATGTTTGATCGCGACCTCGAACCAGAAGAGAGAACCGTTAGAGGGACCTTGGTCTCGGGTTTAACAGAAGAGGAAGTTAGACTATTGGATGTCTTCGAAGGTGATGTGAGTAGTGACGTTGTGCGAGCTTGGGTCTGTTGAGATTTTCATTGGCGCAGGAATACATACGAGAAGTGGTCTCTGTATATCCACTTGATCCACTTGCCAGCCCGTATGACGGGCCATTAGTGGATATCCCAGCTCCAGAAATATTCCCATCTATCATCATACAGCAGCCCATCGAAGCGAATACCTACATTTGGTGCATGCCATTGTCTCAACTTCATCCGGATCGATGGTCATTTGAAGAGTTCGTCCAACATGATGCTTGGAGGTGGGAAAACAACGGAGTAGACAGGCGAAAGGCGATGGAAGGAACCATCGTGCGGTCTAGGCTGTAGTTGAAATATCAATCGATCGAACTAGTCTTAGGCTAAACCTGGTAGCGGAAGTCGTTCATTTCCATTGCGACAGAATCTATTTCGCGCGTTCCTTTTGCAGCGCCGTTGGGCGTGCTTGCAGTGGTCCCCGCAGTACTCCAGACTGTTTCCTAGTGCCATACTGGCGGGCTTGGACTCGGCCAGAAGCGACGGTAATCAGCATGCAAGAAGTATCTAGAAGGCTGCGGTTCGTTATCATCATTTCATCCCTTTTACCCGTGTTGTGTTGCCAATCAGCTAATGCGCTCTTTTCAACAGCAAGCCAGGTGAGCTGCGCCTTCATCATCTCCATAGACTGTCCCGACTTTGTGAATTACGAGATCCTCCGGACTGATTTTCCTATACTTCGAGACCAATCGCCAAAAGGGGAGTGGTCGAGTTGTGTCAGTATGAGTGGTGAGAGATATAGGAAGAATGCGCGAAAGCAACATCCAAAAGACAAACTTCCCACGTGCTGGCATGGTATGTATCGGATCCGGAGGGCCTGAGGGAGCCTAATAATTGTGTTTCCCCTTCTTAATGGGCTACAGGTCGTTGCTGGATGGTTGACAGATTGGGTCCACGGACTTCGAATCTACACGACGACTCCCGTTGCACATGCATGAAGGCTTCTCGAGCACACGGGAACTTATGGATAAGTACAACACTTGCCAAACTGGCACCTCTGTGGTTGAACGGACTCACATGGGTATTACAGAATGTCCACGGTGTGTAAAAATAACTTCGTGCCAGACCTATCTACCGGCAGTGTGGTGCATTTGGCACACAGTCCGATCATCATCGCTTGTAGGCTTTCTCATTGCTTTCCAATGTTGTAGCCTTCCACAGGCTCTTCTTTCGCCGCATCGCACTATACATCGTCTCGGAAAAGAAAGAAAACAATATGGGTCCGTTTTGGCTACTATGCGAGGACACGGTCTACACCCATTTACTCACAAGGTTTGAATACTGACGACGTAGTTGTTAGATCTGCATAGTCTGCACTCAATTCCTCAAATTGGAATCCCTAAGGACAAGACTTCTGCGCTCGCAAAAGATCTTCTATCCGACGGATTGTGGAAAGACACTCAGATACATGCACATGAATCATTGTTTGATTGTGACTGATAGTATGGCCTTCCCTGTAGCGTTTCGCCCACAGGTGATCTCAAGCATGATCCAGGAATACCCAAACATCTTCTGGTAGCCGACATAGGACCTTTGACCGACTATATGGCGCCATTTTGAATCCACGTTGGTTAGCTATAATGAAACTTGCTTCATTCCTCTGTTCTTCGTATTCCTACTGGGGATGATGTATACCAGATAAGATGTGTAACTATTTCTGCGAGGGGAATAATTTCCAAAGCGCCTCTTTGCTCAGAGCAACTTCTCTCACTTCTGGCATGCCATACGCAAATTTATGCATTACTTCATGTCGGCAAAGTTGACGTCACCAAACCACCAGAAGAAGTTCGGGATGACAGACTTTATTTTCAGCGAAATTTGAAGTCGCTACGCTTTTATTCGTGTTACAATACCAACCTAGGTTGCTGACCTTTTTTTTCATTATAGCTTTGGGCATACCACCATTGTGCTGCCTGAACATTGACGGAAAACGCTATGACCCGTTGTGGGGGCCGACACCCCCGCTGAGTGTGTGCATACCTCCTTCACACCGGGATACTGACCTTCAAAGAATAACAAGTATCAGTAACGTGGGTGATAAACATAGAACTGCACACTCGACCTTCTATGTTGACCATTCAACTTTACCAACCAATTCTGACAACTTCATCACACAATCCTTTGTGATACCAGCACAGTTGTCGAAGCACAGCCTCTGGATTACATTTCCCGCTGCTGCACGGCTGACCAGTGCATCGTGCAGGCAGTGGAAGCATCCTGACCTGCCATGATCATGACTCCACTTACTCCAGTGTTTCTTCCGGACCGCTCGTTTGAAGTTGACTCCCTTGAATTCAATATCAGTCAAGGCGTATGCAAATGGCGCCATGTTGTGGGGTTGAAGTGCACGGATGAGTGGATTGGCTTCGCTATATTCCAGCCGAATAACACATAACTCTTGTGCATCCTTGAATATCTCCGTCCATAGACATTGGTTGTAAAAGAGGCTGTGGTCACCCTGCAGGGTGATCATATTCAGGTGAGCTACGGGAAGAGTATGGAGGAATGGGACGATTTCTTGCAAGGCCATTTTCCCGCCATACATTGGCGTGAATTCAATTTGGAGTGGGAATGGGAAATCCTGATCTCTTTCCAGCAAGTGAACATTTGCCCCATAGGTATCGGCAGGATTTGATGTGCCACATGCAACTTTCCACCCGTCCCCCCATTGACCACTGCGACGGATATCCAAAGATCTCGGTTGACGTAATACAGGGGACAGTGGCAGAGATGGATGGTCGCCAAACCTATCGTTGATGAATGGTCGGAAGGCGGTTAGGTCTTGGGTATCCAAATAAGTGCACTCAAGTTCAAGTCGTACAATCGTGGATCGAGGGTATTCAAAATGGTCCAGCAAAGAAGTCACAGAAGAAACTGAACCAATCAGGGTGAACCTTTCCAGTCGAGGAAGTATGGCCTTGACTGGCGTATTCCTGGTGTTGTCCATCGTCCTATCTGAGAGTACCCTATCCAAATAGAGCTGACGAAGGCTTGACAGTCGACGAAGGGCAAGTAGAAGGCCATGAAAATCCATTTCGGAGTGGTTGGCGAGGCAACACAGCCTGAGTTCCATAAGTGCGGAATTGAAGATGGGGGACAACCAATGCACCTGACAGAACTCTAGGTGTACCTTTCGGAGAGCGGGCATTACTCCAGCGAATATATCTTCGCGTACTTCGAATCGATATTGTGAGGATATGTGAAATGACTGCAGCAATGGCGCAGGTACGGCAGTCAGTCCAGCAAAGACCTCGGTAGCAACATTTATAGGGAAGCAGATCCAGAGGTTCTGGACACGATCCATATGACCCAATGCTTTTATCAGAGGTCTCATTGCTCTGTCCGGGCATAAACAGAAGACATTGGCGTGAATAATCAGAGGAGCAGTCTTTGATCTTCGCAGCAATTCATCCATCCACCTTGACGATACGAAGAAGAGATGCGTCCAGAGCTCGGTACAGTTCAGAGCAACATTGCGCCAGTATTGGCAGACATAAGAAACATCAACCCAATGGGGAATTTCCGCTGTAGATGTTGATCTATACTCGCGGTGCCACTGCCATGTGTATTGGAGAAAGATGCTAGACAGTAATTCTGGAGGGAGGCGACATATGGGGGATGGGGAAATTTGCTTGCAGGAGTGCACCATAGAAGGAGAAAGAATAATTCTTGTAGTCTCGTTGTTGATGCGATGTATACGAGCGTGTTCGCCTCTGTCCTCTGTGCTGATGGTACTGATGTCATTGACACTCAGTAAATCCATGATCTTCGATAGCTCGGAGGTCATTTCTATCAATTGGAAGCATCAAAATGGATAATAACAAGCTCGTTCTGTGCACCCACTACTAAACTGAAGTGCTGGAAATGATGTGGTGACTGGAGTCGACCTTGACACGAAATCCTAGACTACTTTGGCCACTGCACTGCCACCGCACAACGTGACAAGTCACCGCAGGCAAAGCCCTGGTGTTGCCGCCCCGAAATTGTGATTGCGATTACCACCCCGACGAAAAGTTCAAGTGATGAGTGAAAGGATAATCAGTACGAGTACAATTTCAGTGTGCCACAGTAGTCAGACAACTAGAAAAATGAAGCCTGATTCCTACTGCTTGATCAGAGGCTCAGATGTCTCAAACTCTAGTCATACGAAGGGCCAATGTGTTGTTGCTACAACGTGAAATTTGAAGACTGAATTATGACCTCACCAAAATATCTGAGGGCGTACGGGAAATGGAAAGTCCGGCACATTTTGTCCGGCGTCTTGTCCGGCGCTTATATAATACACATTAAGTAATCCACCTTTCCCCGCTATCATGGCTAAGCAAGATAGGTCACCCTCCCGTTTTCAGCTTCAATCGTGACGTTCCTGGCCAAGGCAACATCCATATGGTCTTCGCAGAGTTTGGCTTCTGGTCAATGCTGTCGTGTGGAAGACGACGACCACTCCAGCTGCTGCACCCACGTGATCCGACGACCACCCAAGCACCCGCACGACAACGACGACAACTACCCAGTGACGACGACTCCAGTACAAGCATCCGTACGACCACGACCATCCCATCTCCAGTACCACGACTATCACCCACACGACGACGATCCAGCACCAGCGTCATCACCCACACGACGACGGCACCAGCACCAGACCATCACTTAAACGGCAATGACGACTGCACCTGCACCTGCACGACGATGACGACAGCGGCGGGACATCCACAGCAGCAAGACGAAGACGATGACGAGGTGATGCAAACGGCCAGTGCCACGCCAACACGACGACGACGACGAGGTGATGCAGATGGCCAGTGCCACAACGACCCGACGCCGACGACATGGGATGACAGTGGCAACGTACAGGAACGACAACGACAATGACGCAGCACCATCACTTGCACGACAACGGCGACGGCGACAACACGAACAACCGCTCTGGCCCCCAACACCAGCACCAGCACCAGCACCAATATCCGCACGATGACGGCGACCAGGGCCAGCACCAGCGCCCCCAGCACCATTACCCGCACTGCGACGGCGACGGCGACGTCGACAACATGACGATGATCCCAGCCAGCACCAACACCAGCACTCGTACCATCACCCGCACAACGACGATGACAACTTGCTGGCCGTTATATTACACCTTGTATATTATGTATATAGTTCGTACAATATGATACATCATGTGTGGCCAATAGTATAGATAAACTGTGTTCTGTGGGATCTGTAGCTACGGTAGGGAGACGGTATAGAGAAGACAAGAATGGGACTCCAATTGAATCCCCGCTAAGGCGCCGGATAAGACGCCGGACAAGTTTTGCCGGACATTCCAAAACCCGAATATTGTCAAATATCTCGTTGTTTGCATGATTCAAATATGACTCAGACTTCAGCCACATATGGAATCTGGGTCGCATACAATGAGACATTTTGGTGAGGTCATAATTCAGCCCTCAAATTTCACATGGTAGCAACAAGAATTGGTCCTTAGACTTTGAGACATCTGAGCCTCTGATCAAGCAGTAGGAATCAGGCTTCGTTGTCTGACTACTGTGGCACACTGAAATTGTAATTTATTTGACTTGTCCTGATTGTGGTGACATTATCCTTTCACTCATCACTCGAACTTTTCGTCAGGGTGGTAATCGCAATCACAATTTCGGGGCAGCAACACCAGGGCTTTGCCTGCAGTGAGTGGTGTGACATGACAACCACTGACTCAGGACACTACTATTGCCTACCAGATACTTGGCCTCCCCGGATACTTGGCCGTCACAAAATGTCACAGAAAGTAACATATTGTCACATCCTACAATTTTGAAGTCTGCTCAGTGCACTAGGATAGAGGTCAAATTCATGTTCTATTTGGCATAGGTAGTAAACATAAATCAGTTTGTATTATTGTGTTGCAGTAAGAAGTAAGATATCAATGTGCAGTATCGAATGAGTTACT
>Ga0307516_10007295_pt1 | contig 12720 bp, 14 predicted proteins | sample 19_EM_MG_FD_203310 | JGI IMG/M metagenome (GOLD analysis project Ga0307516, IMG submission 203310) | Populus trichocarpa ectomycorrhiza microbial communities from riparian zone in the Pacific Northwest, United States - 19_EM | ecosystem: Host-associated > Plants > Roots > Unclassified | place... | reverse complement strand
AGCTGGTGCGGATAGTGTAGGTAATCGTCTCGCCATTCGGGAGCAGCTGCGGTGCCTGCACATCGAGCACCTGACCAATCTCGAACTTGCCTCCAGCAAAATCTGCATATCTGGCATTCCATTCGGCCCGTTGCTGACCTACAAGTGCCTCCTCGTTGATGATTGGTGCAAGCGCTGCTGCTACCTGCGGTGGCACGCTGGCTTTCAATTGCTCACTCACTTCGCCAAAGCCGGTGATCGCAAGGGCCTCACCGTCAGATGAGAGGATGTATTTTGGTTGGAGCTTTGCGAGCAGGCTGGTGAGGGGGTCACCAATCAAGTTGCCGTTGCGACGCATCGTTGCAGAGACGATTTTCGGAGCGTACTCAAAGCCTTGTGCTGTACGTTTGAAAACACCGGAAGTCCGCGACTCGGCCTCCTCTTTCAAGGAAGTACTTCCTTCAGTGCTCCAGGAGCGTTGAAGAACGGATGTCAAATTCACGCGTACTCCGTCGGGAGGCTGAAACTGAAAAGTGAACGCACTTTCCATTGGGTTCCCGGCGGCTGCACCGCTCGCGAAGACGCTGGCTATCGATAGAACAATCAGTCTGAACATGAATGGCTGCCAACGGGGTCAAACAAGAAGTAGACCACCCGTACGTTGCTTTATTGAAGCGGCATTATCCAGTTGCACCGACTCCAGGTAGTCAATGCACGGGGTCAGACAGGAGCAATGCGAGTGCCATCCGAATTGGTAGTAGGCCGATTTCACGTTCTCAACTTTTACGACCAACACCAATGGTTCGCCGCGGGTCGTGTCGATCAGTGAACCGATTCCCCAACATTGATCGTGCGCTCCGATGGCGCGGCCGACGCCGGCGCGCAAGCCGCCGATCCGCAGCCAGTGATCTCGCCTGCTGGCAACAGCTCGGGACGCGCCACATCACCGGTGGCGACGTCGAACCCGATCCCGCGCAAGTGCAACGCCAACGCGGCGTCCATGCTTTGTGCGTGCTGCGGGAACCAGATTGCCAGTTCATGCGCCATCTGGCGGATCACGTGCAGTTGGCCGGTTTTGCCCTGAACGAGTCCTTCGCGCATCACGCCCAGCACCACCTTGTGCTGGGTCGAGTGGCAGTTGCCGGAGGCGAAGTGCGCCTGGCGCATCCAGCGGTCTTCCTGTGCGAAGTGCTCGTCCGTGTGGTCGATCAACGCCGCCCAGGCTTCTACGAGGCCGTCGTCGGGGGCGTCAGCGGCAATGGCAAGCAGGTCGACGAATTCGCGGTGCGTCTCGTCCATCAGGGGCAGGTCCAGCGAGAGGGCGTCGGACCAAAGCAGTTCGGTCATTGGTGTTTCCTTGGGAGTAGGCGGGAGCAGAAGGCCTGTCGGGCTCGCTCCACGATCGCGGACATCGTCGGCGTCAGGGGGAACTCATGGACGCATGGTGCAGCGGCGGGTACGCAGCTGTCTTTGACATGCATCAGTCAGGTGTCGTTCAACCCCGGGTGCGGCACCAGTCATCGATGGCCTGATTGGCGGAGCAAACTTCGATGCCTGAGGCGGCCAATGCAGCCAACGAAACGCCTTGGACCGCGGCGGCGGTGTACGCGGTGCCTGCAGGGCCAGCTCGAGAGAAGGTGGCACAGGCATCACCCACGACGATCGTCACGTAGCCCAGATCTTTGGCTTCTCTGGCCGTGGCGGTGACGCATGCATCTGTTGCCATGCCGACGATCACCAAGGCGCTGGGATTGATGTCTTGCAGCGCCCGAAGAAGCTCGGTGCTCTTGAGCGCGCTGTTCGTGAACTTCCGAAAGACGGTCTCGCTTTCGAGCGGCGTAAGCTGCTGCTTGATGGCATTGCCCGCACTGCCTTCGGCGAGCGGCGAGTTCGGCCGCCGAGAGATGTGCTGGGTGTACAGGACCGGTTGGGCGGCATTGCGCCAGGCATTGAGCAGACGCTGGACGTTGACCTCGCAGTGTGCGTTGCAGCGCTCGCCGTACTGCGGATCGTCAAGCCCGCTCTGCATGTCAACCACGATCAATGCAACGGCACGCTGGCTCACGTTGATGTCCCACGGAGTGAATGTGCTCCGCAGCTTGCCAGAACCCGGCGCTGAACGCGTTATGCCATCGCCGTCAGCAGCAGCGCCTGCAGCGTGAAGTTGGGTTCCTCATCCGCCTCGATGCGCTGGTGGCAGGCCAGGTCACTGAAGACCGGCTTGCCGGTTGTGCGCTCCAGCCGTTCCACCGTGTCCGGCGCAACGCCATGGCAGTCGATCGCGTCGTAGAGCCGGCCGAGCAGGTGCCCCAGTGCGTCGGGGGCGCGTGTAGACACATCCAGCGCCTCGCTGGGGCGGATGTGGGTCACCTGCGCTCCCAGTTCACCGGCGGCGCGGCGAAAGAGTTCGAGGTGCGGGCAGGTAGCGTCTTCGCACAGCACCGCCAGGTTCTTGCCGCGAAGCGACTGCAGCGGGTGACCTGCGCGAGCGGACCGTTCCAGTGCGGACGCCATGTCGAACACGCGCTGCCGCTCTGCAGCGGGCAGGGTGTCAAGCGACCAGCGCTTGTGAAGTTGGGGTGCGTGTTGCATGGGCGAGAAAGTCGATGTGACAAGACTAGTGATCCCGCGCGGCGGCGGCTTGATCGGTATCAAATTCGCTGCTTGAAGGCGCATCGACAGCGTGGGGAATGCTCGAATCCGGCCCGCTGATACACGCCAGACACAGATCGTTCACGCTGTGTTACGCAGCGACGCACGCTGTTGGCACCCTGTTGACGCGGGATTTTTAAGCTCCTGTTCATTCGATACACACCCAGATGCAGGAGCCCACCATGCTGAACGCCGCCACGATCACCCCGAGCCTGAACATGCCGCATCGGTCTGCCGTTCAACAGCAGGTCGATCGCTCCCCGGCTGCTCCGCGGGCATCGGGCACCAGCCAGCGCATTGCCGATTCGCTGAAGCTCGTGGGCGACACACTGGCGGTCACGCGCCGGCTTCTGCACGCAGGTGACAAGGTCTACCAGGCCGGCGAGCGCTTCGAGTGCTTGCACATCATCAACTCGGGCATCTTCAAGATCGTGAACCTCTCGGCCGATGGGCGCGAGCAGGTCGTCGCCTTGCAGTTCAAGGGCGACTGGCTGGGCTTCGACGGCATTGCGGCCGGCCACCACGGCTGCGACGCCATCGCCATGGACACCGGCGAGGTGTGGACGGTGCGCTACGACAAGCTGCTGCAGGCCTGTGCCCAGCAGCCGATGCTGATGACGGTGCTGCATGGCGCCATGAGCCGCGAGATGACACGCGACCGCGACTCCATCCTGTCGATCTGCACCTTGCCGGCCGATGCCCGGGTGGCCGATTTCCTGCGCAACTGGGCCGAGTCACTCTCCGACTGCGGGCTGCGCCACGACCAGATCACGCTGCGCATGACGCGCGCCGAGATCGGCAACTTTCTCGGCATGAAGCTCGAAACGGTGAGCCGCGCGCTGTCACGCCTGGCGCGTGAAGAAGTGATCTGCTTCAGCGAGAACGGCCGTCGCGACGTTCACATCCCCGACCTGGCTTCGCTCGAGGCCTTCATTCAACGCTGCGTGGCGCCGCAGACGCCGACCACGATCCAGTAAGCGCTCAGCGCTCGGCGGGCTGAACGGCTGCGAGCGCCTGGGCCATGGCCGCCTGCAGCTCTTCGCGGCTGTAGGGCTTGGCCAGCAGCTCCCATGAGGCGGGAGCGGTCTGGTTGATGTCGAGCAGCTCGGCTGAGAACCCCGACACCAGCAGCACTGCCACGCCGGGTCGGCGCGCAAGCACCTCGCGGGCGAGATCTGTGCCGCGCATGCCGGTGCCCAGGGCCACGTCGCTGAGCAAGAGGTCGAACTCCGCATCGGCCGTCAGCCCCTGCAAGGCCTGCTCGGCATTGGCGAACGCGGCCACCACGCAGTCGAGCGCGGCGAGGAACCGCAGCGCCACCGCGCGCACCTCGGGCTCGTCTTCCACCAGCATCACGCGCAGCCTGGGCGGCAGTGCTCGCGTGGCGGTGTGGGCTTCGCCAGCACCAGGCGCTGCGTCGTGGCGCGGAAGGTAGAGCGTGACGGTGGTGCCGACACCGGGCGTGCTGTCCAGCGTGACCGCACCCTTCGATTGCTTGACGAAGCCGTAGACCGTGCTCAAGCCGAGGCCGGTTCCGCGGCCGCTTTCCTTGGTGGTGAAGAACGGCTCGAAGGCACGTTCCCTCACCGCCTCGGACATACCGGCACCGTTGTCGGTGATCGAGATCGACAGGTAGCCCGATGCAGACCGCTCGTGGGGCGCGAAGTCTCCATGCAGCTCGGGCGGCAGGCTGCCGATGTCGCTGCAGGCGAAGACCAGCTTGCCGCCGCCCGGCATGGCGTCGCGGGCGTTGATCGCGATGTTGAGCAGCGCCGATTCGAGCTGCCCGGCGTCGGCGAGTCCGGCGGGGCAACCCGGCTCGGCCTGCACCTCGATGCGGATGCGCTGATCGACCGTGCGCCGGAGCATGTCGGCCAGCGAATGCAGCATGGCGGGCACGTCGATGCGGCTCGGGCTCAGCACCTGCCGCCGCGAGAAGGCGAGCAGCTTGCTGGTCAGCTCGGCGCCGCGCTTGCTGGCACGCGTGGCGGCTGCCACCAGTTGCTGGGTGTGCGCATCGTCTGCAATGGCGGGCACCTCTTCCAGCACCTGCAGGTTGCCCTGGATCACCGTCAGCAGGTTGTTGAAGTCGTGGGCGATGCCGCCGGTGAGCTGGCCGACGCTCTCCAGACGCTGCGCGTGGCTCAGCGTCTCTTCGGTCTGAACCCGCTGCAGCGTGGCAGCCAGTAGGTTGGACAGCGACTCCAGGAAGTGGACCTCGTCGTCACCGAAACGCTGGGCCTGTTTGGACCGAACACTCAACACGCCCACGCGCTTGCCCCGGTCTGACAGCGGCACGGTCAACGCGCTGACGAGGCCCGCGGCCAGGTAGTGCGGTGGCACGGTAAAGCGCTGCTCGATACGGTAGTCGGGAATGACGGTGTGCTGCGCGGCAGCCATGGCAAAGCCCGCCGGCGTGTCGGCCGTGTTGAGCATGCGTGTGCCCACGCTTTCTTCGGGCAGCAAGCCGGCACCGGCGGCGACAAGGAACTCGAGCTGATTGGGCTCAAGCAGGAACAACACCGACATCTCTACCTGCAGCGCCTCTACGGCAACGGCGCACACCTGCTGCAGCAGCACCTGCGGGTCGCGCGCGTCGACGGCCACGCGGCCCATCTGCGCCACGTACTCGCTGTATCGCGCGCGCTGCAGCGCCTGTTTGACACGCGGGTAGGCACCGATGCCGCGCACGGCCACCACGACCAGCGGCACCGCGCTGTCGTGAAGCGGGCTGAGCGCGATCTCGACCATGACCTCGCTGCCGTCGAGCCGCTTGGCGACGAGGTCCATCTGCGTGCCCATCGGTCGGGCGCGCGGCTTGTGGGCGTAGGCATGGCGGTACTCGGCATGACGCGGGCGAATGCTGTCAGGCACCAGCACGTCGACGTTCAGGCCGACGAGTTGGCCGGACGCGTAGCCGAACAAGGTGTCGGCGGCCGGGTTGGCGAGCACGATGCGGCCTTGCGCGTCGACCAGCAACAAGGCGTCGGGGTAGGCGCCGAAGATCGAGCGGAAGATGGACTGCGGGTCGACGCCGGCTGGCAAGCCGTCGGGGCCCGAGGGCGTGCTCATGATGTCGTCACGGGGGGCACGAAGACATAACCCGCACTGCGGACGGACTTGATGATCTGCGGGTCTTCGGGGTCGGCCTCGATCTTCTTGCGCAGGCGGCCCACTTGCACGTCGATGGTCCGGTCGAAAGGCGCTGCTTCGCGTCCGCGCGTCTGCTCGAGCAGGAAGTCGCGCGACAGCACGCGCCCCGGGTGGGTGGCAAAGGCACTCAACAGGTCGAACTCACCCGAAGTCAGCGTCACTGCGGCACCTTGCGGGCTCTCGAGGCGGCGAGCTGCGGTGTCGAGCTGCCAGCCAGCAAAGCGCAGCACGGTGGACGTGGCCTGTGCAGACGCCTGTGCCACAGCGGCCGGTGCGGACTCGATGCGCCGCATCACTGCCTTGACCCGCGCGACGAGCTCGCGCATGTCGAAAGGCTTGGTCACGTAGTCGTCGGCACCGATCTCCAGGCCCACGACCTTGTCGACCGCGTCACCACGGCCGGTGACGATCACCAGTCCACAGCGCCAGTGCTCGCGCAGCTGGCGGGCGATCACGAAGCCGTCTTCACCCGGCAAACCCAGGTCGAGCAGCACGAGCGATGGCGGGTCTACCGCCATCAATGCCATCAGCGCGCGGCCCGAGTGCAGCGGGGTCACGCGATAACCATGGCTGGCCAGGTAGTTGGTCAACAGGGTGGTGATGTCGACGTCGTCGTCGACGATGGCAATGTGGGTGCTTGTCACGGGCCGTCTGCGAAGGGGATCGGGGCATCCCGCCCGGCCGGGCGAGGGTGCCTAGGTTACCCGTTTCGCAAGGGCCCACCAATCACAGGGCGCGAGCCTGCCGGCGCAGCTCGACGGCGTCGGGCCGGGCGGTCTGCCCCGGCCCCGTGTGGAACACCTGCACCGACTCGGCCACGATGCGCGCCTGGCCGCGCAGTGCGGTGGCCGAGGCGGAGAGCTGCTCCACCATCGCGGCGTTCTGCTGGGTGATGCTGTCAAGCTGCGCCACCGCATCATTCACCTGCGAGATGCCAGTCAACTGCTCGGTGGAGCCGTGGCTGATCTCCCGAACCAACTGGGTGACCCGGCTGACGCTGTCGGCCGTATCCCGGATCGTCTTGGCCGCCAGGTCGGCCTCGTTCACACCGGTGTCGATGCGCGACTGTGCCGTTTCGATCAGCGTGCGGATCTCGCGTGCTGCCTCGGCAGTGCGGTGCGCCAGCGCGCGTACCTCACCTGCCACGACGCTGAAACCCCGCCCCTGTTCGCCCACGCGGGCGGCTTCCACTGCGGCATTCAACGCCAGCAGGTTGGTCTGGAACGAGATGCCGTCGATCACGCCCGAGATCTCTGCAATGCGGCGCGACGAATCGATGATGCCGTGCATGGTGCCCGAGACCTGCTGCACGGCGGCGATGCTCTGTTCCGTGACCTTCGTGGCGCCGTCTGCCAGCACGGCGGCCTGGCGTGCCGCCTCGGCCCCATGCCGCACGATGCCGGTGATTTCTTCCATGGAGGCGGCGGTCTGCTGCAGGTTGCTCGCCTGTGATTCGGTGCGACCGGACATGTCTGCGTTGCCCTCGGCGATTTCGCCGATCGACGTTTGCATGCGTTCGACTTCGGAGCGTGCATCGCCCACGATGGATTGGAGGTTGACGTTGAGCTGCGCCAAGGCCGCTTGCAGCTCTCCGACCACACCCCGCGCATCGACTTTCACGTGCTGGCGAAGGTCGCCCGCTGCCATGCGGCGCGACACTGTCAACAAGGACGCCAAGGGGCGGTTCACGCTGCGTGTCACCAGTGTGCACGCTGCTGCGCCCAGGCCGGCAGCAACGAGAAAGCCCCAAGGCGAGAAGTGCAGTTCGGCCCCGAGCGCGTAAGCGCCCATGGCAAAGAGCATTGTCATCATCGACAGCCACGATGAGCGCATGCCATCGGTCAGCGCATCGACCCGGCCACGCCAGCCGTGGTGCAACACCCGGCCGCCATCGAAGCGGACTCGCGGTGCGCCGCTTCGTGAGGCCTCATTCATGCCGCGGTACAGCACATCGGCGCGCTCCACGTCGGCGCGGTCCGGCACGCTGCGCACCGACATGTAGCCGACGGGTGCGCCGCCCTCCATCAGCGGCGTCACATTGGCACGCACCCAGTAGTGGCCGCCGTTCTTGCAGCGGTTCTTGACCAGCGCCGCCCAGGGGCGCCCCTGTGACACCGTGGCCCACAGGTCGCGGAAGGCTTCTTCCGGCATGTCCGGGTGTCGGATCAGGTTGTGCGGCTGGCCCAGCAGCTCTTCACGGGTGTAGCCGCTGGCCTCGATGAAGGCCGGGTTGCAATAGGTAATGCGGCCTTTGAGGTCGGTGGTGGATACCAGGCTGCGGTCGGACGACAGGAGCTGTTCTTTCTGGGTGACGGGGCCGGTGTGGCGCATGGCGCGCTCCTGTTCAACAAGGGACCGGCGCAGAGGCTGGCATGGCTGGGTCTTCGACACCTTGCTGCGGCCGTGTAGCGATATGTGGCCGGCCCTTGATCTGGATCAATGCGAAGACTTTGCCCGGGGGCTGGCCGCCTCAGTGCGCCATCAGGATCGGCACAGTCATCGACTTCAGCAGCGTTCGCGTCGTACCGCCAAGCACCCATTCGCGTGCACGGGCATGCCCGTAGCAGCCGGCTACGAGCAGGTCGCTGCCCAGGTCGGCGGCGAGCGACAACACGCTGTTGCCAACGTCGCCCGGGGCAGTGCCATACCAATGCAGATTGGCCGTCACGCCATGTTGTTCGAGGCAGCGCGTCAAGCGGTCCCGGGCGGCTGCCGTCAGCGGCGAGTCTTCGTCCTCCCAGGCCACTACATCGACACGGCTCGCGCCGCGCAGCAGCGGCATGGCGGCGAACAGGGAACGTGCTGACTCGCGCGAGGCCTTCCACGCGACCAGGATGCGCTGCGCATCAGACGTGACGGCACTGTCGCAGGGCAGCACCAACGCCGGCTTGCCGCTGCCCAATAGCACCGACTCGAGAAAGTCGGCAGGCAGGTCGCTCGCAAAAGCCCGATCGATCTCGCGTTGACCCAGCACCAGCAGGTCGGCATACAGCGCTTGCTGCACGAAGCCCCAGATGGCGGGCTCGCGCTCCAGTTCAGCCCACCCGACGGGCACGCCGGGCGTGACCATCGCGCGGTCGAACTGCTCCCGAGCACGCTTTCGGCGCTCGCCATCGAGCTTGAGGGCCAGCATGCCGAGCTCGGAACTTTCGGACAACGAGAACGGCAGCTCGACGAAACTGGAGTTCGCGGCATACAGCGCTTGCACCGAGGCACCGTGTCTCGGTGCCAACCGGCGTGCGAGCGCGAGCCGTTCGCCACTGCGCGGCGATGCGTCGAGGTGGACCAGCATGGACGACATGTCACTCACGGTCAGCTCTCCTTGGAGGTTTCTCCCTGAGGTCTCGGCGAGGAGCACTCAACGAATGATCAGCATCGGCGTTTTGCAGCGCGCCATGACGCCGTGGACCACCGACCCGAGCACCAGTGAGCCGAGCGTCGAGTGCCCGTGCGAGCCCATCACGAGCAGGTCGAAATCGCCTTCCTTGGCCGCGTTGGAAATGGCCTCTGCCGCATGGCCGGTGGTCTGGATGGTGTTGACGGTCCAGCCCTGCTGGGCGGCGAAGGCCAGCACAGGATTCAGCACCTCGTCGGCCTTCTCCTTGTAGTAGCCATTGATCGTTCCGCGGTCGATGAAGTGGCTGACCTCGTGGGGCAGGGAGGTGACCACCGTCATCACGGAGAAGCGATTCTCCGGGCCGATCAGTTCGTCGTGAGCGGCCAGGTAGGCCAGCATGTGCTTGGTGAATTTGCTGCCATCGATAGCCAACAGGATTTTCATGGTGTGCCTTTCCAGGTTGCTTGAACAAGGGGCGGGGTCTTCTTCGCCTTCATGCGTGGCAGCGTAGGCGGAACGGCGCGCAAGGCCTTGATGCAGCGCAATGCCGACCAGGCGCGCTGGGATTCGATGCCGGCGTTGATCCGCCTCAAGGCCTGCGCATGCGGGCGTGCCTAGGCTCCAGCAGATGAACACTAGCACCAGCACAAAACGCCTGCTCGTCGTGCAGGGACACCCCGACGGGACGCGGGCCCACCTCTGCCACGCGCTGGCCGATGCCTATGTGAAAGGGACCGAGGGAACGGGCCACCAGGTGCGCCGCGTGACCGTCAGCGCGCTCGACTTTTCCCTGCTGCGCAGCCAGGCTGAGTGGGAGCAGGGCGTGCTGCCGCCGAGCCTGGTCGACGCCCAGCAAGCCATCGCATGGGCCGAGCACATCGTGATCGTGTTTCCCTTGTGGCTGGGCGGCATGCCCGCGCTGCTGAAAGGCTTTCTCGAGCAGGTGGCGCGCCCAGGCTTCGCGCTCGGCAAGTCCGACGGGAAGGGCTTGCCCGAGAAACTCTTGGCCGGCCGTTCGGCGCGGCTGGTGGTGACGATGGGCATGCCGGCGCTTGTGTACCGCTGGTACTTCCGTGCGCACAGCCTGAAGGCGCTGGAGCGCAACATCCTCGGGTTCGTAGGCATCGCGCCGGTTCGCGAAACGCTGGTCGGCATGGCCGGTAACCTGGACCAGAAGCACGCCGACCGCTGGTTGACCAAACTGCAGGCGCTGGGCCGCGAGGGCGGCTGATTGACGAGCCGAGGCCGACCGTCCAACTCGCTCTTCGCAGGTCGCGGAACCTTCAGAGCGTCGGCTGCACCGCGACGGATCTGGCTTGGACGAAGGCCTGCAGGGCCGGTAGATGCAGCACCTCGATGCAGCGGTGTGCGGCATCCGAGAAGCCGATCAAGCCCTCGTGCTTCAGGTGCGACAGCGCCCGGCTGACGCTCTCGACCGTCATGCCCATCAGCTCGGCGATGTCGTGGCGCGCCAGCGGCAAGTTGACTGCGACGCGTGTGCCCGAGTCTCCGGGATGCGAGCGCTCGATCAAGTCGAGCAGGAAGCGACCCATTCTTTCGGTGACAGGCAGACGCCGCCACGCGGTCGCGACCTGGCGGTGCCGTGCCATTTCGCGCCCCATCTCGGCATGCAAGGCTTGCAGCAGCGACGGCCAGGCACGCAGGGCGTTCAGCAGCTCGTCGTAGTCGATGCGGGCCAGCTGGGTGTCGCAGAGCGCGATGGCGCTCCATTCATAGGCGCCGCCGGCGATGCCGTCGAATCCGAGCCAGTCGGGCGACAGGTGGAGCGCGGCCACGCGCGTTCGCCCGTCCAGGCAGTCACGCGTCGTCTTGAGCGCGCCGCTGGTGACGACGAACAGCGTGGTGAACGGGCTGCCTGACGCGTAGACGACGTCTCCGGCATGCACGAGCCGCTGGGTCACCTGGACGCGATCGCGCAGCAGCGTCAGCAACGCAGAGCTTGGCTCAGGGCTTTGCATCGGCGCCCGGTACGAATTCAACGAGATCACGCTTGCTGCCACGGATGACGCTCTCAATCGGCGTGAGTCAGAAACCACGACAGCGCGCCGACGATGATCGCGGCCAGCAAGCCCAGAGCGACCAAGCCCACGCCGACCCACTTCAACCATTCGATCCAGTCCATCGGCCTCTCCTGGCTGTCAGCTCCCGAGCGAACCTTGCGCGCTATCGCCTGCAGGTCGACGCGCCGAACAGGCTGTAGAGCGGGCAGCTCGCAATCGCACCTGTGATCAGTGGCACCACGCCGATGAGACCCCAGTAGCCGATGACGCCGGAGAGGGTCAGGCCGAGCAGCGCAAGCCCCAGCAAGATTCGCAGGCCGCGATCGATGTTGCCGACGTTGAGGGTACCCATGGTGAGCTCCGGTGAATCTGCCCTGCGGGGTGCAGGTGCTGAACGAATCTTCTGCGCGACAGCGGCATCGGACTTTGATTCAGCGCAAGCAATGCGGAGTGCGTGCGGCCGAAACTGGCGCATCTTTTTGACGGGAGATCCTCATGTATTCGCGCATCCTGGTGCCGATCGACGACAGCGCTCCGGCACAACGCGGCCTCTATGAGGCCGTCGTCCTGGCCCGCGCCCTCGGCTCGCAACTTCACTTCTTGCACGTGGTTGACCTGCGTGCGCTGATCTCCAGCGGTGCCGGCTACGCGCCTGTTCCACAGCTGATCGACGACTGGAAAGCCATGGGCGAACTGCTCGTCGCCAAGGCCGTCGAGCGAGCGCGCGAGCAGGGCGTGGCGGCAGACAGCGCGGTGATGTGCGACCCGACCTTGCGGGTGTGCGACGCCATCCTCGAGGAAGCCAAACGCAGCAAGGCCGAGCTGATCGTGATGGGCACACATGGCCGCCGCGGTCTCACGCGCGTAGCGCTGGGCAGCGACGCCGAACTGGTGCTGCGCGAAAGCGCGGTGCCGGTGCTGCTGGTGCGGGCTGCGGCCTGAGCTAAGAAGAAACTCGAACTCGTTCCCTCAGCTCATTTGCCGCAAAACGGCCCCAGAGCATCTCGTTCCATCACTTCGCGTTTGCCAACGCAACGGCATCCGCCCCGGCCGCGAAGTGCAAACGGTCCGACGTGTCATTCGCGGCATCCCACACGGCTTTTGCCACGTCCAGCGGATCGGTGGTGAGGGACACCTTGGCAAACTCGGCAAACACACCCTGCGCATAGGCGGCGTACGGCTCGGTGATGAGCCCTTGCATGCGCGGACCGCCGTTCTCTGCGAAGCGGGTGTCCGGGCAGTAGCCCGGCTCGACCAGCTTGACGCGCACGTTGAACTGTTGGAGCTCGTTTGCGAGCGAAGCGGTGAAGCCTTCGACCGCCGTCTTGCTCGCGGTGTATGCAGCAACCAGAGGGAACGACGCCAGCGTTGCGCTGGACGTGACGTTGACGATGACGCCGGCCTTGCGCTGCCGGAACTGCGCCAGCACCGACTGTGTCATGGCCATCGTGCCGAAGGTGTTGGTCTCGAAGAGCTCGCGCACGGTGTCCATCGGCGTGGCCTCGAACGCGCCCAGCAGCCCGATGCCTGCGTTGTTCACCAGCACGTCGATGGGGCCGGCTTCCGCGACCGCGGCTG
>Ga0307516_10007294_pt1 | contig 12722 bp, 14 predicted proteins | sample 19_EM_MG_FD_203310 | JGI IMG/M metagenome (GOLD analysis project Ga0307516, IMG submission 203310) | Populus trichocarpa ectomycorrhiza microbial communities from riparian zone in the Pacific Northwest, United States - 19_EM | ecosystem: Host-associated > Plants > Roots > Unclassified | place... | reverse complement strand
CAGCGATGTAGAGTAGATTTTTCACCGAAATTCAGTACCATGAACCCGAACCTGGCGAACCAAACCTGGTGAACCCGAACCCAAAGGTTCAGGTGCAGGTTCATGCCAGAGGGTGAACCACACCTGGAGTGCATGTTCAGGTTCTGGCTGGAAGGGGTCGAACCCGGACCGAACCGCACCAACGGCCAGTCTCACTGGAACCCCGAAAGTCAGGGTACTAAGGGAGAAAAGTTCGACACCCCGAAAATATGACGAACAGTTTCTAGGAGTATAAACGTCCACGAGTGGGGGATGGAGGGCGAGGAAGGGACCACGAAACGTGCAAGGGAAGTACATTGTTTGGTATCATGCCGCAGTGCCGCCGTCCTGGTCGCCAGACCTTTGTCGCTGGACTTTCCAATTCCCATACTTTCTGGAATGATGATGTAACGATCTCCGATCCTGGTATTTTAGAAAGGGAACCGTTGCGGGACTCCGCGGGAGTGCACCAGATGTCGGCCACAGTGTGGGGCCAACGAAGGGGACGGGGTTTGGTAAGCCTTGATACAACATTAAGCCTGGTCACCTGGCTCTTGGTGGTCTAAAGTAAAACCTACGTGCCCAAGACGGCCTCACGTCCAAGCGCTCAGGGCACATGTTCCGGATCACGATCAGAGATAAGTTATATACAGATGAGGGCAGTATCAAGTACTGGATAACTTCCTGCAGGATTTGGAAACCTAGATTATTTTCTAAACAGCCTAAGCGACATCAGCCGAGTTCGGCTTGCCAAATGGATCACCTCGCTAATCGGACTATGAAATGTCACCCTCTTCAATCAGAACGACACCCCCAACCCCCCCCTCCCGGCTTAGCCGAGCGTTCTAAACCATTAGTCAGCAGAATTCATCGCCCGCGCTTCATCCGAATCTCGCTTGATGCTAACCGTCGGCTAGGGTCCTCATGATAACGTTGCACCTCAGCGCCTGGAAGTATCAAGATACTACCCGACGGTGCATGATAACGGCAGCACAGGCAAGTTCCTGGAGCTTGGACTCAGTCTCCTCGAATTCCTGCCGCTGTGCAGCTAGTGCGACATGCAACAGAGCAAGTTCATCCTCGTAGTCGTCCATCGCAGTAATTGGATCTAAGGGGAGTGATGTGCGTTGATACGTGATCTACGGAATCCTCCTTTTTTTCTACTTAACATGCTTCGGTTTGGAAACATAGCTGTAGATTTTTCGGAGTCCGCTCGCTTATCAATTTAGAAAATAATCTACATTTCTAAATCCTGCGGGAAGTCATCCACTAAGGAAATAAATAATGATAATAATAACAAATCCAGGTACGGGTGCCGCATTAAGGCCAAGGGTGCACTGCCCAGAAACCGTCCCAAGCGAATTATTTGCCGCCAATGCCAATGCCTAATGATCATCTGCTGTACGACGAACTCTTCAAGACTCTTCAAACCCTACTTCCCGAGAACAAGCAGAACATCTTGGACGCCATTGCGGAAGAGATTGCCAAGCCTGAAACAACCAGGGAACTTCTGTCCGAGATCAAGAATCTTGCTGGCCAAGCTGCCTCTGTCGATGAAGCCTTTGGATGCGTCCGATCTGGTTTGAAGATGTTGGACGAGCAGAATATCAAGGACAAAGACGGTACTCCGATTCCTAAGTTCCACTCGAGATGGGTCGGATTTCAGAAGGCAAGCCTATGAGTCATTCTGGACCACTGAGGTATCGGTTAATGGACATTCTCAAGCGTTGGACCAAACTCCTCTGGGCCTCCTATAGAACGGCAACTAGCGCGGAAGTTTATGTCCAAGGTCTTTTTTTTTCTAGCTAAATCTGCGCCGTCATCTACCAGAGTTCTGCAGAATTTGTAACTGTAATAATCCCAGTTGTAGAAGATATCAAGACGAGGCAAGATCGCGACGAAGCAATCGAAGATCTCAAAGGATTTTCTCAGGTGGGTATCAGATACTTAGTTGGATATCTTCCCGCGCACAACACCCCTGCTAGCGCAAGGATGCCCGGCGAACGAAAGACGACGCAACCGAATATTCCAATGCCTTTCGCAATCTGAGGAATGAGATAGGCGACTTCAGCATTGAGTTTGAAGGTACCATGGTTAAAATTTCCGAAGTCCACAAGCAGTCAGTGGAGAGACTCAAAAATCTGGGGGACGAGATTTCCAGGTGAGTTACTATTTCAACCTGTAGCACGGATTCACTGTCATCTCAGGTATCATTTTCCTAGGTGTCAGACAATCGTACGCGAATAGGCATTTTCTGGTTATTCTTTGTTCGAGCAGTATGTCACAGGTTGAATCCTTCTTCAAAGAGATTGTCGATCACACCGGAAGAGGAATGATGATGGCCTTGTCTTCCTTTAAACCTGCTCTGGTCTTCAAGATACTCGTATGGGATCTCCCTTCCCGTTTTGCAAAGATATTCATTCAACGTCGTGTAGGTATCTAGCCTCACCAAGGCCGGCGTGGGTTCCTCCCTGTGTAACTATGAGGAAAGGGAAAGGGACAGTAAGTGTGATATTTGGCCCCTCGGATTTTTCCCCCCTCATTTGGTATCATGTAGGCGCGATATCGAGATTCACGAGAGAGGAAGAAAAACTCTTCAAACTGGAGGTCCTCTTAGAAAACCTAAAGCATCACAAGGCCCACATAAACGATATTATGGTGGGCCTGGAGCAGTTTGGGGCTGTCTGGCAATTTGTATGAGACAGTTCATCCGTTCTATTCTTCGATTTACTGAACGATTTTGCAGGTCGCACATGACGCTGACATGATCGCCAAGCAACTCCGGGACTGTGTTGAAATAAACGGGTCAATGAAGGTCAGCCTGGCACTCTTTCCCTCCGTTGACCGGTTCTTGATCGAGCAATATATAGGCTTTTAAACTGCGAATCACGTACCTCAAGGCCGGCTACAAGGGACTTGGCGATGCTCTGCGCCAGTACACGACCTAGCTTGCCCCACCTGGCGTCAAAAAACCGGCCATCAGCAAATCCTAAACCGTAGTGATATGTAGTGGTCACTGGTGTAGTGTAATAATATAAGTAGTCTATGGTAGCTTTTTATGGGACACTTAAATAAAGTGGTCTCGGATTTTTCGGCATGAGAAACTCCAAAAATCGTGGTGCTCATGGCACCACTAGTATTAATACTATGGAATCATTAAATATTATCCCGGATGAATAGCTATCAGTGAAAAGCACGAACCTGAATCGAAAACCTCTCAGCGGAACGGTCACATCACGAACCAAGGCACACACGACTCGCCTAGTTGCCGCGCACCATGCGCACCGGCCTGCCGCATGACCCCCTGTTGCCGTTCGCTGCCGCACCTCAACAGGGGTGTTGGTAGTAGGGACCTGTTAGAAAGTCGGGGCGAGGCAGTGAGGAGGCGTGGTGTGGAGAGAGAAGGTTCCAAGCTACTTACTCAGAAGCGGTGCTGGTTCGGCAAGCAGAGGTTTAATGCTAGTTGGCCATACAAGACGTGGGGGAGTGGCGGGGACGGGTGTGGGCACACCGAGGGCTACAGAGACGTTTGAAGGCGGTGATGGTCCAGGCAGCAAAGGTTGACGCCAGTAGGCGAGACGCGGTGCGGGGAAGTGGCGGGTGGACGAGCGTGGGCACGACAGAGGGGTGGTGAATGCGGTGGTGGCCTGGGCAGCAAAGAACGTTGATTCTGGGGGTCGAGCGCGGGGAGTAGCAGCTGGGGGGTGTCATACAGGAAGTGAGCATGGTTTGTACGAGATTTTGGAAGATTTGATGTACCGAGATTAAACTAGGGACAAGTAAGTGTGACAGGTAAGTAACGTTCCTGTCACATTTCTTTTTACAAATGGGCGAGGTCTATCGCTCCGTATTGAGGCTATACTTACCAGACCGCGTGCTTGTAATATCTCTAACCTCGTGGCCTGATGACCCAGTGGTAAGTACTCTACATAAGAGCGCTCACCGCCTCATTTCTCTCACCACACCACCTTCCTCTAGTTTTCCTTGTCCTTGTTCCTAGGCTCAAGATGCCCATCAGCAGTACCAGGTAAAACATTTGATGAATCTTTGCCACCAACTCCTGCGATGCAGCTAAATCGGTCGATCTTTACTAGCCCTCCACCATACCAGGAAGTAGTCGACCCCAATGCCCGACAATTCACATACGACGGGGAAACCGGAGCATCTAGGTTATCAATGTATGAGGAACTATTCAAACTATTCGAATCCCTCAGCCTCGAGAAGAAGCGGATCGCTGAAGACGCCATGGCTGTCGAAGTTGCAAAACCGCAGACGACCGATATCCTTAGGGCCCAAGTCAGGAAACTTGCCGGAAGTGCTGCCACAATAGATGAGATATTTGAACGCGTTCGACTTGGCCTTAAAATGTTGGACAACAAGAATTACCGGGACGATAATGACCAACCGATTCGCAAGTTCCACCCAACGTGGGTCGGATTTCAGAAGGTGACAACTCGAACGCTACGAATAATGCCTCGAACTGAGTGGCTCTGTTTAAGCGATGGACTACGCTTCTCTGGGATTCTTATAAGACGGCGACCACCACAGAGGTCTATATTCAAGGTGCTCACCCCTCTCCCTCACCTAGCTGGCGCTCTTATTCTCGTTCATAGACTTCGTCAAAACCATCATTCCTATCGTTATAGATATCAAGACCGAGGAAGACCGCAACGACGCACTCCAAGATCTCCAATATTTCATTGAGGTGAATCCTCTGTGCCCCGAATTTTCAAATTCCTGACAATTTTCTAGCGTAAGGATCCATCGGGTCAAACTCAAGACGCGGAAGGGACGAGGGATGATGCAGCTAAACTGTCCCACGATTTCCTCAACCTGCAGCACGAGATGAATGATTTTGCCGATATGTTCGATGTCTTCAATGTCAAGGAAGATATCAAGCAACGTGACAAGGAGAACCAGGAAGAGCTGAAAAGGCTCAAGAACAGTATTAACAAGTAGGTAGTCAGAAGCACGGAATGTTTTGGATGCTCATCTGTTGTGCCTTGTAACATTTAGGTGTTGCGACCTTGTACGTTGATTGACTGACGTTATCGGTTTCGAATAATTCTCCCTTAGGTTTCAGAGTCTATAGATACCGTTGGACAAGGCTCCAAAAATATTGGCATGGGGATGTTATCAGTGTTTGCTACCTTGAACCCGTATGTTACCGGGACAATTCTTGTATGTTATCAAATTTCCCCCTCAGGATGGCTTGAAGTAGTCGTAAAACAGTTCACAGGCCTTCTTGCTGTGGGGATCGGAAGTATGAAGCTTGCAAAATCTGGCCTCGAAATAGGGAGTGAGTGTTATGATTTCGCATTCCTTCTCTATGTGAACCCTTTTTACCATCGCGCCAGAAATAAGGACAGAAATTAAGAAGAAAGAACAGGAACAGGAGAAGATAGAGCGCCTGTTCGAGCTCGAAAAGGGCCTTCAGAGTCAGAAACCCGCTATTCATGAAATCAGTGCGCGATTTGACGATTTCGCAATCATGTGGACTCAGGTATTAGAACCGTTGTGTCGCTCCCATCAAGCTCACTCATTTTCCCAGGTGGCACACGATGCCAAGACCATCTCCCACGAACTTACGACGTCGGCGAACGCGACACAGTCCAAAGTTGAGCGTCGTCTGCCTTTGGTGTACATCGCTAACGGAATTTGCAGGAACTGGCAACGAGGCTTACTTTGATTCAGCGTGGATACACTGCGCTCGGAGCTGCATTGCACGAGTATGGGACGCAGGTGGACCGATCGGGCGTCAGGAAACTGAGTGACTACGACAACATGGTCCCTGAGACATTGAGTGAATATCGTTATCGCGAGGAGAAGGACAAGGTTGCAAAGGGGACCAGGTCAGGGCCCGACTCGGAGGCCGCTCGTCTGTTCTCGCGAATGTCTCTCAGGGCTCACATTTCCTGAGAAATCGATTTCATCACTTGTTGGCGATTAAGTGGAATCGCCGTGTTGAGTGAGGTTGGGTGACTTTAAAGTTTGAAGCGCCAAATCTAGATATTCGGTGCATATGTACCTCCTTTAGCTGGTCACGATCGCGTCTTAGTCGTATCGTGTTCTGGTGGCTAGCAATTGATAATTGAATTCCGCTCGATACTAAGTATGCATATGCGAATGCCCCTACGGGAGACTACGAACGTCCCCACTTAACACAACCGGTTTCAAAAAAAGTCCACGCTGTCACCTCATTGTCCCCATTTACCACATCACCTGGGTCCGCACTGAGGGTTTTGGATACCCTTACTTATGCCTCACCTAACAAGCATGCCCACCTCGAGTTTTTGCAGACGTCCAGGCTCAGGGGGCATCTTTCAAGATCTGAGATTTATAAGTGCGGTATCAGCCTATCAGGACTGACAAGAACTCCCAAATACTGTTCTGCTCCGATGCGGAACCGTGAACAGATCCCCAATAAGTCAGGGCCAGCTGCTGTTTGGTCAGCTGCGCGTCCCGTAGCGATGTGACGAAAGAAACCGCGAGCTCGAGACCAACATTGACGAGGGTTGAGTCAGTAGGCAGCGAAGATCCCAACTTCCTGCTTGGAGCCCAGAGTGATCCACTGCACGTGTGGCATCAGCATGTGACCGCAGTGGGTTGCGTTAGTCGGCGTCAATCCATTCTATTAGACCAATGACAACGTGTTCTTCAGTGCTTAACGTGGGCTTGACGTCGGTATCAGTTTCCGAGGTGAGGACAATTAAATACTGTGATTTGGACTCACTTTTGTATGAGCTGGTACACTCCGAGCCGGACAAACCCGGGATCCTGTATCGCCCACAAACCGCCCTGAGCGTATCATTTACCCCCCAATGTCGACCTTTAAACACATTTGCGATGTGGTCGTCGAGGCTGTCCGAAGCCTATCACCCGAGAAAAAGAAGACCGAGACAACCAGGCAACTCCTGTCCAAGATCAAGAAGCTTGCTGACCATGTTGCCTCTGTCGATGCAGCCTTTGGATCCGTTCGATCTGGTTTGAAGAGGTTGGACGAGCAGAATCTCAAAGGAAAGGATGGTACTCCGTTCCCCAAGTTCCACCCAAGATGGGTCGAATTTCAAAAGGTCAGTCTATGAGTTATCCTGGACCGAGGTATCAGTTAAGGAGCATTCTTACAGCGTTGGACCAAACTCCTCTGGGACTCCTATAGGATGGCAACTAGCGCGGAGGTTTATATCCAAGGTACTTTTTCAACTAGATGAACCCACGCCGTCTTCTACCAAAGTTTCATAGACTTTGTAAATGTGATAATTCCGGTCGTAGAAGACATCCAGACGAAACAAGATTGCGACGACGCAATCAAAGATCTTGAAGGATTTTCCAAGGTGGGTTTTACATACGTAGTTGGAGGTACCTTTCCGCATAGAACAACACCTATGTACTAGCGCGGGAATGACGAGCGAACAAGAGACGAAGCAACCAAATACTCCACGGCTTTTCGCGATCTGGGGAATCAGATTAAGAACTTCGGCATTGAGTTTGAAGGCGTCTTAGTTAAAATTCCCGAAGTTCACAAGGAGTCGATGGAGAGACTCAGGAATCTGGGAGACGAGATATTCAGGTGAGAAGTTATTACAATCTGTAGCAGGATTCTTCGTCACCTCAGGTATCGTTTTCCTAGATTTCATACAATCGTACGTGAATACGCATTTGCTATTTGCTTCTTGTCCGAGTATCATGTTCCAGGTTGACTGGTCCTCCAATGAGATTGTTAATGGCGCGGACAAAGCAATGATGACGACGCCGGGCAGCTCTGAGGAAGTGGATCGTAAGTAATGTTTTTTTTTTCCTTTCAGATGTAATTTCTCTCGTTTGGGATCATGAAGGCATGACGTCGCAAGAGGATGCAAAACTCCATAACCTGGTGAAAGGCCTCGAGGACAACAAGGCCTATATAAACAATGCCACGATGTGCCTTGAGCATTTTGGGGATGCGTGGCAATTTGTATGATACATTGCGTCCATCACTTCAATTTTTCTGAACGGTTCTGCAGGTCGCAGTTGATGCCGACATAATCGCCGGGAAACTTCTGGGTTCCGTTGCAGCAGCCGGGTCAATGACGGTCAGCACGACACTTTTTCCCATCCGTCAACTGGTTCTCAAGAGAGTAAATTCTAGTCTCTTAAACAGGAAGTCAAGCTCCTCGAGGCCAGCTACAAGGTACTGGGTGATGCTCTGCGTCAATACGCGTCCCAGCTCGGCCCACTGGGCGCAACAAAACCGACTGAATGGGATACTCAGCACAGCGCTGCGCATGCAAGGGAAAGAACTCCCTTGATAGAAAGTGGCCAGACGGACGAGGTGGATAACGAGATTAGCCAAGAGGAGAAGCCTATCGACCAGAAGGTGAGTTTCATCAAACTCAGCTTTGTTTTATGCATGACGGATCTCAATGCCAGAAGCCTCGACGAGAATGGGCTATCTGGGGTATAACGTCCAAGATTGCCTGGATTCTTCGTAGTTACTCGCATAAGGCGTAGCCCGGTGCACGCGGTTTGCCACCATACATGACCACTCGTCTATAGCACTGAAGCAATTCGGCTGAATCTACATGCTTATTCACATAAATGTTCTTGTGGACGGCTCAACTCAACTCCAAGTTTGGTCAGGAGAATTTAATATTGATACGGAAACATGGACAGAGAGGGACTCTGTATTGCATATTAACATACGAGTTGTATTCAATATTGTCTATACCTTTACTGCCATTTATTATGTATGCAGATCCTCGTCGACAGAAGTCCAATAAAACGAAAAGTTACGTAGATGCCTTACCACTAGGTGTTGAGGAGGTGGATCGACACCTGTCACCCGGGCTGACAACAGGAGGGTCGAGATGGGCCTACGACGAGACCGGTGGGGGTAATTAGCAGCTGATTTAGATCGGGGCCGCAGATTCTGAACGATGAGGGTAAGACGAGCGGGTGGAATGTCGTCATCGGGGAGTAGGTCGATTCTGGACAACGGGTATTTTCGATGCCCAGAAACGGAGGGAAGTTGGGGGCGTTGGGGTCGCTACCTAGCGGGAAGAGACGGAGGAGGGTTGTGTCGGTGCCGGTGTCATAAAGGGAGGCCGAGTACTGGGGTACGACGACAGGGTGGTAAACAGGGTTTGGGGTACTGTTGGTGACATGCCGGGTGTTTGGTGTTCACTGGAAGGAACGTGGGGTGATGTCATGGCACGGAGCCGGGTGATTGTCAGCAGTGGGGCTCATCCAGCCCGCCAAATTTTGAACACTTTTATTCCCACGGTGCACATATTCACTCACCAGGGATCTCTGACGGAGTTTTAATTTTCGTGAATTTCCCGATCTGATCAACTTCGTCATCCACATTACAGCAGATTGTAGCTAAGTCTCAGAGGGGACAGAGTCCGATAGGCGTTCAGTGCGAGTGAGCTTCATGGGGCAGGGGAACACTAATTATGTAGTATGATTAGCTTATCACTTGGTTTCTCATAGAACAATATCGACTAAGTACATAGATTCATTGAAAGACTCAAGACACGATTGCAGCAGACACACAACCTGAGGTCTCCACTACTTCGTCGTTATCATCATCACGCTAGCAACTGGTTAAGAAGAGGGCCGCTGCAGCTTTGCACGGCACCGAGTTCATTGGGATTCATTTAAATCATCTTATTCCAATCTAAGGGTCATCGACCGGCGATCGGAGCAGTGGTGGCGAGGGGAGATCCCCGGTGAAAAAAAATAGATTTTGCCGGCTTACAGAATATATCCTGGTTGTCTTGCATCATGCGTCGTTGGACAAAAACCCGTGTAGAGCGGATAGTTTGGATAAACGATTGGCAATCGGGATATAACCGCCCTGTGAGCCGCCGACATGTCCTTCGGGCGCTTGAGTGGGGCCTCAGAAACCTCAAGGTTCAAGGCTGACTGGCACGTACTTAGTAGCACGTCAGGTGCATGATCTGAGATAACTCAAATGGGGTATCAGTATTTACAATATTTTGTTTGGGAAAAAGAAGTAAAAGAAAATAACCAATCGGATGTTCCACGCGAAAAGATTCCCCGGTCTCTGTAAACACTTCCAAGCCGCTGGGATTGATTGAATAGACTTAATATTTTCAATATTTACTGGGCTGCGAAATACTATAATGAATTCGGATTTGGCTATGGCATACTGTGTTACGGTGCGTCTGGCAGCTTACTATATGACAGATCTGTTGCAGCGAGGCATTAATGATAACATGTCAAACGTGTTCTCCGGCGCTAAACGTCAGGTTATTTTGGCGTGATGTCGGTTTCAATTGGCGAGGTGAAATGGTTAAATACTGTGATTTCAAGACTCACTTTTGTGTGAGGATCTCAACGTACTGTACCTCCTTAAGCAAATCATCACCTTCCAATGTCGATTCTTGGCCGCGTGCGCGGTGCACTCTTCGGGGTTTCCCGGAACCTGTCCCCCGGGGAAAAGGAGGCCGTCCGCAACAGCATCGCGGAAAAGATTGCCAATCCGGAGACAACCAACGAACTTCTGTCCGAAATCAAGAAGCTTGCCGGCCGTGCTGCGTCTGTTGATGAAGCCTTTCGATCTGTTCGATCTGGTCTGAAGACGCTTGACGGGGAACATCTCGAGGACAAGAACGGTACTCCGATCCCCAAGTTCCACCTGAGATGGGTTGAATTTCAGAAGGTCAGTCTGAGTTATTCTGAACAGAGGCATCATTTAACGAGCATTCTTACTCCAGTATTGGACCAAGCTCCTCCACGACTCCTATAGGACGGCAACTGGCGCGGAGGTTTATATACATGGTATTTCTTCAATCAGATGAATCCGCGCCGTCTTCTACCAGAGTTCCATAGACTTCGTAACTGTGATAATTCCGATCGTAGAAGGCATCCAGACGAGAGACGATCACGCCGATGCAATTAAAGATCTCAAAAAGTTTTCCGAGGTGAGTATTACATACTTAGTTGGAGATATCTTCCCGCCTAAAACATCGCCTACTAGCGCAAGAATAGCGGGCAAACGGGAGACGAAGCAACCGAATATTCCAAAGCTTTTCGCGATCTGAGGAATCAGCTCAAAGACTTCAGCATTGAGTTTGAAGGCGTCGGAGTTAAACTTTCCGAAGTTCACAAGGAGACAGCGGAGAGACTCAAAAATCTGGAGGATGCTATTTCCAGGTGAGTCATGTAAGCCTGTGGCACGGATTCATCGTCATCACAGGCATCATGTTCTCAGGTGTAGGAAGATGGTACGTGAACGGGCATTTTCTATTTACGTTTTGTCCGAGCATCATGTTCCAGGTTGAAACCTTCTTCGATGAGAACATTGGCTTTGGCACCGGCATAGGAATGGTGAAGTCCTTCGCTTCCCTTGCACCTGCTTTGTTCGTCCGGAAACTCGTATGTTATCTCCCTTCCCATTCTGGCAAAGCTATACATTCATCGCGTAGGCGTCTTCCTTTGCTGAGGCCGGTGTGGATTCCTCGTCGGCCGCCTGCAAGGAATTGAACGGTACGTGCAGTAGAAAAAATATATTATTCATTTTAACAAAAAGAATTTCCTCTCAGATATAATTTCTCTCATTCCGCCATACCTAGAGAAGGAGGAAAAACTCGATGGCCTGAAGGACCTGTTAGAAATTCTCGAGCGCAACAAAGCCTCCTTATACGATATCACCGTGGGTCTTGAGCAGTTTGGGGCTGTGTGGCAATTTGTATAATACGGCTCCTCGGCTTCACCAGTTCAATTTTCTGAATGATTTTGCAGGTCGCACATGATGCTGACATGATCGCCGAACAACTCCGGAATTGCGTTGAAATGGGCGGATCAACTAAGGTCAGCGCAACACCTTTTCCCCTCCGTATACCGGTTCTCGAGAGAGAAATTTCTAGGCTTTTAAACTGCGAATCACGCAGCTCAAGGCCGGGTACGAGGGACTTGGCAATGCTCTGCGCCAGTACGCGATCCAGCTCAAAAAAGAAGTGACCCCAGGAACCCTTGAGGGAACAGGACGAGGTGGTGAATAACGAGAGGACTCGGAGAAGGTTGGCGGTGAGAAGGTGAGATTCTAAGGTTTATTATTCTCGAATCCGCAAAAGGTTCCTTACGAAAAGAGCACCTGAGGTATAAGGTCTACGATTGCAGATCATGATAGTGTTCAGCTGCTTCGGTAGGCGCATAAGTAGGCCGTAGCTCAGAGCCCACGGCTCGTTATATGTACTCTTATATAATTACATACTGATTCTATGTACCTCCTTATTATTCAAAACTCCTGTTAATTTGCGTTCGTCTTCAGGCTCCAGTCAGATCATGAAAGATCCCGGGAATAGAAAAAGTTGACACGGAACTACATATATGTTACTCCCTATACCCTAGATATTCTAAGAGTATGATCTTTGAGTCGTTGGATAAGTTACGTCAATGGTCTACACATCGGGGTTTCGGCGGGGGCCCGGTATGTCTAGATGGATAAGGTCAGCATTTGCAACTCCGCGACGACTAAACAAGGTAGGACAAGAGATTACAACCAACTGAAACTATTGTATTCAATGATCATCTGCTGATGCTTCATCCAGCACACTGATAGATTACAACTTAAATATATCAGTATTAGAGTATGTGAAATGCCATTTGTAATGCAATATTATACAAATTCACTCTTCCTGGGCATGAGAAAGGCTTACCACTGAGTTGAAAGTGTTGCATTGAGGGATTATCCACTG
>Ga0307516_10007293_pt1 | contig 12723 bp, 8 predicted proteins | sample 19_EM_MG_FD_203310 | JGI IMG/M metagenome (GOLD analysis project Ga0307516, IMG submission 203310) | Populus trichocarpa ectomycorrhiza microbial communities from riparian zone in the Pacific Northwest, United States - 19_EM | ecosystem: Host-associated > Plants > Roots > Unclassified | place... | reverse complement strand
TAGCCCCCCCCCCCCCCCCCCCCCCCTATAAGGAAATAGGGAATAAAAGAAGAAGGCAAAAGACTCCGACGCCGACGCCCACTGCCCCTCCATCTCGTCCCAGTGGGACATATTTGGGCTTCTTTTCATCGGCTGCAGTTCTCGAACAGGTGTTCCCTGGTCCGCCGAGTACCGTCATCAATGAGACGCCTTGCAGTGGCACTAACGGTGTTGGGGCAAGACTGCGGCGACAGAGTGAGCGACCATGACGACATAGTACAAGCGAAGAACGCAACGAGTGATCTACATATGTAGTGATCCACCAAGGGGGAAACCCCCCCAACCCCCCCGCACAATAATGAGAGAGCCCGCTCAACGCCTATGACTATGACTACGTGGGTGCTCTTGTATGTACGTATGTATGTATGATGCTTGCGCTCGCGAGTTAGTAACTATGCAGTAAACCCAATACATAATTGCATACCATTCAGTCCCCTCCCTTCTGAAAAATAATAATAACAATAGTATATATGTAGCAATTGCTCTCAGTTCACGGTGTGAACAGTACTTACTCATCGCAAGTGAGTGTCCATAAGAAGGGGGAAAAAAACCTCCCACCATTCATCCCGATATACAATACACCGAGCAAAGAAATAAATAAAAAACTACAACGCCGTACGCCATGCATCGCTCCTCCCCGCCCACCAGAGTGCTTGTGTCTAATTCGCTGCGCCGCCATTGCCATCACTGCCACTCCCTCCACCAACACGCTCCCGTGCTTTCCGTTTACCCTTGGCCGCCTTCGCCGATCTCGGCGTTGGAGGCGGTACGGTCGGCGGCGGAGTTTCCGGCGAGGAGTTGCGGGAACTTACGTCACTGCTGAGCTCTGGTACGCCCTCGTCGTCACCGTGTTCGCCGTCATCGTCGTCGTCGTCCGACTCGGACTCCTCGCTGCTGGGTGACAGTGGTGGCGACTGGGGTGTCGGGGTTGGAGCTGCCGCCGAATCCTCTTCTCCGTCGGATTGGGGAGGCGTGGGTAGCCGCTGCGGCGTGCGGTAGACAGCGGGCTGGGGCTCTTTTTCCGCTTCGTCGTCGCTGGCCGGGAGGGAGGTGATCAGGGCCTCTATCGGTGGCTCCGCGGCCTCTCGTTCACGCCGCCGGGCAAGTACCTCTGCGGAGACGCGCTCGTAGAACAGCATGAATGCGTTCGAAGCACGGAGGGCATCTTCCTCCTGGCAAGCACTGATTCGGTCAGTCGGCTGGGGCAGTCAAGGGAAGAAGAGCAACTAACATGACCTCGTGATCGCTGATCCTCCACCACCGGCCGACCCAACTCCTGTACGCAACGTAGTGGCCGTTGTGGTGCCCGCCGTAGTGGGCGACCACGGCTTGAAGTTCGTACACCCCTTCGCCGCCGGCAGCCATCACGTCGCCCTCCTCCTTCTCATCCGCTCTTCCCTTGGCATCACTGATCGCTCTCCCGGGATTTGTGGAAAGTTGCTCGTGTCTCGTGACGACGCCGAGTTCGCCCAGGTCAAGGATAGATGGGAATCTGACGGCAGCGTAGTTCTTCCCCACGGTTCCGGTGAGTGGGTCGAATTTGCTGCGGTTCGTGTGCAGCACCAGCAACCGCGGTGCACGGGCAATCATTACCTGCTTCGTCTTTGTGGACGAGACCTTCAGCGAGCCGTCCAGCTTGACGCCAGGAATGCGCGGGGAGAAATTGTCGTCGTCGAGAGCTTCCTCGATAGCTTCAAGACGAGCAGCGATGGTTTGCGCCATCCGCTGCGACGCCGAAGACGATGGGGCGTCTTTGTTGTCGTTTGTCACAGTGAGCGATGGTGGCGAGGCCGGCGCTGGCGACAGAGATGCACGGAGCTCGGTGAGGCGGTCGCGGATCGAAAGGAGTGTGCATTTGTCGCAGTCCACTTCCGGGATCTGTTCGATTTCGGTGAAGCCGTGGAGGCAGTCCTCCAGGGTTGTTACCCAGGCATTTGGTATCGGCAGCGACAGCGTTGTGAACGGCTGCAGCGACAGCGACTCGACGTATCCGCACTCCAAGCAGCCAACACGCTGCGCCAGTAGCCCTTCGAACGGACTCCTCAACGATGTGTCCCGTGCCACAGCCTGCTCGCGGCCCAGAACTCCCTCCAACCCCACGACCCTTTCGTGTTTCCTGCGCTCTTCAACCGCACCGACCTCCTTTTCCAGCACGCCCATCAACCCCTGGAGAAATTCCTGGGCGTCCTGCTGTTCGTTGAACATCCAGCCCCTGGTGCCGCCGCCGGCCTGGGTGATTAACGAGCTAGCGGTCTCGACCTTTGGGCGTTCCGAGACGGTGTTGAGGTCCTCGACGAGGTTTGCCAGGGTCTCAGCCGTGATTCCGCCTTCGATCGCATTCAACCACGCCCTGAGTCCCTCGAGACTAGCCAGAGCCTGCAGCACCGCATTCTGGTAGCAAGTGTTGCCGACGTTCCAGAGGCCGCCGACCGCGCCGCCGCCGTCGCCACGGGGCGGTGCGCAGCCGACGATCGACGCGGCGCGGTTGCGGACTTGGCTCACCACCTGTCGCGGCGTCGTCGCGAAGGCGTTCTGCAGGCGCTCGCGCGCCGCGGGTCCGAAGAGGCGGCCCGCCATCAGCGCGACGGCGTCGAGCGGCGACGGAAGCGCGAGAAGGTCGGCGAGCAGAAAGTACAGCAGCAGAACCCCCCCGACGACCACCGTGAGCACCGTTGTCAGCGGGATGTTGGGCTCGTACTGTGTGTATGCGTGCTCTGGGGGCGGTGAACGGTAGTTGTTGCGGAACGACGGGGACGGCATTTCGGGGAGCGGCGCCGTCACACGCCGGGAAGATACGAGGTCGTGGTTGCGCGAAGGCTGTTTTTGTATTGCGTTTGCCCTTCGGGGGGGCGGGTGGCTCTGGGATGCGGGCTCTGAGGTGTGTTATTGTGCGTTGGGACGAAATTCTGCAGGTTTCTTTGGGCGGGCGGCACGGGGAGGGAATATATCGCTGTCAACAAAGGTGGAGGGGGTTTGTGATTGGGCGTAAGCGGACAAGAGACATAGGAACCGGTCTTGTTTTCGCGTCTGGTGGTAGGTCCTGTGTGGGTGATCACGGGGATGCAGCATGGGTGGAGTGTGGAATACACCAGAGTGGTGGCGCCGGGTAACTAAACCTGGCTTGGCGATGCGTGCGGCGCTTTTGCGGGTGTGGGCAACCATGCCCGCACTACTACCACCGCCTACCTGCCAGAACCCACTCCCGCCAGCTTACTCGCCCGCCCGATCGCCCGCCATGGTCCGGCCGGCCAAGCACGCGGCCAACCACGGTCGCGCAATCTTCATCTACAACAACATCCAAACCAACCAAGTCGTCTACTCCCTCACGCGCAGCTTGAACGTCCGTTCCGCCCCCCCCACTCCCGGGCTCCGCGCCACGGAAGCCGCTGACGCCGCGAGACCCACTGCTCTAGAACAATGACGCGCTCAAGCAGCTGCCATTCATCGCGAAGAAGACGGTCCCCGCAGCGCTGCGCAAGGACCACTGGTCGCCGCTGGCGACCGTTTCGTTCCCGGCGCCGATGCTCGGGCTCAAGACGTTCCACAAGCTGCGCGAGTTCCGGAAGCTGCACGAGACGCAATGGGACCCCAAGCTCTTCAAGGAGCCGAGGAAGAAGCGCAAGTACGCCATTATGGACCAGAAGGCGAACTCGATCGCGGACCTGGCCGAGAGCCTGCGCATCGAGATCGAGCGCTCCGCGGCCGCCGGCGTGCCCGTCAACAACGGCGACATCGTCGTGCGCTGGCGCGATACCCTGGACGCGCAGTACGCGCCCGACTGGCCGAAACCGGTGGAACACACGGATCAGGGCAGGTCCGACCGGCCGTACATGGCGCCGAAGGTGGAGCTGCGAAAGGCGGCAGCTGTCCCGCAATTGGACGCAGCGAAGAAGGAGGCGGCGACGACGACGGCGTAGAGGGGGTGGGATGTGTATATATCAAGCTCGTAACAGTAGGTGGGGCGCCCGAAATAGGTAGCTCCACAATTGGCCGTCGATCCGCTTCCGTATTGCCAAAGATGTGTATTTAAGTACATTGCACTGCCACACAACACTACCGCCCCTTGGATTTGTAGGTCGTGTATCTATGGTAGATGTGAATCTGCGGGTGACCCCCCCGAGCGTTTCGCATCCCGTCCGACTCGGGCAGGGCAGAAGGGCACACTCCAGGCACGCATGATCGAGACGCCAACCCCAGCGCTGCCTCTTGTGGTGGGTGGGTAGAGTGCTACCCACATAGGGATAAGCTCCAAGGTTTACTAGGGTTGAACGCGGGGTCTTCGCACATTCCCCAAAATTATTCCGTTCCGGTTGCACATCTCACGTCCGACTACCTCGCAAACCCCACCACCACACCTACCTGACATCTCGCCCACGCACGAAAGAGCATCCGGATGAGTTCCCAAGCGCCCCCGCCCCCGCCGGCGACGCTCAGCGCCGCACAGATCCCAAAGTGGGAGCTGGGAGTGGCGCTACTGCTCAACTTCTGGCCGCCGCTGACGGACGCGGTGGGGTGCCAGTGGGGCGGCGCGGACAGCAGCGACAAGCGCGACTGGCTGTGCGGCGCGATCGCGGACCTGTGGGAGACGGTGCCGGATGCGGACGAGTTCGAGGTCGAGAGCACGCTCGTGCAGGTCATGGAGGACGAGTTCGATGTCGCGCTCGAGGACGACAGCGCTTACGAGGTGCGTCGCTCGCGGGAGGGAAGCGCGTTGCTGACGGGCGAGCAGGTCGCGAAGAAGGTCGTCGAGCTGCGCAGACGGGTCGCCGAAGACGACTTCACCGCCGTCGACACGCTCCACCAGCGGTTCCTGGCGATGCCGCAAGGCCAGAGGATCCGGCCGCCCACGGTCGAGGCTGTCGACCAGGACGCTGGCTCCAGCGAGGACGAAGACGAGGACGAGGACGAGGAGATGGGAGATGCGCCGGCCGCTGCTGCGCCGAGGCAGAAGGAGAAGGACGAGCCCGAGATCGACGAGGACGGGTTCGAGACCGTCAGGAGGCGCAAGAGGTAGTGCTCACGTTCTCGCGATACAATGGGTGGCCATAGGCGTTTGTGTGCGGGGGTGGGGGGGCTAGATAAAAGTCGGGAATAGAAAGCGGGGGTCTTTTCTTTCGTACTTCATCGTGTATTTATTTATGTATTATTCCTACATCTTGGAGCCCGTAGGCTATGGCCGGTATAGAAGGGGTGGAAAAAACAACGAGAGCAGCAAAACAGGTGTGGATAACTACGGGAGGAAACAGACGCGCAAGCCCGGCAAAGGAAATCCCCCACCGGGCCGCCGCTTGCCGCGCTCCATCCGCGCGCTCAGTCGTACTAAAAGAGGTCGTAGGTTGCGGTGATCGTCATTGGTGCATGATACATACATATGTAGATAGCATTCTCCGTGTCATCCAGCATGTAACTAGTTAGTTAGTTGGCGATTGCTTATCCCGTGTGAGTGTCCGGCCGTACCACAGTCCGTCACTCGATTCAGTAGTGTAGGGGTATCATGGGCGCTTGCCAATCCGGCCTACTGCGCCCGACCCGGGTTCAAATCCCGGCTGAATCAGCCGCTTCTTTTGTTCTTTTTTTCCCTCTCCATTGCGGTAGATAAGCCCGAAGCCCGAGGAGTAAGTTACATACTTTTACCCATGTCGTCCCCTTTTAGCTAGCGGGTTGGGCGTGGCTCTCGTCAGCCGGGCATCGCACGATGCTGGGTGGTCCGCACTATGTATGTCCAGGCAAAGCCCCGAGAGTACACTATCTACACGGTTTAAAGTTTCACACGTCTACAACCGCTCTTCCCACGCCCTATTGTCTCATTGTGCGCTCCGTTTCGGCCGGTCTCGGGCATGCAGGGCGGAGAGACCAGCAGTGTGGCTGGATACATATCATACCTATCACCCGCGTCGGCGAACGGGCGTGCGTGGAATCCGACTCGCCGGTCCGCGGTGCGGTGCGGTGCGATGCGATGCGATGCGATGCGATGCACGGCGACATTCCTCCGCGCCCTCTGGCTGCGTTGCTGCACACACGCACATGCCATGTGGACAGCGGCCCCCGTGTTTCAGCGCCCGGGCGAGTGAGTCCCCATGGCGCGCAGTCCCTCGTACATATCATGTAGTTATACGGGAAACTCCGCCGCCCCCTGCGGGCTGGATACCGCCGCTACTGCTATCGCTCGAAACGTCTGCACATCACGATGAGTCGTTCCAGTGTGGCCGTGCTCGGTACGTGCTCTAGACTACACGCAGAGCATAGAGCAGTCTGACGGTGTATGTATGGCATGAGAGTACGGTAGCCAACCAACTACCTTGCAATGCGACCCTTGCAGCTGTCTGCGTCGCGACTCACGGGTGCAGAGTAGATACACTAGGTAGATATCTGCAGTTAGGGCTGAACCGCCGGGCCACCAGGTATGAACGTAGAGTGCACATGTGCTATACACAGTCTTCGATGTCCCGTATGCGCAGCTCGATTCCATTCCGCACCGTGTCAGGTGACGGCTGTGTGGGGCGCGATTCCGGAGCAAAGGGGGGCGGGGACGGCGGGGACGAAGTCCGGCCGTGCCAGGCCGCGGCATGCGGCAGCTTGGCAGTGCTCGCCGCGGCGGGGCCAATCAGTCGCGTTGCGCACATCGGTGGGCGGAGATAGGTGCGCGGGCTCAAGCCAATGGCTGGGCAGTGCACGCGAGAGCGAAGTGGTGAGTGTGTGGTGAGTGTGCGGTGAGTGTGCGACCGAGGCCAGTGCGACGTTGCACCGGACAACGGCGCATCCTGGGCGGCGTGCAGGCTGGGCGCAGTGGAGTGGGGGCCGACCTGACCTGTCGCGAGCACGCTTGCCGGTGTGGGCGCTGAGGATCTCGGCATGCGTGCAGTGTGTGGGTTGTTCCTGAGGATCGCCGGGCTGGGGCGGCGGCGGGTCGCACTGACTGTGCTGTGCGTGCTGTCCGCTGACATGCCGCTGCCAGCCCGGCCGTCTGGCTGCAAGCGCACAGCTGCCAGCCAGGAAGCCCGTGCAATGTGCGCTCCGCACCTCCGCTCCCACCCTCCGTCCTCCGTCCTTCTCTTGCAGATGCAGCCTTGCTGCGCAAAACTGGCTGTCTCCAATGGGAACAACTGGGGATCTCCCCCCGTCCGCCAGGCTGGGCGGCGGAGGATCGATTCGTATATAAACCCCCACCCCGTCCCGCCATCGCGAGCTTCTCTTTCGTTTCCCCGTATTCCATGCTCGAGACATCTCCCGACAGCCCGCACTCTCCCACATATACACGCATCATGTCGCAGCCAAACACCTCCAGCGCAACGCAGCACTACACCACGGCCGCCAGCGCGCCGCGGCCGTCAGCGCCCCGTCCGCCGCGTCTGCCGACACCGGAACTGAAGCCGATGCCGATGGGCATGTGGCCCAGCAGCGGCTACTACGTGCGCTCCTCCCTCTCCTTCCTTCTCTCCGTCCTCCGTCTGTCGTTCCGTGCTAACACTCCCTACCGCAGAGCTACGGCAAGTAACACGCCGGCAAAAAAACAACACATCTTCCGATACCAAAATGAGATTCTTTCCCCGCAATTCCGCCCCTTCCCCCGAGCATCGACAACTGCTCGGGCTCGAAGTTGGGGCTGTGCGAGCTGCTGCGATTTTTGTCCCCCCCCCGGCGTGCGTCCAGACACGGTCGGTCGAGTGGTGCGTTCGTCGTCATGGATATCGGCACGGAGCGGCGGGAGCTGGATGCAGTGCTGCTGCCGGCGCTGCACTGCAGCGTGGACACCGGCCAGCAACCGGCGAGGAGCGGGGAGGCCCAGCTGGGGCGGACGGAGGGAGCCAGACGGGGAGGGGCGGGGGGGCCGAGATTTGTGTACTGCGTTTGCTGCGAACTTGCTGTCTGTTCTGCTGTCGATTATTGCTGCGGATTACTACTGTCCTGTTTATTTCGTGTGTGTCCACCGGGCACATGACATAGCCCGGACTGCGCGCACTCACAATGGTAGATTGTGATCGAGCGAACACGGTAGCAGGCTGTGGGCTGTGGGCTGTGGTGTGGTGGTGATGCCGTAAGAAAAGTCAGCGGAAAAGAAGAAAAAAAAACACCCCCCCGTTGGACGGGATGAAGGGATGGGATGCGCTGCATATGCACGATATCGAGTACATATAGATACACACGTGTGCGCCTCACCTCTCGCCCCATCGAGGACGGGCGGGCAGGGGAAAGTAACTAGAGTGGGAAAGGCACGGTTCGGCGCGTGGCTGTGCGTCCAGCGTCGCTGTTGCCTATCATTCTCTGGAGAGTGAGATGTGGGGGGTAAGGTTGACTCTGCTTCATGGCACGTCGCTCGGTGGCTTCTGCCGTCGGAGCTAGCCGACGCGGTGAGACAGGCGCCGATGTCGCTCCGACGCAGCGAAGCCCACCACCAATATGCATCGGACCAAGCAAAATGGCAAAACATAGCAGAGCCAAGAAGTGGGATAGATTGCGACGTTGAACTCGGATCTAGTCTGGAGAGGTAATTTGCTTGGGCAACTGTGGAAATTGTTACCTCCACCAACAGCAATCCAGCGCCGCGCAGCATGGGAAGACTTGGGGGAAAAAAAAGAGCATTGATCTCACCGATGGGCAGTACGTACGGTCCCATTCTCATCCCGGCCGCAGTTGTGTTGACGGAATGCTGCAGAACTCAGCCGCGAACAATATCACCGCCTCACTAGCCACACCAGATGCAGTATGATAGATAGATATCTAACTACTAGCCACAGCTGACTCAGCAGGGCCGAACCCTAACGGGCGGATCGTCGGTTGGCCAGAACGGAACTCCGCAACCACGACCGACTCGAACGGCGGACAGAGCACGCTGCTTAGCCGGCTACTCGATCGCGCAGACGCACCCGCAGCGGCCGGCTGTCTCGTCCACGTCGAGCATGATGCTCGGCAGCTTCACTGCAGCGGTCGGCGCAGGCCGGGCGGTCTTGGCCGTCGTCGTCGTTGTCGCCGGCGCGTCGGCGCCCTTGGCGCCGGGCGCGACGCAGTCGCCGTCGGACGGCGTCGTGAAGGGAATGCCGTCGACCTGGTCGCGGGTGGCGTTCTCGCCGGGGTGCGGGTATGCGACGGCGGCACCGGCGACGCTGGCGCACTGGCCGGCGGCGATGTGGCCGGCGATGTGCATGTCGCCGAGGAACATGTGCGGACGCGCGCGGAGGTCGTCGTCGGCGCCGCCGACGATCTCGACGCGGGCGCAGTTCATGTAGAACTCGCCGCGGTTGCCGGAGACGGCGATCCACGTCCACGCGAACAGCGCCGCGCCGGAGCGCGTGCGCGCCGGCACGACGAACTCGAACCGCTGGTCGGTCCCGGCGGCGACGAGGTTCGATCCCGCGGCCGCCCCGCGCGGACACCCGCCCTCGAACGAGTGCAGCACCCTCCACGTGACGCCGCCGTCCAGCGACAGGCTCGCCTGGCAGCTGCCGCCCGAGTGCGCGGCAAGCGTCCCCTCGCCGCCCGTCGCGCCGTGTCCCAGGATCCTGCGCGCCAAAGAACAAAAGTCAGTCTGGTCCCGAGATGGGGCGAGGGGCGGAAAGCACGCACTCGAAGTAGGCGCGCTCGCCCGCGCGCCACCGCGTCGTCGCCGACGTCGACAGTGCGCTCTTGTGCAGCCCCTTGCACGGAAACTGGCTGCCGTCCGCCGCCAGCGGCGCGTTGTAAGCGTTGCCCGCCAGCGTCTCCGGCGGCGCCGCCAGCGGGACCGGATACTTTATGCGTGCGTGCGCGGCGACGAGTGGCAGCAGCAGCAGCGGCAGCAGTGTAAATCGCATGGTTGGGTGTCGAAGTAGCGGCCGGAGAGCGGCTGTGTATTTGTGTTTGTGTGTGTGTTTGTGTGTGTGTGTGGGACGGACGGACGGACCCCAAAGCCTCTTTTATACCAGCGGCCGGACCATCGATGGCGTTCTGCGTGGATGCCGCGGGATCGAGTCGACTAGCGGAGGACGTTCGAGTTGCCCCCAGCGGGCAGCGGCAGTCGTGCGATGGGCTCTGCCGCGGAGGGCCCCATCGAGTGCACGCACGAAAACAGCACGAATCGCACGCAGTGCCCGAGGGACTCCAGAGAACAGTAGGCACATACACCTGTAGTCGCAGTCGATGCCGAGTGACACGGTGTGCTCTGCCGCTGCCCACGGGCCGCATCGGCCGGAAGCCCCCAGGGGTGGGATGGGATATCCGCAGCGCCGCGTGAGAGGCAGAGAGTCAGCGTGTATCTGCAGCAGCGCAGAGCACGGCAAACGTCAAAACTTCATACCTTATTATTATTTTATCGGAAAAGGTCTCGAATGGGTACCACTTTCTTTTGGTGGAAAAGATCCCAATATGCCCCAGTCGGCCGTGTGATATTCTATGAGTTCGCACGCTTGTTCGCTAGCTCGTTGTCTACGTGTTTTCCCCTCATGCGCTCGCGGTTCATGGGAGCTCGCAGCCTACTCGTCGTCGCTCGCCTGGTCCATCTGCTATCTACAGTCTTGCAGACCTCGTCCCGTCACCCTGAGTACAACAAGCACGATCAGCAAACCAGAGCTCGTCTGCAGATTGAAGTCCCTTGCTACGGTCCGAAATCAAGATGGTTTTGTGAATGCGCGGTCTAGTTCCAGCAAGTCCCTTACGTGACGAGCGGCAAGATGATTGGAAATTGGACAGATAATCCTTTAAAAGCGGTGTGTCTCTGGATCAGTAACCAGAGTGTGTGTATGTCGTACCGGGATTGCTTCGCCGTAAACGTTCTGGGTAACCAGCAAGCCGCTGATACTGTCCGAAGAAGTGTCTGGCTCTGCGTGCTGTCTGGTAGCTAACATCGACCTGGTATCTTAGCTGCATGGCTTAGATGACTCTTTACGGCTTGTTATGTTCTCCGATGGGAATGACTGTGGGTACACCACGTTCGAGCCACTTGCTACTGCCGCTGGCACCGCGGCGGGTGATGGCGGCACTGCGACAGCTCCGCACACCTATGTATCGATTGCACTGTTCCGACGACAACACACTGGGACAAGGGCCAGAACGCTCGTACATATGTAGATAGCACATTGGTGGGTACATAGATGCAAGTAAAGGCTTACAGTGTCCTTGATACCATGTTAACTCCAGCGACTGCATCTCTAATTTTACAGGTCCATCATATCTGTGACCTGTCTTCAGCACCCGTGGTGTGAACTCCTTAGTTTCTGCCCAAGGTTTGGAATGTGGTCTTTGAATCCATCAAAATGGAGTTGAAGGGCCCTCCCCCTTCTCAAGCTCCAGCGAGGGTGGCTAGGAGGTGGTGGTAACTGCCACTCGAGGTAGTCGAAGTGACTGCAGATGGGTGCTCGGTGGTGTTCATAGCAGGGAGGTACTAACACAGTGATTGCGGTCTTTTCCTTTCCCTCACGCAGAAGCGAAGGGAGTGATAAAATATCTCTTGCTGACTGGAGCATTTGGGTGCTTTTCCACCAAAAAAAAAAAAAGGTTGGGTATTTGAGACTTTTCCATTTTTTTTTTTAATTCGACAAAAGTCTAAAAATGCACTACCTACTTTTTGGCCACTTAACTAAGTAGTCTAATCCACCCTACTTTTGCCACAGGTAACTTTTGGTGTGGCGCAGCAGTGTAGTCATGCGCACCACAACTATCTACCTACATAAGTACCTACCGGTATGTATTTAACCGTCGATCAACAACTTTACTGCATACATTCTATGTATAAGGTATGTATGCGATGTTGAAACCCATAGGAGCAGTGAAAAGCGAATTAAATTCTTCCCAATCTCATCACAGGTACTGCGACTCTACCCCCACATCACCACATTGTTTGGCAGCTGTGTAGAGCATTACCTGCCGTATCTCCAAGCCCACCCAGCCGCTGCATTCCTCTTGTCGAATTGTCCCTGTCTGTGTTGCGCATACACCTTTTCGCCCCCTCCCCTTCTCCGGCCTTCTTCAGGTGCTACAGAATGGGTGGATAGCTGTGGGTATCGCCGACTATTTGAAAAAGAAGCCGAGCGTTCACCCGTCTGCACCGACGGTATCCGGGTCGAAGCTATGGGTTTTGGGTGTCGATCAAGGGTTTGTAAAGTTGAAGGATTTGTGCTATGTACGCCGTACGCAGTGCGTTGCGTTGCGTTGCTGCGCCACACCAAAAGTTTACCTGTGGCAAAAGTAGGGTAGACCAAAAAGTAGGGCATTTTTTTTAGACTTTTGCCATTTTTTATTTGACACATGGTCCAATATGGCATAGTTTTCGGGGGGGGGGGAGCGGGTTGAGTCAAAGTGCCGTGGTTTTGTTCGGCTGTTTGTCTCCGTACTTTATTCAGCGGCTTTATTCCGGTATTCGGTAGTTGCTTTATTTTTTTATTTTTTTTATTTTAGATTTATTCATTAATCGCGTGCGACCTTATAAAGATCACGGCGATAACAAACTATCCGGTTTACTGGCCATCGTCCGGACCTCGGCCTCGACCAGGTGAGGAAGAGCGGCCGCTCCTCCGCCAGACTCGGTAGATCCCAGCGCACTCCAGCAATAAGTCGGGTGATACCTCATGAAGCGCACGGTCCCACAAAGTACATAAAGTACTAGGCCAAAAGTTTCCGTACACCCAGGTACAACTGCCCATGATGCCCTCACTCAACCTTCTCGATCCCCACAACCACAATTTAGAAAGTCTCAGTAGTTGGCATACATCATGA
>Ga0307516_10007292_pt1 | contig 12723 bp, 17 predicted proteins | sample 19_EM_MG_FD_203310 | JGI IMG/M metagenome (GOLD analysis project Ga0307516, IMG submission 203310) | Populus trichocarpa ectomycorrhiza microbial communities from riparian zone in the Pacific Northwest, United States - 19_EM | ecosystem: Host-associated > Plants > Roots > Unclassified | place... | reverse complement strand
AGACATGTGTCGGCGCCTATTGTAGTGACTTCCTGGAAAGTCTCGATGAAGCGTCGTTCTTCACGAATCCTCAACCCAGCCTCGGCCCATCCCTCGTCCCATCCTCGCCATACACGTCCACCACTACCCGGAGCCCCAGCGCGACCAATCTCACGCAGCAGTCGACGTTCTCACCCTCGACTACGGCCACGACCTTGTCAGAACCTGCGAATCAGGGCCCTGAATCCAGCGTGCCGTCGTCCAGTGAAACGTCAGACTCGGCTAGCGTGCTGGCTTCGACGAAAACGGAGAAGTTTTTGATGACTGCTGCTGATCAGGAGCCGGGATCTCGGGATGAGCGGCTTAATCGTGTTATCAGGACCAAGTACGAGGCGGGGCTGTTGAAGCCGTATAATTATGTCAAAGGGTATGCACGGCTCTCTCGGTGGATGGACCGAAAGTGCGTTGTCCGGTGATCATGGCTCCCTCGTGTTGACGATCTTTTGCTTAGTGTGTCACAAGAGTCGAAGCAGCAAATACTGCAACCGTTGTCGGTCCTGCGACCTAAATTTAGAGTGAGCAATGTGAATGAGGACAGTTTTTACTCATGGCCAATGTTGTGAATTTATAGGCTGTTGCCCAGTCTTTGCGAGATATCGTGGGTTGGGTTTTGTCTGCAACAATCGAGCATCTCATCATTCGGTCGTTTTAGGACCTCGTGTTTATCGAGGAGGCTTTTGAGAGGCTATTGCTCGATTATGACCGGGTGTTTTCCGCCATGGGCGTGCCGGCTTGTCTATGGCGGCGGACAGGCGAGATATACAAGGGGAATCGCGAGTTTACCGAGTTGATTGGTCTAGATGGGTACATGATGCGTGACGTACGTACCCTTTCTTATTCATGTTGACATGATGGTTGATTCGTTGTAGGGTCGGTTGACCATATACGAGTTGATGGCCGAAGAGTCTGCTGTAAATTATTGGGAGGTGAGAGTGGTTCTCCTTCATGCATTCGGAGATGCTGACGTGGACAGAAATATGGACATGTGGCGTTTGATTCGAGCCAAAAGGCCGTGTTGACGTCGTGTGTGTTGCGTTATAAGCCGGTGATTAACGTAAAGGAGAGGAAGCAGGGGCAGGACGAGGGCGAACAGCCGCCACGGGAGGAAGGGTTCATCAACTGCTGTTTTTCGTTCACGATCCGGAGGGACAAGTGGGGGATACCGACGATGATTGTGGGGAACTTCATAAAGTGCTAATGTATTCATTATTATTTACGTGGACCTGTATTCGCTATGCTATGTTTTGTATTTGATCGCATCTTCTCCGCCACCACGACGACGTCCTCCGGCTGTCCACGCGGACCACCGCCCTTGCATGGAAGCATAACAGTGGAAATACCCGAACACCATCATCCCATTCCCTCTGACATGCCTCCTCGCGCATCTGGCATGGGCGAACGCAAAAAGCGCCTCCTGACCGGCCAAAACCTCGACGAAGTCGCACTGAGCTCATCGACCCAACATCGACATGTCTACCGTCCCAATCGGAGTCCATCACCGCCCGCCTCTGCTTATTTCCAGCTGGCGCCCGACGGGTCCTCCCCGAGTGCCAGCTCACGTCTGCGCCCGACGCCCAATGCCGAAGCCCATTTTGCGTATAGTACTACGCTACGTAGGCATCCGTCTGAGGCAGCGGCGATGCCATCCCCCGCTTACATTGCCAGTGCAGTTAATGCGGAGGCTTCGAGCTTGTGGTCGCGCGTGGTGGGGTTTGTGACGGGGAGGAAGGATGAGTATGCGAGGCTTGAGAATGGGTTGGCGACGGCGCCGACGACGACGAACGGGAGGGTGAGGGATGAGGTGAGGGCGGCGAATACGGCGTCGGCACAGTTTGCTCATACTTCTGTTGAGGTATGTGGGTTGGTTGTTCTGTATGGCATGGGATGTTCTCAACTATTTTTTTTAGGGGACGGTGTCGTACTTCCGGACTTCGGTTGAGCGGGGCCTTCTTCGATCCGACATTTCAAATCTACTTTCAAGATATGGATACAATGAATTTTCTGTCTCGTCACCGGAACCTGCGTGGCTCAAGTTCGCAAAAGGAATATATGAAAGTCCTCTAATTTTGTTATTGTGTGGCAGTGCTACTATCAGCGCTGTAATGGGAAACGTCGATGACGCTATCAGCATCACAGTCGCTGTGCTAATTGTATTGACGGGTATGTGCTATTTTTCTTCGTCCGCCTGTCGGTTTCTCAGCATCGTTTGGGTTCGTAGTTGGATTTATCCAAGAACGACGGTCGGAGAAAAGTCTTGAAGCTCTCAATAAGCTAGTCCCACATCACTGCCACGTCCTCCGGTATGTGTTTTAGAAGTGAGATCTCATCGTGTTGATGTTCACAATGTCACAGAGAAGGCGAGACGATGCATGTCCTCGCAAACGAACTCGTACCTGGCGACGTCGTCACCTTTTCAACTGGAGACAGAATACCAGCCGATATCCGCATCGTCCACTCTATAGACCTCGAGATCGACGAGAGCAGCTTGACGGGCGAGACAGATGCGCGGAGGAAGACTGATGAGACTTGTGCGTTTGAGGGTGGTCAGGGGAGCTCTTCGGGGGACCCGGTGGCTCTTGCGGATAGGACGTGCATAGCGTATATGGGAACTTTGGTTCGTAATGGTGGGTGTTGGTTTGGTTTTCGTGCTCAGAGCTAGTTCTCACGATTTTACAGGTAGAGGGACTGGTATTGTCATCGCGACGGGGACTGCTACAGAGTTTGGTGTGATCTTCTCGATGATGCAAGATGTGCGGTTTTTGATTTCACGAATGAAAGAGATGGAGTGACCTTTTTTTATGACTAGGTTGAAGAAAAACGGACACCGCTTCAGCTTAGTATGGATGAGCTCGCTACGAAGCTGTCTATGCTGTCGTTTGGGGTCATTGGTGTTATTTGCCTGATTGGAGTGTTGCAGCAGCGGTCTTGGTTGGAGATGTTCACGATTGGAGGTGTGTGTTTCGATTTGGGTTGTCAGGAGCGGGAGCTGACTCGAATCTTGCAGTTTCTCTTGCGGTGGCGGCTATTCCTGAAGGTCTCCCCATCGTGACGACGGTGACCCTGGCTCTTGGAGTGCTTCGGATGGCGAAACGGAAAGCGATCGTGAAGAAATTGCATTCTGTGGAATCTTTGGGATCTGTCTCGGTCATATGTTCTGACAAGACAGGTGAGTTTTTTTATTAGATTTTACAGATCAGTCTGAAACGAGACTTTAGGCACATTGACGAAAAATGACCAGACTGTGACGGAAGCGTATGTTGTGGATGAGACGGTTGCTCTGGATCCTAGTTCGACGACACCGTATCCGGGGTCGATATCGCCTGCACTGAAGAAAGCGGTCGACATTGGGGTTCTGTGCAATAATGCATCGTTGGCTCGAAATGAGGATGGAGTATATGTTGGACAGGCAACGGATGTCGCATTGCTGAATGTGTTGGACGTCTTTGGGCTTCCGGATCGCAGAAGCGTGAGTCTTCCTTTCTCCTGTAGGGTGTATGTCAATCTGATGGACATGACGCAACGCAGAGCTTTGAACGGCTATCGGAGCGACCTTTCAACTCTGAGCAGAAGTTTATGGCTGTCAGCGGAATCCACCGCGATGGTCAATCGAGTGTGAGCCTGAGCGTGAATGGGAGCGGCGCGCGGGAGATGTATTACATCAAGGGTTCGATCGAGGCCATTCTGGATCGATGCAGGTTCTACTATGTGACGGACGAGTCTACGCCCGCGTTGGATGGGAACACGCGGCAGGTGATTCTATCAAAGGCACATGCTGCGGCGTCGAGGGGTTTGCGGGTGCTAGCGATGGCGTATGGGTATGGGTCTGTTGAACCATCTCGGCCTGGGACTCCTGACCCTTTGCCTGAGGTGGCGGAACGGACGAATTTGGTGTTTGCGGGGTTCCAGGCGATGTTGGATCCTCCGAGGAAGGGAGTTGCGGATTCGATTGGGTTGTTGCAGAGTGCTGGAGTGCAGGTTGTGATGATAACTGGGGATTCGGAGCAGACTGCGTTGTCGATTGGGCAGAAGCTTGGGTTGAGGGTTGGGAGAGGAGGAGGGACGAGTTATTGTTTGACGGGGAGGCAGATTGATCAGATGACGAAGGGGCAGTTGAAGGAGCGGGTTGGGAATGTGAGTGTGTTTGCGAGGACGACGCCGAGGCATAAGATGGCGATTGTGGAGGCATATCAGTCGAGGGGGGCTGTTGTTGCGATGACGGGTGATGGAGGTGAGTCAGGTTTTTTCTTTTTGGAAGGTTCGGAGCTGATGTTCTATTAGTCAATGATGCACCTGCGTTGAAGATGGCGGATATTGGGGTGTCGATGGGAAGGAGCGGGACGGACGTTGCGAAGGAAGCTGCCGATGTGATTCTTGTGGATGATAATTTTAGCACTATACTTCCGGCGGTTGAGGAAGGTGAGATGGTTTTTCCTATTTTTCTTTTGCGTTTGCTGACTTGTGGGATCAGGCAAATCGATATTCCACAACATTCAAAACTTTCTTGCGTTCCAGTTGAGCACGGCTGCCGCTGCTCTGACGCTGATTACGCTGAGTACGATGCTGGGATTGAGTAATCCCCTGAACGCGATGCAAATCTTGTTCATTAACATTCTGATGGATGGTGAGGGGATCTTTTTGGGTTGATTCTTTCTTTCTGATCATACTTTTACTCTAGGGCCGCCTAGTCAGAGTTTGGGAGTTGATCCGGTGGATGCTGCGATCATGCGGAGACCGCCGAGGAAGAAGGATGCGTCGATTATTACGCGGCGGTTGCTGTACCGGGTTCTGTTCTCGGCGTCGATCATTGTGTTTGGGACGCTGTTTGTGTACATCTTTGCGTTGGAGGATGAGAAGATGTCGAGACGGGAGCAGACGATGGTGAGTTTCCTTTTATCTCTTCTTTTTATCTTTTTTTTTGATTTCATACTACAGACATTCACATGCTTCGTGTTTCTGGACCTGGTCTCTGCGGTCCAGAACCGTGGATTGGGGTGTGGGCTGTTCCAGAACAAGATGCTGGTGACGACGGTTTCGGTGTCGGCTGTGACACAGCTTGGATTGGTGTATGTGCCGTTTATGCAGAGGATCTTCCAGACGGCTGCGCTGAGCTTTGGGGATCTGTCTGTTATTCTGGGGTTGGTGGGGACGAGTTTGGTGTTGCACGAAGGGAGGAGGACGTTTGAGAGGAAGAGGGCTGCCGAGGAGACCTTTGTGAGTGTGATGGAGGAGTTGGCGTGAATAGCTACCGATCTAGGAACTATTTATTCGTTGCATGATGACAATGTGCAGACGAACTTTGTCCAGGGTGATAGGGTGGCACATGACCTCTTCGTAACTCATCCGGCCACCACCACCAGCTGCTCACCGCCGACGACGACGAGCCCGACCCAGAGTCCGGCTCAGCCTTCGTTGAAGGCTGTCAGACGTCTCCATTGAAGGCTGTCATTCGACCCCGCAGAGAATGCAAGTGACCACCCACCGACCGCCCAAGGACCTCTCCCGCTCTCGCCGCGCGGGCATCGCCAGCCCCCCTGCGGGCTTCACCCTCCAGTGGCAAGACCAGGACATCGACCCTCCCATCCCCTCTCCACCCCTCCCGGTCCGCTCCCCACTCCGCCCCGTCTCCAAGTCCATCAGCAACAGCTCGACCATCACCACCAACACAACGCCCGACGCCCCCACCCCCACCACCTCCCGCCCCATGCGTCTGCGCAGACCCGCTACGCCGCCCCCGCTCGACATCGACGACTTTGCCTCGATCGTCGAAGAACCCCTCCCATCACCCTTCCCGATCCAGCCTCGCAGCTTCCTCATGTTCAACGACCTATCCGAAGATCCGCCCCTAGACGGCAATGCCAAGAACAAGGCTTTGCCGGCGGCCCCGCTGCTTGACTCTCCGGTATCTATCAACCTGGAAAATGAGGCTGCGGCCACCTCCTCGTCGTCTTCACTCGCGCCGACGAGTAAACGACAGCATGCTTTGCATGAACTCCTTTCGTCTGAACGGGCTTACGCTTCAGATTTGGCTCTTATTAGAGAGGTGCACATCCCCTTGGCACTCGGTACGTCCTTCCCCGGAGTCTGGTTCGACTATTTCATTTACCCCCGGTATTCAGGGCACTCTATACACTTGAACGGGAATTTCCCTTCCCCTCCCTCTCGACTGTCTTCCTCTTCCTCTTCTTCCCGGACCCAGTCGATATCCTCGGACTCTTCTTCTTCTTCTAGTCTTCATGGGGCACCGATGTCACCGGAAGACGTCCGCACCATATTCAGCAACATATCAGAGCTCGCCATCTTTTCCGACCAGTTTTCCGAGGCCCTCGAACTTGCTCTGGGGTCGACTATAGGTGGAGGAGAGGGGGAAGATCGTGTCGGAGCTCTGTTTCTCGAAATCGTGCGTCACCCACGAGGCAAAAGAACAAATAACATCACTGATCAACAAAACACAGATACCCGAACTCGAAAAACCCTACAAGTATTATATCAACAGACACCCCGCTGCCCTCGCCCACCTCCATGCCCTCCCACAGACCCCCGCACTCACGGCCTACCTGGCCCGCACCCGGACCGTCGCCTCTATCCACTCCCATGCATGGGACCTCGCCTCCCTCCTCATCAAGCCTGTCCAGCGCCTCCTCAAGTACTCTCTCCTCCTTGGTGCCATCATCGATGAGACTCCCGACCCCCACAGCGACAAGGACAACTTACGCCTTGCGCGCGTCAAGATGGAAGAGGTCGCCCACAACGTCAATGAAGGCCGACGCCGCGCCGAGGTCGTAAAGGAGGTGCTGACGTCCAAGAAGAAGGGCGCCGTCGCGCCCGTGAGCGTCGCCGCATCTGTCAACCTTACCCGGATGAAGTCGATGCGGCACGGTGGGAGCAAGACCGGTTCCGGAGACGCCGCTGCCAACGGGGAGGCGGCGCTGGTGGACAAGATGCACGTGGAGCTGAGGCGGATAGACCTATTCGTGCAGCAGCTGGGCAAGAACGTCGTCGATTGGGCCAGGATGATGGGCAACTTTGTGCGGAGCCTGCGGATGTGGGCCCTCGGGTTTGGCAAGGTCATTGGGCTGTCGGCGGACCAGGGGAGCGAGGCGTTTGATGCGTTTATGGAGTTGGTGGAGGCGCAGCTGTTGCCACTGTGTCATCGGCTCGAGGTGGACGTGAATGAGCGGCTGTTGAAGGAGCTGGCGCATTTGTTGATGACGATGAACCAGCCGCTGAAGCTGTTGGCGTCTATGGAGGAACAGGAGCCGTTTCATTATCATTTGTTGACGATGAATGTGAGCCCGAAGAATAGGCCGGCGCCGGCGCTGCTTGCTGCGTCCACGAATTACGTTGCGTTGAGGGGGCAGCTTGCGGCAGAGCTACCGGCGTATCTGAAGCTGCTGCATCGGGGCTTGGCGGTCGAGGTGCGACGGCTGGCGCAGATCCAGGGTGAGTTTTGGTGCGATGTGAGGGATCGGTGGGCAGATTTGTGGGAGATGTTGAGGGTGGAGGGGGAGATGAATGCTGGTCATGAGGAGACGATGGCGGTGTGGCAGGCGAGGTGGTGGGATGTGGATGGGCATGTGGCTGAGTTGAAGATCACGCAGCTGCCCAAGAGGGAGATGATGATGCCGGCGCCTCCGCCATATAGTCGGAGGCATACCCCGTCGACGCCCAGTCTAGGTTCGGGGTCCACGGAGACGGAAATTGGGTATTTTGTCAGTGGGATGTTGGCGTCGTTGAACCCGGCACATGTTGGGGCCACGCCGATGGTGTCGTCGCCGTTCCCCCTTGCGAAGAACCAGAAAGCAACGAGTAGAGGGAGAGCCAGGGGGTCAAGCGATGCGTCGACGACGATAAGTGCAAAGAATAACGCTGTCAAGCCGAAGAAGAAGCAAGATCCATTTGACGATTTTGTGGCCCACTTGCCCGGGTCAAGATATCAACAGCAAGAGCAACTATATCAACAGCAGCAACAGCCGCCGCCTTCCCGGCGGCCTCAGACGGCGCATGCAGCTCTCCCAAGGACAAAGAGCATGCCACTCCCTTCGGAACGTATAAACTCTCAAGCGAGCTCGGCATCTTCAGCGACGCTCGTGGACCCTCCGTGGGCGGACGCCGGCAGTGTTCCCATACGGTCATCGCGGGAGCTGAACGGAGGTGAAGAAGACCCGAAGCACGACCCCACGCGTGGCCGGACCTCGCGCAAATCGAGCCTTCGCCAGAAATTGACCGACACCCTCCGCCCACGGCCTTCCAGCTCCGGATCGACCTCGCGCCGGTTGCTGATGCACGCCGACGCCGCCGCCCGGCCACCTTCGTCTCCTTCCCCCACACGGAGTTCTGCCTTCTTTTATGACGACACCCAGGCCCCGCCCGTACCCGTCCCGCGACACCACCGCGACTCGTGGGGGTCGAAGCGGGCAAAGTACGTGTGTAGGGTGGTGCACGCGTGCAAGCCGCCGGCGCCGGTTTCGTATTACAGTTTCCCGTTCTTCACGCTGGGGGAGGGCGAGCTGTATGAGGTGTTGCAGGAGGCGGGGCACCCGAGCATACACCCAAAGTTGCCGCTTTATGTGGATGATGGGGAGGACTGTTTGTTGTTGTGCAGGGATGGAGAGAGGAATGTGGGGTGGGCGCTGGCGAGCTTCTTGGCGCCGATTGATGGTGATGGGGGGTATGGGATGGGGGGGTGATGGTGTCCCCTTGATGAGTTGGGGAGTTGGGGAGGAGAGCGGATAGGATGGGAACTGGTCTTTTTGTGTTTTTCTGCTCCATTTGAATTTGGGAATCTTCTCCCGTGTTCCGTTTGTCCCTTCCTTTTTTGTTCTTGCTCTTTTGTTCCATTCCCGCTTGCTTCCGATCTTATCTGATCTATGCATCACTGTTGTGTTACTTGATTCAATGTTGTCCGTGTTTTCTTCCCCCCCCCATATAGTACTGTATCATGGAGCAGTTTCAGTCTTATGATTTTTTCCTATTTGTTCATCTTTTAATGACTCTCCCAACATCACGTCTCTCACATCTTTTCTGGTTCTTTGCGCGTAGTCTTAGCATTCACATCATTCCCCACTTGGATATCTACATTGATAGCAATGCGACAACACCGAAAAACATACGACGAGAAAACATTTAAGTATGAGAAGATGTCATGTGTCCACCGTGGTTTGGAGGAGACTCTTTTAAACACTCAAGGGGTGGGAGGCTCATGCGTTCGAGCCTCGACCGTTTCTCCCCCCGCATTCAGAGGCCAGAACGTGTTCCTGAACAAGTTGTTGGGATCATAGAACTGTTTGATCTCCCGCAGCCGCTCCCAGTTGGCGCCAAAGGATCCCTTGACGCGTTCAGAAGGTTCATGACGTCCAAGGAACTGATGCAAATGTTAGCAACATCGTCACAGCGTATCAATGGTTCTTTGCTACTCACGCAAGGATACGGGCCTCCCACATTGACTGGTTTCAGCGTATCACGAATCCACTACAAGAAATGGATGTAAGAGATATTCAACGTACAAAACGAGACTCACCTCTTCAGCAGACTCGACGCAGCGGTCGTCGCCAACGTCCATCTCCCACTGGTGGAGAGCGGCAATCGTGAAAGATGCTTCGCGTTGGGACTTGGGCACGCAAGTGTCTTCAAAGTCTGCGACTGCTCCACCGGCGAGCTCAAAGAGCCATGCTGCAGGAAGAAGAAAAAAGCAATTGGGGTTATCCAGGGTAAGCAACTCTTAAAGCAAGGTTGGAAAGACCGGACGTACTGCAACCAACCGGAGTATCTGCAAATTCCAAGACAGTCTGGTTGATGATGTCGTCTGGCAAGGAAGTGATCAATGCAGAGCGGATGAACCATTGCCTGCCAGCTTTTTTTTTTTGAAAAGGGAGGAGATTGATCAGCCAGACACAGGTTTCATCTGGAAAAGACGACACCAACGTTTTCCACGGAGTACCTGCGCGACGCTGTCCTGCTGATGCAAGAAGCTTTTCTCGTCCACCTCGTTAAGGAGGCAGCTTTCCCCGTCCCACGAGGAGATCGCGGCGAGGTACTCTTGGCCCTGCTCTCTGGACCCCAGATAACACATCTGAACGACGACAAGAGAGTCTTTTCCGGCCGGTCCGGCTGTGAGCAGGACGTTGGCATAGAGCTCGCGAGGAGCGCCTTTGACGCAGTCCCTAAAGTGCTTGATGAGCGACGGGGCGGTGGCACGGTTGAATCGGCTGTCGAATGTAAGTGCTTGAACTAAAAGGTAAGGTAAGAGAACGTTACTAACTAGATAAGGTTGCCAGCAAAGACGACAGGGATGGGGAACGCGCGTGCTTTGTATCGCGTTGCAATTCCAAAGGCGGGGCCCGCTCCACGAAGAGCCCACCATAAATCTTTTCAAATATTCAGGCATCGTAGGAGGGGAGATGGCGAAGGGTGACCCACCAGGATACTCGTTCTCACTGACGATGACAATTCGGCCGTCAGCGAGAACCATCTCGACCTCGACAAGATTATCAACGCTCAATCCCCGCATGCGGCTCAAAAATCCGAAGCCTCCTAAAATCATGATCGACGAGCCAACAGGATGTGCCGAGCTAATTTATGTATACGTCACTTTATTGACATGTGTACGCGGGGATGAAGAACTCACAAGGGGACGTGATAGGGGATGCCCTCATCTCCTTCGACGGCGTACCCTGCGCCGAGCTTGTGCTGGGCCGTGTACGTGTCAATCTCCTTCTGACGCATTCCCGCGCCGAATGTGACGAAGGCGTGGGGATAGAGGGGTTGCTGCTGGGATGGACTAGCCTGATTGGAGAGGAGCGAGGTAGGGGCTGGGCCCCATGACCGGAGGGCTGGAAGAGCAGCTGCATGGATGGTGACGCGAGGAGGAGACGGGGAGACGGCAGCTGTCTTGTCGAGGTACCCAAATGGAGTAGCACCGCGAGAGGGGTGGGAAACGTAGCGGTGCATGTTCAAAGGGACCGCTGGCGGGGACACGGAAGGACTGGTGGCGAATGTAGATGCTGACGAATCCGACGGGCTGCTTGTTCGATCCTCTGGGGGGGAGGCGGATCCATTTGACTCTATAGAGGTCTGCCGTTCTTGGCGGCCACTGGCGGCGTCCGATTCAGGTTCCACGCGTCGTCGTACACTTGGGGACGGTCCGTCCATACCAGAGGGATCGATGGGCCCACGGAGGAAGCTCGCCACTGCCCGGGATGCGAGATCATACCTACGAAGCTCCGCATCATCCTCTCTGCGCCGCTTGCCACTGTTGGTACCTGTAGCCATGACGGCTCGCTTTCCTTTGCTGTTCGCGGGAGCAACATCCCTGAGACTGGTGAACGAGCCCTCAGCGTTGGGGGGCTCGATGTCGACCTCGACGAGTTTAGAGAGATCGACGATGACATCCCCGTTGATGGCCCAGCCTGCCGTTCCATAGCCGCCTGCCTTGATGGACGGTGAAAGTGAGTGCTTTACACAAAATTTTACGATTCTGCGGTGAAAAGTAGAGTCAAAACAAGGGAAGTTGCGCAAACAAGCTCATTTTGAATTTACCTGCTAACGTCTTCCGCATCCAACGGACAGACAACTACTTTAGATAGGGATTTGACGTTTCCGTTGAAGATGGTCGAATAGTCCTCGAAACTGCAGGGCTCATCGGTCAGCGAGAGCAGGAAGTTTGGCGTTGACCGTACCCTGGCATGTTGCGCAAGATGACCTCTCCGCGACATAGAGACCCAAGCTCTTCATACAGCTCGTGTGGTAAGTCAAAGGACGCCATAGTTCAGAATGGGATGGGGAGACGAGGAGAACGGCATGTGGGTATTTAAGCAGGATAATTCAGATTCCGCGAAGGAGTATGTTTCAAGATCAAACGCCCAGCCAGCTTCGAATCGCGCTCGAATCCACCACCCTGCGTCTCTCAGGACCTTCTGATTTCCGGGAAATAGTCAAGTACACGAATCTTGAGGATTTATCTTTCCACCCTTATAGATGCCTCGGGCTCCGAGTCAATGTCTGACATTCAAGTACGTAGAATCCGTATCTTCTCTCGGCGTAACACCAACCTTTTAGGTAAAAATCAATAAACGTATGGTGAATTTCAATGAGATCCATTGGACGAGGACTAGAAGAGGGTCAGCTCGATAGCCGAAAATCACGGCATTTTTACGCACTACGGATAGGATAAGATAGGATAAATGTCACTCGTCGGTGGGGTGAACGGGATCAGATCATGAACTGTCGTGTGATGGGTAAGTGGAGCATTCGAGGGCCTTGGCAATGTCGTCAGCATTTGCACCATTGCCAGTGTGCCTCCCAACCGAGGCACCAGGAAGTCCATTCAATTGGTGAGGCTGGACAGCAATTAAATCCGTCAAGACCTGCCAAGGGATACGGCCAGGGCTCAGCGCTCATGCAGATAGGCCGACGGTGCGGTGCCAGGAGATGGAGACGTGATACATTGCCAGACGGAAATGTGATTGAACAAAGGGGAACTTCTGGGAACACACGTTGATGTACGCGTGGCTCAGCCTTACGAGAGTACAACCCCCGGATTAGGGCTGCACGCCGTCACTGTAATATACGGGTATACGGTACCCGTCATACGGTTACGGCCCCGTCGCCGTCAGGCTTTCGCTCCGCACATTGACGGTACGGGTGCCGGTACGGTTTGCCACCAATACGGCCGTCAATCTGACGGCC
>Ga0307516_10007291_pt1 | contig 12724 bp, 18 predicted proteins | sample 19_EM_MG_FD_203310 | JGI IMG/M metagenome (GOLD analysis project Ga0307516, IMG submission 203310) | Populus trichocarpa ectomycorrhiza microbial communities from riparian zone in the Pacific Northwest, United States - 19_EM | ecosystem: Host-associated > Plants > Roots > Unclassified | place... | reverse complement strand
GTTTAGGACAGGGCAGGAAATCACTCCCTGGCAAGTCTGGTTGCCTGCGCGATGCCCGGGGTATGTGCGATGCGCTAGATTTGGTGCGCGCGAGCGAATTTATTTTTTGTGCATTCGGAACTGTATAGAAAACGTCGGTCACGGTTCTTTGTTCGCTTCCTGGCTACCGGTTATGACGCGGGACATAGGGAAGTCCCTTCGCACTCAGCTTGGGACAAGATACGTAACGCAGAGGATTTAATCCCCTTCACGACTCGCGAAAATCTTCACATTGTGCTACATGGGATCGCGATGCTTCCGTGCACCGGAACCTCCGCCACAGACTCCACGCGCATCTTGCGCCCTGGCCACGGGTCCAGGTTATTCATACAGGAAGACATCGACAGACTTTTTCGGGACCTCCAGGCAGCCAAACCCGAGGATCAAGTGTCCGCTAAGTCCCGCTACCGAGAGGCAAGTGCTGCGCGGGAGCCAGTGAGATTTGACCCTCCACGAATTCTCCAACCCAATTTCATTGTCTACGTTCCTTAGTTTCGTGCCCGTATGAAGGATTGGGAGGACGTTGAGAAGTTTCGTCGGGGGAACGCACGCGCAGGTCCGCACGCGTCGATCAGTGGGTGTCCCACCCGGATCGTTTGAACCGATATTGACAGCACGGGGAAAGGAGATCGACAGTATGCTCGCTCAATCTACCCTCTGCTGGGGATATCCACGCCCTGCCTGGCGTTCGAGGCACGTTATTGGATGGGACTGATGAAGAGTTCATGGCCCTCATATCAGACACCACGTCCGGGCTGCCGCAGGTGGTGGCTCAGTGTTATGAAGAACACTCATGGGAACACTCCTTTCCCCCGCTCCGGTCTCCTTTTGTGGGCTGTGTGATTCCCGCGGCTTGGGTTCCCGAGAGGTGATACACAACACCTGCGGTTTTAGCTTGGAACCTGATACAGATATGGTCCTTGACCCAAAAGAGAAACCACGGTCGAAAATACTGATAGAATTATCAAATCGCGATCCGGATTTCGAATCGAGGAAGAAAGTTGTTCTGGTCACCGGCGAAGATCCGGCCACGGTCACAGACGCGGGTATGGATTTGGGAAATCACCGCTTACTCACCCATTCACAGTTCAGCGGAAGCATTGGCGCCTTGAATATTTTCAGCTGGCGAGGCCTGGTAAGCGGAGTCGATCTACTTCGCCCTTGCGATTAATTACCGTTGTTTTAGAGGCCTCAAGGCTATCCTCCGACCTTCCCATGCGTTGGCGGCCTTGTACTACAGGATGAGAATGTCCGACTTCACAGTCCGACTCCCCCCTCCAGAAACAGATATCTGGTCTGGCCTCCATTGTTGGAAATCTGGGCCCTCGGTCCATAGCCGCCCCCTAGGAGCAGTAAAACGCACACCCTTGAACGATAAGTGTTTCGTGGATGTGCGGAGCTCGTGATCAACGGAACCTTCCTTGCAGCCACGACGTTCTTGAGGCACAACCAGGTGTGGATTATGACTACGAAGATATCGGGCAACTACACGAAGGTCTACGGCCGCGCCTCGAAGACGAGGCCTGGAACAACGTTTGAGCGGAGATCTGTCCATGTAATTAGTCGACTGCTCTCACCACGGTGATGAAAGAATCAGGTACAGAATCGGATAATGAGCACCTTCGCAATGTCGCGTGCGTAGGATCCGTCGTGACACGCCAATTTCGCTCGCACTCGCGCACTCGCAAGCAAATCTTGCGGCTGCGGTCGCGCCCATAAATTAACTTCGTGACAGACATCACGGTCTCAAAGGCATCTGGAACACACGAGGCTCATAGCCCGCCATTCCCCCCCTCTCTCCCAACTAAGAGGGCCCACTTGAATGTCTACTGGAATCCAGCCTCAAGCTATACCCGTGCCCCTGAGTTGACCGCTCCGAGTCGATCGGCCCCAGGTGTTGGTTGGCCGTTTCAGGCTCCGCTCCGCTCTCTCTTCCCCCTCACCAACTCGGAAATGTGTGACGCTAGTTATCCGAGGGTCGCCAGGCCGAAAACCAAACGCGCCAGGATTCCTGAAGATATCGTAATTTCAAAACCTAAGCCACCGAAGGTCACTCAGACTGTACCAAGTCTGTGGGAACGGCGCTACTCCCATCATGAACACCGCTGATGTGCTCTACAGTTTTTAAACTTGCAGACGAAACTTTCTTGCAGATCCTTTCGTACTTCAAGTTCATAAGCCTCCGCAATGATACACTCCAACTACCCTTCCAGCCTGACGGACCGCCGTCGATAGGGGAGACGTATGTTGAGAGGCAACTCGTCCTGCGGGCACTGGCTCATACGTGTCGGGCACTGCGCCAAAAGTTCCTCCCCTGGTACTACGAGCGAGTCGAGGCTTGCGTCCCGACCAGTGACAGTCCTCAGTGGTATCGAACCATCGGCGAACTTCTCTACACTCGTAGTCGTTCTCTCAAGAAGAGTCCACACATTGCCCAATCCGTCCTGTACGTCCTTAGCAGCGCTCCACATTTTGCGTGCGAAACCTTACGCCTTGTGTAAGCGTGATGTCGGTTTCCCTCACACGTTACCAGACGGAATGGATTTTACCTGCGTTTTCCGCCTGCCTTGTTTCGCTGCCAAACCTCCACACCATCGAGATCTACTACGCTCATTCGAACATCACAACCGCTATCAAGAACGCTTTCAAGGGGTGCCTGCTGCCATCCGTCCATACAGCCGTCCTTCCAGCCGCAGCGCATAACATCCTTAGGTGCTGCCCAAACGTGCGGGATGTGACCTGCAGTGCGGAAGTCGAGCGCGTCCACATGCTCTGTGCTGCAGTTGTCGCAAAGTGTCCGAAAGTAGAGAGGGTATCCTGGCTCTGCCTTCCAGATAAATCATGGAAACGTACGTCAACCGCAGTTAATATCTCTCCAACTCACCCAACACTATTCTTGTAGGTCTCGCGAAGGTGCGCCCGAACATAAAGCATGTCCAGCTAATTACTTCCGTGGAGATGGACTACATGACTACCAACCATCCCCGGCTCGACGAGATAAAGCTTCTCGGGGAATTCAAGCATCTCTCTACCATAGAAGTCGTTTACCGGTTTACCGACGAATCTTCCGTGGGCGAGCCAGAAGATGGCGACAAAGTTATGGCAGAGGCGGTGGCCATTTTAAAGAAGAGTCGGGAAAAAGGAGCGAAGTACGCTCGCATCAGGGTTATTGAAGCTAGGTCCTTGCCATCCGGGGGGTACACAATATGGGCAGACACAGTGAAGGTTTCAGAGGTGTGGGGAGACTAAAGTCAGGCTGCTTTCACGGCTCTCTACGTTCCTCGAGTATCCCAAACACTTGATCGCATGTGTAAATAAAAGCGCGTCGCGCTTCGATCGGTTCTTGATCAACCCACCAGCCTCCTCTTCACCGCTTCATCGATCATCCACCGCTCCCATGTCAATTCCTCCAGAGATCGTTGACCACATTATCGATCTCACCGATAATCACAGGGCGCTGCAAGCATGTTCACTGGTAGCGAAGAGCTGGGTCGGCCGGAGCCGGGTGCATTTATTCCGAGATGTAGTCCTCTTCTCCAATCGCCGGTGGCAGGAAGTCATGCCAGTTGGCGAGACAACCCCTGCAATGTACACACGTACCTTGACCATGGGCCAGAGCGGTACTCCACAGGGAAAGTGGATCAACACAGATACTCTCTATCCCTTCCTTTCCCACCTCCGAGATTTCAGGAACGTCGAGAACCTTATCCTCGATGGGTGGGAACCACATGGGTTTTCCGAGGGTGGGCTGAAGAAATACTTTGGGCACTTTGGGGGGCGCTTACGGTCACTCGAACTCGGAGGGCAGAAAATGTCGCCGGAGTCGTTTATCATTCTCCTCGGGCTTTTCCCAAACCTGGAGGATTTATTAGTGAAGGAGCGCGTTGAGGGAAGCGAAGTAACTCGGGTTCCTCAGGTCTTGCCCAAGTTATCTGGTTGTTTGACGATACGTGTCCACACAACGTCCCTATTCCCAGCCCTCTGTAGATTTACACTCCGGTTCCAAGCGATATGGCTCCAGGAGCACCAACACGATTACCAGCAACTTATCAACGCCTGCGCGGAGACCCTGGTAGATTTTAGAGCCATGTCTCTCGATTACGGTAAGTTGAGTTCCGACGCCTCTTCCTGCCTATTTAACCCTTCGCAGAGCATCTGGTATGCGAGGTCTCCTTCGGGCGGTGCAAAGCGCTCAGAGAGGTTACACTTGCCAAGAACTCGATGGCCCACCCCAACAACTATCTCACCGGCATCGTGTCGAGCATTACCTCCAAATACATTCAGCGAATCACCATCGGATTCGTAGAGCAGATCTCCGACCTAAAACTGCAGAGAATGATTAGATCCAAAACCTGGGAGAAATTCGACGAAGCTATCGCCCGGTTGGCCGAACGGGCGTTGAATAACGGACGAAGGCTGGAATTCGAACTGCACGTTTGCGGGAACCCCACGGCGCGATTGTTCGACCAGGTGTTTCCTCGATTCGCGGAGAACGGGTGTTTGGGGGTGGTGAGGGCCACGTACATTTGGAAAGGTCCGACCCCCTCTCCCTTTCTTCTGTCCGGTTGGAGAAGCGAAATGACACGTTTTGGCTAGCCTTCATATCGGGTCCCGGCACGCACGAGTTACACCACGGTCAGGGGATGCTTTGATCCGCGCCGTGGAAGACATCCGAGCGTTTTGTTTCACCCGGACAACCGTCGAGTCCGTGGCCGTGGCCAGCGACTGCCCCCAGCACGCGGCATATAACCCACCACCTTGTACACCCTTCCCACTTCCCTTAACGCGACAGAACACGATGATATCCGACGCCCCCGACGACACCGACATTTTAATCATCCAGCCAGGGCAAATATCCCCCGGTTGCCTGACCGCTGGTGCCGTTCTCGACGGACACAGTGGATGGCAAGAACCCTGGAGCCCTGCCCCTACGTTTCCACAGCACACCAACTTCGCCCCCACCATTCCCCCAACCCGAACCCAGAATCCATGGACGACCCTGAATCCTGGATCACTCATCTTCTTCCAACTCGACGAACAAGAGCTCGCGGCCCGACTTCGCATCCCCGAGAACTCCGGATTACTTGGGCGCTGCCCGGCACCCACCGTGAAGAAATATGTTGGTCTTATCATGGGCACTTTCAATGGGAGCGAGGATTCGGCCGCGCAGGAGTATACCATCGCATTCGTGAGCAAAACCCTCCCTCCGGGCTCAAGCCAGAACCCTGAACGCAGCATGTTCGCGGTCCCGATCGTCGCTCCGAAGGGGGCGGAAGAGAACCCCATCGGACGTCCACAGCTCCGCGCCAGACTATTCCCTTGGACTGGGTGTTACCAGTACACGGTGCTTGGAACCAGAATCATCCCGACGCACATCAACCACTCTGCAATCGAATATAAACTCGACGAGGAAGATTTCTTGGATTTTGACGACCTTGTCATGGAGGATTACGCGGAACTGGTTCGCCGATTACCCAGCATAACGTCGTCAATGTCTGTCGAGGAAGCATTGGTGTTCGAGAATATGATAGTGGATACTGCTGCTCCGCTCCCGGTAGAGGTTTGGCAGGAGTTGAAGGCCGACCAGGAGGTTCACGACCCTAGAGAGTTTGTAGAGGAGGCTTTACGTTTCGGAGAGCTCGCGGAGGCCGCGGCCGAGGAGTTGGGTTCCCAATAACGTCCGCCTAGATCGTGTTTTGTTGTGTAGCCAATTAATCTGAGAAGTCCGAATCGCCCCCTTACCACCCAGCCGTGTACAGACGTCTGTGTTTGGACGGCTAATAAATTAATAACTGGTCGCGGTCCGTGGCCGCCCTCCATCGTATCGGTTAACTTCCGAGCCGGCCGTTCCGCAACATACGCCAGCGCCATACATAACCTAGGCAACCGACGGCCATGGCTTAGTCAAAGCCCCTCTGCGCCATGTTCGTCAGTGGCTCATGGTCAAAGGGGACCTGCCATGTGTGGCGGCGGTCGTAGGCCATGGATCCTCCTTCATCCTAACCGTGCAGGCCCCAGCCCTCCGGGGGAGATGAGCCCCAACGAACGCCTATAAAACAGGGATAAGCCATCCAACGACTGAGCCTCCACATCCTCTCGCGCTCAACTCCAGTAATCATCACCTCTACTCCCAACAATCCAGCTTTCCAACCTACCCCTGGTGCGTATTCGTCGCTAATGGCGTCCATCGTAGAGACCCTCTCGCTGACTACGATTGAAGCCACTATCAAATATGTCCCAAGTCACTCAACGCAATGTCATATTTGGGAACCTTGCCTCTCGCCCGGCCCCAATCAACAGGCTGCCCACCGAGGCCTTGATGCAGATCTTCAAGACTTACGCCGAGTCCTACCCTGAGGTCCTCCATCGAAGGGTAGTGGATTTGTGCCTCGTCGGAAAATACTGGAATGTGGTCGCGAACAGTACGCCGCAGCTATGGACCAAAATCAACCTCTTATTCCCCTTTCCCGACCAACATTTCGCTGCCGCCCTCAAGCGAGTCCGCGCCTCCCGACTTCAGAAGATCGACGTCTTCATCGATTTCCGCGATCCAGATTGGGACGGATCTGAGGCCGACTACCATGATGAGGAGACCTACGTTCCCGGCGGGCACGCCTGGATCGTAGGCATTATGGCAGTGCTGAGGGGTACCGAGGGACGTTGGAAAAGCATCGAGGCTGTGTCAAACACTTGGGTCCCGTTGTATGAACTGATGCATGACTGGACGTTCACGCACCTCCCATCACTGGAGTCGATCTCGATGATCAGGACGAATAATTGGTTCGGCATGTGGGATGCGGTTTTTAGCCCCCGACGGCTCATGGAATACAACCCGCTATTCGGTCAGAACGCTTCGTTGCCCAGGCTCCGCGACGTATCACTATCCGCCGTCCATGTCGACTGGAACGACGCCTCCGTTTGTTATCAGAATCTCCGCAAGTTGGAGATAACCAACCAAACTCACGATGTTGGGCCATCTTTCGAGGAATTCGCGGCAATGCTCTCTTCCTCACCTCAACTTGAGTCCTTGAACGTCTGCGGCTTCTGCCCGGAGTGGCACACGGCACCTGCTCCACCTGGTGGTGGGATGCCCAAGCTCACCGTCGTCCATCTGCCGGCCTTGAAGGAGTTCATCTTCGGTTGGAAGGATGTTAGGCTCGGTTGTACATTCCTTCGCACGTTCCAAATCGGGGACTCATTGGAAACTCTCGTCCTTCTCGACACCGAATCGGGCTTTGGTTACCATCAAGATCCTCAGACGGGAGACCGAGGCTGGAAACAGGAGTCGCAGAGAATATTTGAGGTCCTCTGTGAACTGGGGTCTGCAGTTCCCAGGGACAAGGATGATACGCCGTCTGGGCCGTTTATCTCCGTGCGTAGGGTGAAACGATTGAGGATCTCCTGGACGAAAACCGCCCGCTCCTCCTTGGTCCCGTTCCTGGCGACGTTCACGGAGTTGGATGAATTTTGGTTGGAGGATGTCGATGAAAACGTGAAGGATGATGTCATGGGCTGGCTCGGTTCGACGGAACATCGACCGACTGGGGTGCTCGGTTTTCTGTGGAAGTGGCGGCAGAACTTACCGGGTTTTTCTGTGCCACTGGCCTATCGGTTCAGTACGGCGGGAGGTTATTTGGTCACTGACGGAGTGGAGCATTGGATAGTTACGTAAGATTGTCTTGATTCACCGTGCCAGGACGGGGGATGGTGAATGATTGTCCCCGCAACCTTCCGAACCTACTTGCATCTACATTTCTTATCTTTTGGGTGTTTCTCCTCCGCGCGCAACCCGCGCAATCATTCCCCCTAGGGCAGTTCTCCTTCAACCCTCGGGTGTAATCCACAGTTCAGGTGACGAAGGCGCTGGCGGATATTGTTTCTCCCGTCTGTAGGTTGTTGTCTATACTTACGCTTATTAACAAACCCAAATACAATGTACGTAGTCTGGGATCCCAAGAGCTATCCACAACCAAATTTGATTGGGCGGTTAGCAAGGCCTGATGGAATAACGGTCAACGAGACCGTCAGCCATGTTTCGTTTGTTTTTCGTTCACGCGTTCGAACCGCCTTGGTGCACACTTTTTCCGTTTGTTTCAGTGGGTTTCCCACACCTCCCTTTGGGCCGACAACACCGGATCATTAAACGTACTCCGCTAATAAGTTGTCCGCGCCCGCTCTGAGGGGCATACTTTGAGAAGTGCCTCAGCGCCACGCCACCATGAACCGGCGCTTACTATCGGTTGAATTTTGCTGCAACTGGGAATACCCCTACTTTTGATTCTGAGGTAACTCAACCTTGAATACCGTGCCACCTTCCGTGGACCACGTTCTCGGGCGGTCAGATACTGCCAAGGACCCTGCAAATTGGCCTTCATGATTCCCAGCCACCCACGCGGCGACGGACTGGAGGTACAAGCGAATACCTGCCTGACACGGTTTCACTCCCCTTTCCCCCAGTCCCCTGCGACTGGACCCATCAGATCAATTGGCCTGCATTACCTGCGCTTTGGTCACACACGTGGTTGGCTCGCCAATATTGTTGACGACCCGCCGCCGATCCGGCGAGCCATGGCCAACGCTGTGGCCGTCAAAAGTACGGGGATATGTTCGGCCACGGTGGGCTAGAGCCGCCTCCATATCTTTCGTCCACGGCCTGCGCCTAGACAACCGCTCAGTGTGGCTTTGTCGGCGCCATGGCTAAGCTGGCCACTCCGCCAGAGACACCACGGTAACCCAGTGGTCCTGCGATATGGGCTGGTAACGGGCTTGCATATAAGGCGCCGTTCATGCGTCCTAGTTGAACAACACCCCAAGTCTTGCAATTCCCAACATCCGGTGTGGGTCTGTTTCATACGACGTTCCGTTGGTTTCCCGTTGACAAACTTATTTCCCCCAGTTCTATGTCCCAAGCTACTCAACCCTCGGGGAACAATCAACGCGGCGTCACGCCCCGGCCTGGCCACATCACCAAGGTTCCCACCGAAATCATAGTGGAAATCTTCAAGTTCGCGGTGTTTTCATCGGAAGAGGCGCGTTCCCATGGGGTCAAAGCACTTTGCCTCGTGAGTCAATATTGGAACCAGATCGCCAACGGGACGCCACATCTCTGGACCAAAGTTACTCTGTCCTACCCTCTTCACGCCGACCAACTTTCCGCTGCATGGAAGTGGCTCAGGGCATCCGAGGAGAAGGCTCTCGACATCGAGATAGACCTCCGCGACCCCGCTTGGGTCGAGTTTGGGAAGGAGCTTTATCATCCGTTGAGGGATTCCGCCAAGCTTCTGTACGCGATTGCGCTACTCCGTGGCTCTGAGCACCGCTGGAGATCTATCTCCTTCAAGTTGAACGTCTTGGGGCCGATATACAAGTTCCTCCAAGCGTGGGAGATCCCCAGTCTTCCTTTGTTGGAGTCGATCTCCTTCGAGGAGGATAGCGGGGACTTGGAAAATGGATATACTCGCTTCGACCCCCGGGAGTCCTTCGAATTGCCAACCGTATTCTGCAGTGCCGGAACTCTGATGCCGGCGCTTCGAGGGATATCACTCTCCGCTGTCAACGTGAACTGGGTGTCGGCCGCGGCTTCCTTTCAAAATCTTCGCGAATTGAGAATAAGGAAACTGGACTACGAGGCTTGTCCGACCTTCAATCAGTTTGCCGCGCTCTTGGCTGCGTCACCCAGGCTCGAAACATTGGATGTCACTGGGTATTGCCCGAATCCGCCCACCGGGACTGGGGTCCCACTCGTGTATCTACCGACACTGAAGAACTTAGTGTTTGGATGGACGGACGTCGGACCCGCTCTTACCTTCCTCGAGACGTTCCAAATTCCGGAGTCACTCGAAACGCTCTCTCTGATTGACGCGGTAGCAGGGTTGTTTGGTTACTCTGACGATTCGAGCCTGATTTTCGACCTTCTCGCACATCTTGGACAAAGCGACCCCGGGAGCGGTAATCATCAAGCGGGCAAGGATCGCCCCAGGGACAGGGACCACTCAACGCCATGGGTCTCCATGCTTGGATTGAAGAGTTTGTCAGTGTCCTGGGTGGAATCCAGTCATGACTCTATTGCGCGATTCCTAGAAAGGGCGCCAGCGGTCGAAGAAATCTGCTTGGCCGATGTTGGTCAGGGGGTTCTCCAGGGCATTGCATCCTTTGTAGAGACTCGACGCCCGAGCTGCCTCAAGAAGATCAATCTCCAACGGAGCTGGAGTGGTGGGGGCGAATCATTCGAGGCTCATCACGCAGACATTCTCCGGGACCACAAGATCGAAGTAATCGAAAACCCCATCGAAGATAGACTCCGATGGAAGTAACTACTCAACAACAAGAACGGAGACCGTAATTTGCTGCCCTTCCCATATTCTGGCGTTGACCGCTAGTCTTGTCTTGGATTTCTCTCTCTCGTCGATTCATGTACTGGAACTTTATTATACTCGAATGTAATCACGTTTGAATATACCTCTCTTGGTTGGTCTTGAGGTGACTTGAGTTGGGCCCGGCGGTCCGGCATCCGGAAGTAGGGCTTCGACACGTGACGCCCATAAACTCGCCATCACCCACGCTGAAAACGTTCACTGCAACTCGTGTCGCGCTAAGCGCCGCCAAATACCTTTTCGCGTCACAAATCAAACAGCCTATGATGCCCAAGGTACCGACGGGGTTCTATGCCGTGTGCAAGGGGCACAAGATTGGCGTGTTTACGACCTGGTACGTCCCGTCAGTCGGTTCGTCGCGTCCGGCCGGTGATCGCGTTGGATCTGTGTGAAGTGTCTTGGAACTGTGGCTAAACGATGCTTGTACAGGGATGAAGCCGAGCCGCACGTCAAAGGGTTTCCTGGAGCCAAGTACAAAAAATTCAGGACACGACCCGAAGCGGACCTGTGGTACAGATCGAACCTTCCACAACGCACTGCAGATCGGAGAACTACAACCGCCACACCTGCCGCGGCCCCTGCCAATGTCATTTTTACAAGTTCAAGTGGTTCCGGGGCCACCTACACACCACTGAAACCATCTGTAGGGTTCGCCTTGAAGCCGTCTCTGGTGACCACCTCGAAGCCGTCCCTGGCATCCACTTCGAAGCTGCCGCTCCAATCCACATCGAGGACCGTAACTACTCCAGCACTTGGGCCACCAGTTCAAGTCCCGAGAATCGCCGCTCCCAAAAACACAGCGGTTGATATCGTGTATTCGGATGGTGCGTGTAGGGCAAACGGGACAGCTGATGCTGCGGGTGGAATCGGTGTATGGTGGGGGCATAATGATCCGAGGTACTACGGTTCCTCTCTCTTACACCTTGATAAGGCTGATTGAGTTCGCCTATAAGGAATATTTCGGAGAGATGCCCCGGTTCGCAAACAAATAACAGGGCGGAGTTAATTGTGCGTCCTCAGCCACACTTTACGACACCGACGTAGAACCCTGGTTAACATAGCGCAGGCCATAGCGCGCGTTTTGGAGACGGTCCCACCGAGTTCGAATACGCTTATTATCCGTACGGACTCCAAATACTCTCAGCAATGTGCGCACCTTCCCTCTTTTACCCGCTTCTCTCTTCTGCCCGCTTCTTACCACGGATATACCAACGCAGCGTTGACAGAATGGTACTTAAAATGGCGTAAGAACGGTTGGAAGAACGCCGCAGGCGGTTCAGTCCTGAATAAGGATCTGATCGATTACACCCTCACCCTCCTCGAGACTCGTCAGCGATCTGGTCAACCGGTTAAAATCGAGTACGTCAAAGGTCATTCTGGAGACGTGGGAAACGACGGCGCGGATGCCCTGGCTGTCGCCGGGTGCGACCTCCCGGAGGAATCGGAAAGGAATTGGGCCAGGCTCAAGCAGCTTTACGATGCAGAGAAGCACTCGATGGTAAACTCGATGATGGATCCAGTGGTACGCTCCGCTTTTGGTTCCCTTCATTGAACCGCCGGGGTCCTCACGATAAAACTCAGGGTTCTGTTGTATCTCCTCCAAGTGCCCTCGCCACGAGCTCGAGCAATACCGGGGCCACTTACGCGCCACCAAAACCTGTTCTGACCTCCGCCCCGAAGCCACCACCGCAATCCACATCGAGGACGACAACCACCCCTGCGCTGGGGCCACCAGTTCAGGCCCTGAGGATCGCCGCCCCCAAGAACATAACCGTTGACATTGTGTACTCGGATGGTGCGTGCAGGGGGAATGGAACGCCTAATGCTGTAGGTGGCATCGGTGTGTGGTGGGGACCCGACGATTCAAGGTGCTGGGCTCTGTTATTCGCCCACATCTGGCGGGAGCTGATTGAATTCGCATACAAGGAACCTATCTGAGAGATGCCCTGGTGGGCAGACAAATAACAGGGCAGAGTTAATCGTACGCCTTCAGCAACGCTTCGGGACCCTGGCATAACGTATGGACTAACGTAACCCAGGCCATTGCACGCGTTTTTGAAACAGTCCCGCTCAGTTCAAACACCCTCATCATCCGCACAGACTCCAAATATTCCCAACAATGCGCGTAACCCTCTCTCTCTCTCTCTCTCACCCCACCGGATCCTTACCGCTGGTGTGTACCACTGCAGCGTTGATCGAATGGTGTTCAAAATGGCGCAAGAACGGTTGGAGGAACGCCTCCGGCAAACCCGTTCTCAACAAGGATTTGATCGAGTACACCCTCAACCTTCTCGAAACCCGCCAGCGATCCG
>Ga0307516_10007290_pt1 | contig 12725 bp, 11 predicted proteins | sample 19_EM_MG_FD_203310 | JGI IMG/M metagenome (GOLD analysis project Ga0307516, IMG submission 203310) | Populus trichocarpa ectomycorrhiza microbial communities from riparian zone in the Pacific Northwest, United States - 19_EM | ecosystem: Host-associated > Plants > Roots > Unclassified | place... | reverse complement strand
TGGCCAGGCCCATGGACACCAGCAGCGCGCCCATGAACCACGGGTTGGCGCGGCCCAGGCGCTGCATCACCCAGGCGCCCAGGCCGGTGGCGAGCGCCAGAACGGCAAAACCTGGCCAGTGGACGGCCCGCAGCAGGGGCGGCTGCAGATCCAGCCCGTGCAGGCCGCTGAACTGCATCGCAAACGGCACGGTCACCGTGACCAGCAGCAGGCGCAGGCCGTGCGAGGCCGCCACCAGGTCGGTGCGTGCATGGGCACGTTCGGCCAACAGGGTCATCTCGGACGCTCCACCTATCGCACCGGCGAAATAACTGGTGGCGCGCATGGCCACGGGCGCCACATCGGGCATGTGCTGCGCATTGAGGCGGTGCAGCCAGACGCCAAACGCCAGCCCCAACAACAAGGCCCAGGCAATCCCCAGCGTGATGGCCCACCACAGGCTGGCCACCAGGGCCGTCACCTGCGGTGTGAAATACATGCCCAACGCGGTCGCGATCACCCATTGGCCAAGGTTGCCCAGCGGCTGCCAGCTGCTGGTCGGTGCGCCCGCCACCGAGGCGCAAGCCGTGGCCAGCAGCGGGCCGAGCATCCATGGCAAGGGCGTGCCCAGGTACACACACAAGCCGGCGGCGGCCAGCGCCAGCAGCAGGGTCCAGGCAACGCGGGAAGGCTTGACGGGCATCAACAGCGAAAGCAGGGAAATGGAAGGTAAGGGCTGGACAGCCAGCCGCTTGGCTTTACGATGTCCCTAGTATGACCCGCCAGAATTTGCCCCAATACACCGCCGGCCGCTTTTTGGCGCTGCTGGTGCTGCTGTTCGCCGCCGGCTGCGCCCGCGTTCCCGAGCCGCGCCTGTTCCCGGAGGCGCCCAACGACATCACCGTGCGCACCGATGCACTGCTGCCGGCCGATGTGATCCTGCTGGGTGAGCAGCACGACGCACCAGAACACCAGCAAATTCACCAGCACGTGATCGCGCGGCTGGCGGTGGACGGACGGCTTGGCGCGGTCGCCCTGGAGATGGCCGAGGCGGGCCGCAGCACCGCGGCGCTGAAGTCCAACAGCACCCAGCTGCAGGTGCAGGAGGCGCTGGGCTGGAACAACAAGAGCTGGCCCTGGACGGCTTACGGCCCGGCCGTGATGGTGGCCGTGAAGGCTGGTGTGCCGGTGCTGGGCGCCAACCTGCCGGCCGCGCAGATGCGGAGCGCCATGGCCGACACCCAGCTCGATACCCGGCTGCCGGGCCCGGCGCTCAAGGCGCAGCAGCAACAGATACGCACGGGCCACTGCGACCTGTTGCCGGAGAACCAGATTTCGCCGATGACACGCATCCAGGTGGCGCGCGACCTCAGCATGGCACGCACCATCGAACAGGCTGCCCTGCCCGGGAAGACCGTGGTATTGCTGGCCGGCAGCGGCCATGTCGACCGCCTGCTGGGTGTGCCGCAACACTTGCCAGCCGACATGAAGCTCAAGGCGGTGTTGTTGCGCGCCGGCCCGTCGCAGGATGCGGCCCCGGTGCGCGGGGACACCGGCAGGCCGCCGGCCTTCGACGTGGTCTGGACCACGCCGGCGCTGCCGGAGAAGGACCATTGCGCTGGCCTGAAGGCCAGGCTCAAACCCTCCTGAGCCGGAAGGCCGCAGGAATCACGCGTTCTTTTTGATCGCGTCGGCGACCACGCTGACGATGCGGTCAATGTGCTCTTTTTCGACGATGTAAGGCGGGCAGATCACGATGTTGTCGGCCGCCGGGCGCACCAGCACGCCCTGCTTGAAGCAGTCCATGAACACGTCGTAAGCGCGTTTGCCCGGTGCGCCGGCCAGCGGCGCCAGCTCGACCGCGGCGGCCAGCCCCAGGCTCCGGATCCCGACCACGCTGGGCAATCCCTTGAAAGCACTGTGCACCGCATCGCCGAGCAAAACCCCCATCTGGCCCGCGCGCTCGAACAGGTTTTCTTCCCTGAACAGCTTCAGGGTGGCCATGGCCGCCGCGCAGGCCACCGGATGGCCCGAGTAGGTGTAGCCATGGAAAAATTCGATGGCGTGTGCGGGGGCGCCGGCGTTGGCTTCCATCATGGTGTTGTAGATGCGGTCGGTGCAGATCACACCGCCCAGCGGTATCACGCCGTTGGTCACCGCCTTGGCGAAATTGAGCATGTCGGGCACCACGCCGTAATAGTCGGCCCCGAAATTGGTGCCCAGGCGGCCGAAGCCGGTGATGACCTCGTCAAAAATCAGCAGGATGCCGTGTTTGTCGCAGATCTCGCGCAGGCGCTTGAGGTAGCCTTTTGGCGGCAGGTACCAGCCGGCGCTGCCGGCCACCGGCTCCACAATCACGGCCGCGATGTTGCTCGGGTCGTGCAGCGGCAGGATGCGGTTTTCCAGCTCCAGCAGCAAATCCTCTTCCCACACGGGCTCGGCGCCGTGGATGTAGGCGTGTTTGACCGGGTCGTGGATGAAACGCAGGTGGTCCACGCGCGGCAGCAGCGCCGCGCCGTAGACCTTGCGGTTTGCGGGAATGCCGCCTACGCTCATGCCGCCGAAACCGACGCCGTGGTAACCCTTCTCACGGCCGATGAACACATTGCGGTGGCCTTCGCCGCGCGCACGATGGTAGGCCAGCGCCACCTTGAGCGAGGTGTCCGCGGCTTCCGAGCCGGAGTTGCAGAACAGCACCTGGTTCAGGTCGCCGGGCGCCATCGCAGCGATCATGTCAGCGGCCTTGAAGGCCTGGTCGTTGCTGGCCTGGAAGGCTGTCGCGTAGTCCAGCGTATCCAGCTGCTTCTTGATGGCTTCGTTGATGGGCTTGCGGTTGTGGCCGGCGCCCACGCACCACAGGCTGGAGATGCCGTCGAGCACCTGCTTGCCGTCGTGCGTGGTGAAAAACATGCCCTCGGCCTTCACGAACACGCGCGGGTCTTTCTTGAAGCTGCGGTTCGGCGTGAACGGCAGCCACTGGTGGTCCATGTTGAAGTCGGGATAGGCCATTGCAAAAATCTCCTGGTGCTGTGGGGCGACGGCGGGTGCGCAAAGTGCATTCTGGCACTCCCGGCGGATGGCCGCTGCAACGGGCGGCCCCACCTGCGACAATTCCCCCCATGAGCCCTACTTATATTCTTACCCTGTCCTGCCCGGACCGTCCGGGAATTGTTCATGCTGTCTCCGGTTTCCTGTTCGAGCGTGGCGGCAACATCCTGGAGGCGGCGCAGTTCAGCGACGACAAGCGGGACGACACGGCCGCCGATGCCACCGGCCTGTTTTTCATGCGCGTCAGCTTCGGCTGCAGCCAGTTGCCCTTCGAGGTCCTGAAGGATCAGCTCGGCGTTCTGGGCACGCAGTTCGGCATGCGCTGGAGCCTGCACCAGGCCACCCAACCCATGCGCACCGTGTTGCTGGTCAGCAAGGAAGGCCATTGCCTGAACGACCTGCTGTTCCGCTGGAAGTCCGGCCTGCTGCCGCTGGACATACGCGCCATCGTCTCCAACCACCGCGACTTCTACCAACTGGCGGCCAGCTACAACGTGCCTTTCCACCACATCCCGGTGACGGCCGCAACCAAGGCCGAGGCCGAAAAACGCCAGTACGACATCATCGAGGCGGAAGGCGCCGAACTCGTGGTGCTCGCCCGCTACATGCAGATCCTCAGCGACGACCTGTGCCGCAAGCTGGCAGGCCGGGCCATCAACATCCACCACTCGTTTTTGCCGAGCTTCAAGGGCGCGAAGCCCTACTACCAGGCGCATGCCCGCGGCGTGAAACTCATAGGCGCGACTGCCCACTATGTGACGGCCGACCTCGACGAAGGCCCGATCATCGAGCAGGACGTGGCGCGGGCCGACCACAGCAAAACCGTGGAAGCCCTGACCGCCATGGGCCGCGACACCGAAAGCCAGGTGCTGGCGCGTGCGGTGTTGTGGCACAGCGAGCATCGCGTTTTGCTCAACGGCCACAAGACCGTGATTTTCAAATAGGCCATGGCCCCCACGCTTGCCACTGCGTGTGCCGCGCTGCCCCCCGAGGGGGCCGCTGCGCCTGCGGGCCGGCAAAGCCGGACCCGCGGCCCCTGCTGGTAAAGGCATGGCCCAATGAGCGCCGCCAGGATTCCGCCGATCCAGTGCCTGCTGACCTTTGAAACGCTGGCGCGCCTGCGCAGCGTGACGCAGGCGGCCGAGGAACTCAATGTCACCCCCAGCGCGGTCAGTCACCGGGTCAAGCAGCTCGAGCAGATTCTCGGCACCAAGCTGTTCGGTCGCGCCGACTTTTCCCTGACCACCGAAGGCAGCGAGTACCTGGCCCATGTGCGCGAAGGCCTCGCGACACTGCAAAAATTCCCCGGCACCGCCGGCCAGAGCGGCACCACCGGCAAACGCAAGTTGCGCCTGGCGGTCACGCCGACGTTTGCGCGCTCCATCCTGATCCCGCGCCTGCGCCAGTTCACCGAGGCTTACCCCGAAATCGACCTGACCCTGCAGGTGTCGATTCCGCTGCTGGACGTGGTGGCAGAGGACGCCGACCTGGTGGTGCGCTTTGGCACCGGCCGTTACGCCGACGTCGAGCATGTCTGCCTGATGAAGGACGAGGTCACGCCGCTGGCCTCGCCCGCCTACGTGCGCGAGCACGGCCCCTTCGAAGCGCCCGAAGACCTGGACGGCGAGGCACTGCTGCGCTCGCCGCTGGAGCCCTGGCGCACCTGGTTTGCCGCACACGCGCTGAACTGGCCCGAGCCGGCGGACGGCTCGCAGTTCAATGACATCGGCCTGATGTGTGATGCGGCTGCGGCCGGCATGGGCGTGGCGCTGGTGCGGCTCAAGCTGGGCGCGCCGTGGCTGGAACACGGCTCGCTGGTGCGGCTGTATGAGCGCAACGTGCCCAGCCCGCATGCCCACTATCTGTGCTGGCGCACCGGCATGATGGACCGCTGGGAGTGCGCGGCCTTTGCCGACTGGCTGAAGAAATCGGTCAGTTAGGGCGCGCGACGGCCCAGCGCCGGGTTTCGACAGCCTTTTTGGCCTCCAGCCCCCGTCCCCTGGACGCAAGCAGCTATCAATTTCATAGCGCCCTGTTTTTCACAGCACGGCTTCATTTTCTTCACGCCGGCCACCGGCGCTTTGCTTTAAAGTGCCTGAACCATGAACGCCCCCCTGGACACCCCACAGCAGCACCTGCTTGAGCGCGCCGAGCGCCAGGCGCAGGTCGTCGAGGCCCTGCAGGCCGTGCTGCCGGCGCACGCTCTGCTTTGGCACAAGGAAGACACCACGGCCTACGAATGCGACGGCCTGACCGCCTACCGGCAACGCCCGCTGGTGGTGGCCCTGCCCGAGACCTACGCGCAGGTGCAGGCCGTGCTGCGCGCATGTCACGCCCTCGGGGTGCCGGTGGTGGCGCGCGGCGCCGGCACCGGCCTGAGCGGCGGCGCCATGCCGCACAAGCTGGGCGTCACCTTGTCGCTGGCCAAATTCAACAAAATTCTCAAGCTCGACGCGGCCAGCCGTACGGCCGTGGTCCAGGGCGGCGTGCGCAACCTGGCGATCAGCGAAGCCGCCGCGCCGCTGGGCCTGTACTACGCGCCTGATCCGTCCAGCCAGATCGCCTGCACCATAGGCGGCAACGTCGCCGAAAACTCGGGCGGCGTGCATTGCCTGAAGTACGGCCTGACCCTGCACAACGTGCTCAAGGTCCGGGGTTTCACGGTGGAAGGCGAAGAAGTCGAGTTCGGCAGCGACGCACTGGACGGCGCCGGCTACGACCTGTTGTCCGTCGTCATCGGCAGCGAAGGCATGCTGGCGGTCACGACCGAAGTCACCGTCAGGCTGGTGCCCAAACCGGTGTTGGCCCGCTGCATCATGGCCAGCTTCGACGACCTGCGCAAGGCCGGCGATGCGGTGGCCGCGGTGATCGCCGCCGGCATCATCCCGGCCGGGCTGGAAATGATGGACAAGCCCATGACCGCCGCGGTTGAGGACTTTGTGCACGCCGGCTACGACCTCAGTGCCGAAGCCATTTTGCTGTGCGAAAGCGACGGCACGCCGGAAGAGGTGGAGGAAGAAATCGGCCGCATGAGCGCCGTGCTGCGCAGCTGTGGCGCCACGGCGATTGCCGTCAGCCAAAACGAGGCCGAACGCTTGCGTTTCTGGAGCGGGCGCAAAAACGCCTTCCCGGCGTCCGGCCGCATCAGCCCCGATTACATGTGCATGGACTCGACCATCCCGCGCAAGCGCCTGGCCGACATCCTGCTTGCCATCCAGCAGATGGAAGTCAAGTACGGCCTGCGCTGCGCCAATGTGTTTCACGCCGGTGACGGCAACCTGCACCCGCTGATCCTGTTCGACGCCAACGATGCCGACCAGCTGCACCGCTGCGAGCTGTTTGGCGCCGACATCCTGGAGACCAGCGTCGCGATGGGCGGCACGGTGACCGGCGAACATGGCGTGGGGGTGGAAAAACTCAACTCCATGTGCGTGCAGTTTTCCAGCGAGGAAAACGAGCAGATGTTCGGTATCAAGCGCGCCTTTGATCCGCAGGGCCTGCTCAATCCCGGCAAGGTCATCCCGACGCTGCAGCGCTGCGCCGAGTACGGGAAGATGCTGGTGCGCGGCGGAAACATCAGCCACCCGGATCTGCCGCGCTTCTGACCCGCTCCGCGCCTCGCCCGTGTGCATCGCATGGCGCTATTAAATTTGTAGCTGTTGACGTCCATTCGTCAAGGGCTGACGGCCCGTTTTGCTCATTAACTACCTGAATGGCACGCCACGGCGCGGCGATCCCGGCCACGCGCCGGCGGCATCCCCCCCTCACCAGGTGTCGACAAACCGCGAACCCTCCACCGGCCGCACACGGGCCGACAGCAGGCCGCGCACCAGCCAGGCGCGGGTCTCAGCCGGGTCGATCACCGCGTCGATCTCCAGCGTGGTCGCCATGTTGACGGCGCTGCCGTTGTCGTACTGGCGTGCCACCAGTTGCTGGTACAGCGCCTCGCGCGCGGGGCCTTCGGGCGCCGCCTCGAGCTCCTTGCGGTAACCCAGCCTGACCGCGCCTTCGAGGCCCATGGCGCCAAACTCGGCGGTGGGCCAGGCGATGCTGAACATCGGCGAATGAAAGCCGCCGGCCGCCATCGCCATCGCGCCCAGGCCGTAACCCTTGCGCAGCACCACGCTGAAGAAGGGCACACGCAGGTGGGCCGCGGCGACAAACATGCGGCTGACATGGCGCACCTGGGCGCGCGCCTCCATCTCGGGGCCGACCATGAAGCCCGGAGTGTCCACAAAACTCAGCAGCGGCAGGCCATGGGTGTTGCACAACTGCATGAAACGCGCCGCCTTGTCGGCCGCGTCGGCATCGATGGCGCCTCCCAGGTGCTGCGGGTTGCTGGCGATGATGCCCACCGGTCGGCCCTCGATGCGCGCCAGCGCGGTGTGGATGCCCTGCCCGAAACCCGTGCGAAGCGCCAGCACACTGCCGCTGTCGGCCACGCCGTCCAGCACGGCCAGCGTGTCGTAAATACGCAGGCGGTTTTCGGGCACCACACCCCGCAAGGCATTTGCCCCGGGCGCCGACCAGTCCGTCACGCGGCCCTGGAAAAAAGACAGGTAGTGGCGCGCGGCCCGGACGGCCTGCGCCTCGTCGTCCACCAGCACATCGATCACGCCGTTGCCGTGCTGCACGGCGCTGGGCCCGATCTGCTCTGGCCTGAACACGCCCAGGCCGCCGCCCTCGACCATGGCCGGCCCCCCCATGCCGATGTTGCTGCCCCGGGTGGCGATGATCACGTCGCTGCAGCCCAGCAAGGCCGCATTGCCGGCAAAACAGCGGCCCGCCGCAATGCCGATGACCGGCACCTGGCCCGACAGGCGCGCATAACTTGCGAAGGTGCTGACATGCAGGCCGGCAACAATGGGCATGTCGGTGTCACCGGGCCGGCCACCGCCGCCTTCGGCAAACAACACCACGGGCAGCCGGTTTTGCAACGCGATGCCCAGCATGCGGTCGGTTTTCTGGTGGTTTCGCATGCCCTGCGTGCCGGCCAGCACGGTGGCGTCATAGGCCATGACCACCGCGCGGCTGGCTTCGTCGCCAAACAGCTGGCCGTTGATGTTGCCGATCCCGGTGACCATGCCGTCGGCCGGCGTGTTGGCCACCAGGTCTTCCTCGCTGCGGCGGCTGCGCTGGGCAGCGACGGCCAGCGCGCCGTACTCGATGAAAGAGCTGGGGTCGCACAGGTCGGCGATGTTTTCCCTGGCGCTGCGCAAACCCAGGGCATGGCGTTTGGTCATGGCCTCCGGACGGCTGGCGTCCTGCGTGGTGGCGTGCCGCTTGAGCACGGCCTGCAGGTCCGGCCGTATCGCCTGGGAGGCTGACGCTGCGGAAGGCGTGGTGACGGCCGCGCCCGCCGACGGTGCGCCAGCGACGGCATGCACGGTGGCGAGCAGAGCGCCTGCCTCGACCATGTCCTCCACGGCAAAGAATAGCTCGCCCATCTGGCCAGCGACAGCCGCTCGGACTTCGTGCTCCATTTTCATGGCCTCGAGAACCAGCAGCAGGTCGCCGGCCTGGACACGGTCACCGGGTTGAACGGCCCACTGGACAATGCGGGCCTGAAGGGGAGAGTGGACAGCGCTCATCCCGCCATTTTGCGCTGCCGCCCCCACCGGCCTCGTCATGCCGGTGACAGGGCATCCCGCCTCACCGGCGGGAAATCACAGGCCTGTTCAGGCGGCTTGCAGGCCCGGCTTGCCCAGCAACGCGGACTTGGAGTTAGCCACGGCGCCAAACAGGATCTCGCCGGCGAGCTGGCCGCCCTCCTCGATCACCAGCTTGCCGTAGCGGATCTTGCCGGTGACCTTGCCCGTCGCATAAATCACCAGCTTCTGGCGCACCGTGAGGTTGCCGTCAAACTCGCCGTGGATTTCTGCGATGTCGATTTCGGCCGAACCCTTGAACGCGCCGCGCTCGGCGATCTGGATCACGCGCGAGTCCATCGTCGCTTCGACCAGGCCTTCCACCACCAGCGTGTCGCAGTCGGTGATCTCGACGCCCTTGAGCTTGATGTTGGGGCCGACCGTCAACTTGCTGCCGCCTTCGCGGGTGCTGCTGGCCGTTGATGCAGGGCTCGCCGAAGGCGCGGCGGCTGCCTGCGTATTGGCGGCAGGGGTGTTGGCCGCCGGTGCACCGTTGGCATAAGGATTGGGGTTGGGGCTGCCGTGGCGCAGGCTGGTGGGCTCGTTGTCTCGCTTGCCAAAGAACGGTGATTGCAGTGCCATGTGGATTCCTTCAAAAGAACCCGATGGTACGGAGACGTTTTTCAAAAGTCTCCACCGCTAATGCAAGATGAGTAACGAAATTAATTCGACGCGAACATCACGCACATCGCTGCGCATGACGCGGACGATAGACTCGCGGCATGACCTACACACTCAGGATCTTTCACACGGACGATGTCAGCGACACAGAACGCGAGGCTGCCGCGCAGCGTTTTCGCGCGGCGCTGGAAGCTTCGCTCGGCGACGCCAGCCTGGTGGCGCCGGTCCACCGCGCGTGGTTGCGACTGCTGCATGCCCACGGCGACCAGGCGCGGCCCTGGGACCTGACGCCGGCAGAGCAATTGCTTGCCGACCAATGGGAGGCGGCTGAACTGGCAGCCACCCAGGCGGCGTTTGGCACGGAGCGCTACCTGGGCGACGCCCATTTCGAGCTGGACACAGGCGCGCACTGAAACGGCCCTGGCGGCGCCCCCCGGGCGGGGCTTCTGTTTTTTGCAGATAATCATGGCATTGACTGAAAGGCTGTTTGTGGAAACCGTGGCATTCGCGCTCTTTTTTCTCGTCTTGCTGGGGCTGTTCGCCCTGGCGTGGACACGCCTGTCGCGCCGCAAGCCCCACCTGCCCCAAATGCCACAGATGTCCCAGACACTGAAAACGCCGGTGGACGACAGCGCTTACCTGGTCAGTTATGCGCCGCCCGAATTTGAATGGAGCGGTACCACCACCGGCGCACTGCCGCTCAAGACCCTGACCTACAAGCAGTACGAATGCCTGGAAGACGCGCGTTACGGTTTCCGCATCGTCGCCGTGCCGCCTTCGGAGCGCAAACAGCCTCAGCCCCACAAGACCCGCGCGCACGGGCTGAAAACCGTGGCTTCGCTGCACAAACACGGCTTTCTTGACGAGGACGGCACCGGCGGCCACCTGATCACCGACCACGGGCTCAATGCCCTGGCTGTCTGCACCGTCCGGTACTGACCGGGCCTGCGAACAGGGCCTGCGGATCAGGCGTTCTGCGTTCTGTTCAGACGGTGGCGTCTTTCGGGGCCTTGCTCACGGCCCACGAATACAAGGCCACAAACACCAGCGCATCGAACACCGCGCCAAAGCAGATGTAAAGCACCGGCATGAACAACACCGACAGGTGCTGCATGATGAAGGCCTGCGCCAGCACCTGGTGCGGCACCATGACCGCCAGAAACAGCAGGATCAACGCGGTGTGGAGCAGCTTGGACAGCAGGCCCTGGTTCAGGATGTAGTAACCCACCGCCAGCATCAGCGGCGTTGCCAGGATCACCACATAACCAATGGTCATCAGCTCCTCGCTGTGGCGCGCCACGCTGTAGGGAAAGGCCGAAGGCGTGAGCCAGAAATAGGCCAGCGCGATCAGTTGCACCACGCAGAAGATGCGCAGCGGGTATTTCAGCGGCAGCGCTGCGTCGCGCATGCGCATGGAAAGCGCCAGCCCAAGCAGCGCGACCACGGTGGTCACCGCCATCGTGGTAGTGCCCGGCATCAATGCGCCCTCCGGCACATTGGTCAGCACCAGCGCGTATTGCCCGGCCTCGTTGAGCCGGGTGGACAGCCCGAAAGGCAGGTTCAGCCCCGCCGACCAGAACAGGATGCAGGCGCGCCAGAACGCCAGCACCAGCGGCTTGGCCCAGAACAGCAGGCCGCACAGCAGCAGCGGCAGCACAACGGCCTGCGTCAGCAGCCAGGGCGTGACCTTGAGCGGTGTGATGGCGCGGTGTGGACGCACTTTCACATGGCGCGCGCGCACCTCCTTGACCATGGCAAACGACGCGTGAAAGAGGCGATCGTGCTCGCGCGCCTGGTCGGAGACAGAAATGGTTTTGGAGCTCATGGCCTGGATCAGAAGTCGTGGAAGATGCCGACGTTGACGCCGCTGCGGCGGTACGACGGGTTGGTGTAACGGTTGGCGCCGACCAGCACACCGGTGCTCGGCGTCAGCCAGTGCCGCCAGCTCAGGCTGGCCTCGCGGCTCTTGAAATTGACCAGTTGCGCCCCGGCAGCGACCGCCAGGTAGCCTTCGCTGCCCCAGCCGTAGCGGCCCGTCACCAGGTCCTGTTTGGCGCGCCCCCAGGTCAGGGCTACAAACTGCTGCTGGCTTCTGACCGAGCCCGGGTTGCTGGTGTTGAAGCGCACACCGCCCTCGACAATCCAGGGCGCCTCAAAGTAATAAGCGGCCCCCAGCGACACGCTCCGGTCGGTGTAGCCAGTAGGCGCGTCGTAATAACCCACGCCGACCGAGGCGACCAGGTTGCGGCCCGGAAGAAACTTGCGGTACAGCGTCGCGTCGACGCGCAGTTTGGGCAGGTAAAACGCGCCGTCGCCTGCCCCCAGCGCCACCGAACCGTACCAGTCGGGATTGAAGGTGTAGGTGTCGCTGATACCCACAAATGTGCCGTCCACGCCGAAACGGTGGTTCTGCGACAGCTCACCCTGCAGCACATGCGAGGGCAGGCCGTAGGTGCCGCGCAGCGTCACATCGCGCCAGTTGCCGAATCCTCCCGTGAGACTTTGCGCGCCCGCGCTGAGTTCCAGGTTGCGCTGCAGGGCGGCGCCATCGGGGGCCGGTGGCGCCGCCACCATGCCTGTCTGGCTGGGAACGCCGGCCTGGGTTTGCGCCAGGGCGGCAGCCGCGAGAAAAAACATTCCTGGCAAGGCGGCAAATAACCGGGTTCTGGGCATGGATCGTCCTGTAGAAATCAAAGATCAAAAAAAGGCTGGCTGGTCGCGCTAGGTGCAGCGCACGCCGGCGCCCGCTGCGCGCAGGCCCTTGCCTACCAGCAGCTGATAAGCGGTTTCGTCGGTCACGGCCCAGCGCGCCGAATGCCGCAGGGGCGTCGCTTCGCGCAACCAGCAACTGGCCGTGGCCTGGTCGTCCTGGCGCAGGGCCAGCACGGCCAGCAGGCCCCATGGATAGTCGGCCTTGCCGTGGGCCAGCCATTCGCTGCGGTGTTGTTTCATCCATGCCCGGTAGTGCTCGCCGGCCTGTGCGGAAAGCAGCGGAAAGTCCACCAGCAGCGGAAAAATCTGCGCCACATGGTCGGGATAAAACGCCGCCTTTTGCGATCGCTGCTCAAGCTGGGTGGACACCAGGAAACGTTTGTCCACCGGGTTCCAGAAGGTGCCATGGATGGCGCGCGCGAGCTTGTCCGCCTCGCCCCGCTGCGCGGCCTGCCGGCTGTGCATCTTGAGCGACCAGACTTCCAGGTTATCCATGAACAGGCCGTGCAGCACCAGCGGCGACACCATGTAGATGCCGCGCGAGGGCTGGAACAGGTGGGCCAGGGAGGCCTGGCTAATGGAATGGCTTTTTTTCCAGGCCGGGTTGCTGTCCAGCGTGTCCGGCATGGTTTCCAGAAGGCGCATCCACATGGCCAGCAGCGAGTCATCGGCATCGGCGCTCTGGCAGGCCGCCCAGTTTTTGGCGGCATCGCGGCA
>Ga0307516_10007289_pt1 | contig 12726 bp, 13 predicted proteins | sample 19_EM_MG_FD_203310 | JGI IMG/M metagenome (GOLD analysis project Ga0307516, IMG submission 203310) | Populus trichocarpa ectomycorrhiza microbial communities from riparian zone in the Pacific Northwest, United States - 19_EM | ecosystem: Host-associated > Plants > Roots > Unclassified | place... | reverse complement strand
TCCGCCAAAATTTGCCCAACCAATGTGAGATTTTGTGATGATTTGGTGACTAACGAGCCTATTGTAATTTTCACCAATGCGCGTCACGTCGCGTCATACACCACTTTAACATGCCGAAACGCAAAGCCTACATCCTCACGAGCATCAAGGAATGTCAGACAAGGTGCCAGGGTCCTCCTCGGACGCATTTCACCACGTAAGAAACGGCGGTCTGGATGTGATGATGACAAGGAAAATCACCAGGTGCACAATCCCGGCTGGCTGTTCCAATGTGCCGTTCTCACATGCAGGGTCCCAAGGCCGAAAACCTGAGTATTGAAGTGCCAATCAATCACCGTGAATCAAGGGATGTCATGCCCGATCAAGACGTCTTTCTCCTCTCACCCCTGGGTGATGTCCACTACCTTACTTTTGATCGATGTTTAGAGAAGCCAATCACCGCAGTGACGTTATCGACCCGATCGGGGTCAATACCGTCCGGGTTCGGCGAATTTTGGCGGTGCCGAGCGAGAGGAAAAATATCGCTTTTCACGTGTATAAAGTGGGCCCCTCGCGTCTGTCTCCGTTAGAATTCCCAGTGCCTTTGCTATATTGGAGTTTCACATTGGTGGTCCGTATGTCGGCGGCCTATTGATATTATTCTTTACCTAGTGATGCAACACTAACCGACTGGCTTCCTCCGATGCCACAACCCAGATCAAGGCCTCAGAATGTCAAGATCAGGCATTGTTATATAGAATAGGAACTTACCGGCCTATTTATCTCTACTGATCTAAGGATGAGTGGTAATTCTGCAGCTCGAAAAATGCTCTGAGAGGTGTATTTCGGAGCTTTTCATGCTGGCAGTCGAGCGTGACAAAAGCGATGAGATTTTTCAGATTGGATGGTGTCCTGACGGCCTGTTTTGACGCCTCAAGCGAAATAACTCCGAAGTGGTGGCAACCGGGACAATGATCTAATCGTGCGACGTGCAACGAGTGTTGCATCTCCTCTGTAAGTCGAACACCTAGTATGAGTTTGGCTGTAACGTTCGTTCCTTCAGGTTCCTTCCCTAGTCCTGACCTGATTCACACGGGCTTGTCAATCCGCATACCGGCTCTTCGGCGTCAGACAGCATGAAAGGTAGAGATTCATATGAATTATCCCACAGGGCCGGCAATCGGAGCCTCGAAGGGAAAGGATATTTGAACGTAGCCAACGGTTGAACTCACATCGAAATTTGACTACGACCGCCGACCGCTATTGCGCTGAAGATGAGAAACCAGTTGTCTCCTAATGATGATGCGAACCGTCTACTGCGCCGACTCTTGTCCTCCTACAATCCGGACTATGGTTTGGGACATATGAGTCCCAGTATCTATGACACAGCCTGGGTATCCATGGTCGCGAAGGATGGTTCATGGCTCTTCCCCTCCGCGTTCGAATACATCCTGGAACACCAGGCTCCGTCTGGAGCCTGGGACTCCAATTCCTCCTCCCCCATTGACGCTATTTTGAACACTCTCGTCTCTCTGTTCGCCTTGAAGGTCCACAATACAGATGGTCAATTCGACGAGCCTATTGGGAGAGCTATAGCATTTCTCTCTTCATCCCTCGACTCTTGGGATGTCTCTTCTGCGGATCGTGTTGGGTTTGAAATCACCGTTCCCTCGTTGCTCAACGCTCTCTCCAAACTCGACGTAGAGTTTGCCTTCCCTCAGCGTTCGCTCTTGATGGATCTCAACCGCGCGAAGCTCACGAAAATCCCACCTCGAATAGTCTATGACCTCGGCACACCGCTATTACATTCTCTCGAGGGCCTTATTGGACATATCGATTTCGATCGAGTCGCCCATCATAAACGTCATGGGTCATTCATGGCATCGCCTGCCTCGACAGCCGCGTATCTGATGAATGCATCAGAATGGGATGATGAATGTGAAGCATACTTGGCGGCGGTGTTATCCCGAGATGAGCCTCACGATGAGGGTTCGGTTCCGTGCGCTTGGCCCACGACGTTCTTTGAACTTTCTTGGGCAAGTCTTCTTCAGTTGTCTAGCTAGTATGCAGCCCTTCTAACGTTTCATGACCTCAGGTCATCTGCATCTTTCATGATGTGGGGATCGAGGTTGACCCAGGATTAATGGATGTGATTCGAGGAGTTCTGAAACAAGGGTTGGACGAAGGCAATGGGATCGTTGGATTCGGTACCGTTCCCGTATCTTTCTTGACTATACATCCTGACTCGGAATAACAGCTCTAAGGGTACCCGCAGACGCAGACGACAGCGCGAAGGTTATCACCGCCCTTTCTCACCTTGGATTCACGACTTCGATCTCGGCTCTGTGCCACGCGTTTGAACTCGACACGCATTTCCAGTGTTACGGATTCGAGAGAAATCCGAGCATCACTGTCCAGTGCAACGTCCTCTCTGCACTTCTTGAAGTGTTCAACAAGTCTGAAGGTGCCCCATCCGTCTTGAACCAGTCAATTTACAAGGTCGTCGCGTTCATCTCTGAGATATTTTGGACTACAAACGGGGATCTTGATGATAAATGGGTATATACCTTCGTGTCACGTCAGATCCAGCTGTTTGCTGACGTCATGATCTAGCATACCTCGGGGTTATATGCTTTCCTTCTGATAGCCCAGAGCTTGACAAGATTCATGCTTCTTTTCAATAAGGGTCTTTTCCCCGGTTGTCCTCGCCTCGTAGTACAGACCAAGGCGCCCGTCGCGCTCTTCCAGATTCTCATCCGCATTCTTCAAGCACAGCATGACGATGGTTCGTGGGGGTCATGCGAGGAAACTGCATACGCTCTCCTTACTCTGGCGTCGTTGTCCGCTCTGCCGTTTATTTCAATCATGGTTCCAACTATTCAGCTCGCTCTCGATTCAGGTCGGCGTTTCCTCTCCGAGAACGTGATAGAACAGGAAACGAGTGACAAAGCGTGTCTTTGGATCGATAAAGTCACTTATTGTATCCCTCCCCTATCGTATTCGTATGTCCTTGCGGCCCTCCACGCCACTTCAGTCCCGGTCCCTGGGTATTCGCCCTCGATGACAGGCGACATTGACCGCCTCGTTCTCGTTCCGACTCAGAAGGTCAATCATTTCCTGCGCTTCTATCGGAAGCTTCCCATCTATCGGGAGTGCAAGGATTGGCAACTGCTTGCATATATTGCCGAAGGCTATCTGTACTTACCGGCCCTGATTGACCTGTGCAAGTCGGAACTGGGTCGAAGAACCGTGCCGCGGCATTTGGAATGTACGCCCTTCGCTTGGACAAGCGCGAACAGGTTAGCGAAAAGATACTCTAGTCCGCAAAACTGCTTCTTCGGCATGACTTTCACCGTCTTACTCGTACGTTGTCTTTCCTCTTTGCGAGAATCGGATAATGATGTCATTTCGCAGTTCGAAATTGATGAGTTCTACGATTTGACGCTGCGCGATGAAGGACCCGAGGTACATCCCATTCTGCGGACGTTCTTGGACGACATCTTCGATGCATTGGATGAAGGAAAAGATGTCAGGAATATTGAACGATTCGGAAGTTCCTATCCAGCAATTTTTCGCGACCTGCACAAGTGTATTTGTTTCGCCGCTTACTATCCCGCCGTGCAAGAAGCCTCTGATTATGACCAGAGCCATTCACGACGAGAACTGAAAGCCTGCCTGGTCGCTATGGCACAGCAAAATGAAGATGGGATTCGTTATGCCGCACAGACACCTGGGAAGCGGCGTCTAAATGTCCCCGCATCCTACATGAAATGGGTTCGAACTGTGGGATCAGAGCACGTCGCAGCCCTTACCGTTGGTTCCTCCTTCATCTGCAACCTCTCTCAGGAGACGGACGTCTTCCAAACGCCTGAGCTCAAGTTCATCGCGCAGGATTGCCTGACGCACAATGCCGTCCTCGCCCGGATTTGGAATGACTGGAGTAGCATCCATCGCGACATCACCGAGTTTAACATCAACACTGTGCATTTCCCCGAGTTTTCCGGCCTGGACGAGACGCAGATAAGGGGCGAGATAGAGAGAATTGCGGAGTATGAGCGGAAAATGATGCTTACATCGCTCCGAGAGCTGCGGGAGAGAGCGAAGAAGGTTGTAGGTGAACGGAAGGGTGATGCGTGCGTCAACGCATTTGAGCTGTTCTTCAGGGCAAGCGAAGCGTATACTGCGATTTACCGGTACAAGGACCTGGGGGCTGCGAAGTTCAATGGGCAAACCCCGCTGTAGTTCAAGCTTCCGAGTATGTATCTATTCCTTTGCGCTCCCACGATCCTCCCAGTATCGACTGGGACGCGTCAGGCTCATTAACCAGCCGCTCGTACCGTGAGTTTAAATCTGTTTAGAATAGAGTTATACCTTATATATTGTGTTAGGACAGCGTCGATGGCTGGAAGTAATGTCATGACTGGAGGTCTGGCGTTGAGGACCCGTAAATTATCCAGTGAAGGAGCCCGCGGTCCTTCGTCTCTCAGCTGCATTCCTGTTGTCATCCCGTCGTACCACCATGTTCCTTTCTTTGGGCTATCCATTGTATCCAACAACTTGAACAAGAATCTCAAGTCGTGAAGAACATACTGCTATCACGTGAACAATGAACATCATAAACTTCGAACGCATTCAAGTTGGCGATGGCTGCCACACCAACAACACCGCGTACGAGGACAACAACTACTCCGGCAACGACACGAGTAGGTAACGCGCACGCAATCCAATCATCACCTCATTATTCAACCACAAGACGACATTCTCTTTACGGTGTTGAAGACCGAGTAATCATTGACCCTGGTTCTCGAATATGGAAGGTCGGCTTTAGTGGCGAAGGTCGGCCACGAGATGTATTCCTAGCAGACGCGAAATCAGGAGCATCATTGTGGAATCTTCATAGAGTGACTATCCCTGCGGAACGAGTCGAGGAGGAGAAGCTGCTGGAGGTAAAGCTCCAACGCTGTTTACGATCAGTATTCCATGAGTGAGTGGCGACGATCCTCAGTCAAGTACGTGGAAAGCTGATAGCCTATAAGCTCGCTACTAACAGATCCAAAGGCACGAAAAGTCATTGTGGTCGAGCATCCTTTGATGCCGCTCTACATCAAGGATATCGTTGCTCGAATCCTATTCGAAAACCATGTATCTTATCTCCTCTCCTCATTCATCTTGTTTTTGACCCGTGACTAGGTGCCCTCCATATCATATGCTTCGAGCCATTTACTCTCCCTCCTCGCGGTCGGACGAATCACAGGACTCGTACTTGACTGCGGTCATTTGGAATCTGTTGCCCTCCCCGTTAGTCGTTATCAAGGTCGGTCTACCTCTAATCAATTAACGATTATAAGATTTTCGCTGCCAGACCACTTTATTCTCACCTCAAAACGACACCGATAGCGGGCTTACGGCTGGCGTTCCATTTACGTGCCCTTCTCCTGCTTTTCGGAACATATATCCCACCTCCCACGTCGTTGAGTGCTGCCATCAGCATACCCTCCGCCAATCGTTCTACTCGCGTTCCCCAAGAAGTTTTGACCGACCTTGTAGTTGAGGAAATCAAGACCCGTTGTTGTTTCGTGGGAGATGTGCTCGGAACAGCCAACGCGCCGGAAACCTTCTCTGAGGAGGATAATGGCTCCGAGTTCGATGTTCCTCCAAGTGATACTAGCCAATCAGAGTCCGCCTTTTCTCATACGGGGCGCGAGAGTAACGTTTCCTCCCAGCCCGAATCGTCAGAGTTCTCGATCGTATCAAGCATCCATAGTGCTCTTCCAGAACACCCAAAGAACGAAGGTCACTTACAGGCCCTTGCAACAATGTATACTCGCCATTCGACAGCTACTGACCTTCGGATGCCGGTCATGCCGCCGCCTTCTCAGCAGACAGGGACAGGACGCGGAACCCTGGTCATCCCTGGCTGGATCCGGGAACGCGCCGCCGAGATGCTCTTTGAGGGTGGGGATGTCGACGAAAGCAGTCTCGCGGAGGTCATTCTGGATTCGCTTTTAAAGGCAAGTCCAAGTCGCTCTGCGTATAGGTTACTGAAGCAAACATAGCCCTGCAATAGGTCCCAGTTGACTTGCGAAAAACCCTCGCTTCCTCGATCCTCGTCAGTGGCGGGACCGCCATGCTTCCTGGCTTCATTCCTCGACTGCATGCCGAATTGCTTCGTGCGCTTTCTGCTCCTGAACAGAATCATGCGAAGCCGAAACAGCGACCTTTACCCCTATATGACCGATACGCGCCTCTTCGGCAACTTTTACCTTATTTTGCCATCCTGAACAACCCTTCTCCACCGCCACCGTTATCAGATCGAGCCCGCGCCAATGCGGGCAAGGCCCCTGCTTTTACACCCGCGACGTTGGCTTGGGTAGGAGGGTCACTGGCAGGGTACGTGAACATCCTTTCTACATCTCATCTGTATGTATAACATGAAAATCGTCGTTCGACAGAGCCTTGAAAACAGGAGGCGCCGAAATCGTACGTGAAAAGTGGGACGAGGCTAATGTGAATCAAGATCCCGATGAGAGTATGGACATCGCACCAGATTTCGAAGATCGGAGGGCAGAAAATATCTTGCCAGATTGGACGAGGACATCTTTACCCATTGGGGCACCCCCTGTCAATATACATGCGACAATACCGCTTCAGGGAACCGTTGGAGCGTAAATTTCGAAACATGGTTTTCATTGCAAAGATATATCTCTGTGTACACTATGTACATTACTGAGTTACATCGTCGTCTTGTCATTGGGGTCGTAAAATCTGTATGAAATGAATGGATGTGTGAGTGAACTGTGTCTGAGAGGGAAAAGAATGTGCGTCGTGAACGTGAATAAAGATACGAAGGAGGGAACGGGGATCCAACGCGTGGTGGAATTAAAAAAAGGTAGATGTGTGCGCCAAAATATCGCAAGCCCTGATTGAATAAAGAAAGTGGAGGTTGGGGGTTAAGAGATGGGATCCGAAATGCGAAGAGTCAGTTTGCTTCCAACCAGGGAAGCGGCAACACATTCCCAATCGCCTTCAGAGGCCACGGGATACAGAGTGCTGCTGTCGGAGTGGTGTGATTGCGAATGATTTAAAGTGTTGTCCGCCGTAATCGGCCGAACAAAAGAGATGGCGAAGTTGTCGGATAGCGGGATCCCTTCGAGCCCAACAAACTTGTTGTACAGCCGATATCGCAGGTCCTTGTAGGAAATCTCGCAAGGGACACGAAGGAGGATTATCGTGTCGTCATAACCGGCTTTGATTGTGAATTGTTGAGGAGCGGAGGAATTGCAGGAACTCGAAGTGGTGGATTTCGTGGGTGATGGGAAGAAAGGAATCGAAAGAGTTGATTGATCATCGGTGAGGTAGGGAGAAGTTCCAGGATGGTCTTCTATGATGATTTCCTGGGGCACATCAAAGCCAGGGACGGAAAATGACTCTGTGAACGAATGATCAGCACCGTAGGCAAGAGCAGAGCGTGTTGACTTACCAGCCAAGAAACCGTCGAGAATGTCATTGTCGGGATCAGACCATTCTTCATCGAATTCAGATATTGAAACAGGACAAGATACGACGCGCGACCTTCCTCTAGTCCTCGTTTGGGGCCGAGGACGAGGAGAACCGTCGTCGAAAGGCGAGCGAGGCAGGACACCTTCTACCGAACAATTTGTCTGGAACGATGCAATACTACTGATGGAGGCCCTATGAGAGAAGTCGGTGGGAGGCGCCGGCAGGTCTAGGTGCAGGCCTTCCAGGACATATGCGGCCGAGTCAACAGTCTGCCAGGACTGTCGGTCGTTGCGATTACCTAGGATTTTTCCATCAGTACGGGACAGAGGAAGAAGTGTTCTTAACTCACGCGAATTGGCGCTGTCATCGATGGATAACTGTTTGATGGCAGCTAGGGGAGGCGTCAAAAATATTACGCCGTGTCTATCTGGATTAAATCCCGAATTCCTGCCCCTCCGGCGAGGAGGCGTTGGAGTAGGGGGTACATCTTTATGAGATACCTCGCGGTCTTCTGGGAGAATTCCGAGCACAGACATCGGATTTTCGTCGTAAAGATTGGGCCTTGAATAAGGATCGTGGTTAAAGGCGATGGGCACTGTGTCTTCGACAATATCAGGTATAGTCGTAGCAACGTGAACTGGGCTTTCCAAGCTACCATCTGAAGGGGTCGAGGAGGGGTCACCCGATGATCCCGTAGAATATGCACGCCTGTGACGAGGTACGACAGATCCTGCGCTAGAGTCGGAGCTGTCTTTTCGAGTTCTCCTTGATTCTGTCATCGCTGGGGACCTCCCTCGAACAGTGCAGCGGCTCGGCGAAAAACCAGAGCTTGCAACTGAATCAGGATAATTTGGACTTTTGGTCGTGGAATTGGAGGATGAGAAGTATGTTGAAAAAATGCTGCTGGTTATGGATGTGCGAGATTTTGAGCTACCGTGTTTCTGCTTTCGCTCCTTTTCTGCGAGTTCGTAATCGCGTCGCCAGTATCCAAAGAAGTCGAGGACGATGCGCTCTCGCCTGAGGTCATCGATGAGGGCAGGGACATCATCTTTGAAAAGGGCTTCGACGAACGCCTTGAGTTCAGCGGCTCGTTGATCGATGGTTGCCTGTGTGGCGCGGAATACGGTGGCTTTCTTGGTGAGTGATGGGAGGCAATCCGTGACCTCGCGGGCGACAGAGTTTGGATCCGGACCGGGGGGTAAGGACTCCCATGAAGAGGCCTGATCTTGTAGGTAGAATCCGTTGCGTTTGACACCTTTGCCTCGAGCCAAACGTTGCCGCTTATCACGCGCTCTCTGGCGATACTCGATTTCGAGGGAGCTTTGGAAAAGCAAGCAATCTTCCCAACGCCTCCATATGTCATATTCAGTGTATGAACGACGGGACGACATGGACTGCTTGTCTCCAGTGAGGATAGGATGGATTCGCATCCCAAAACTGTAGCTTCCACCTAGAAAACGAATGGTTGGTTTCGAGGGGCATAATATTTTATTATCCATACCTTGCTTAGCGGCACCCAGCATCTCGATTACGAATTGGGACGGGGGTGGGCGATAGACGCCTCGTTTGTATGCCTGGAGAATCATCGTGAACATCTGGGCTTGGAGAGATAAATGAAGGATCTACATCTGTAGCTATTGGGTCATGGACTCCTCCCATCTGCGAGGTCATGAGTACCAAGTGAATATCGAACATTTCAGACTCACTAGATAGGAATTGGCCATCTTTGAAACGACGATTCAAAACGACTGGTGTGCTCTGGTGCTTGGTGGAGAGGGAGAGAAATGAGAGCGAACGAGATGGCGACATTTTGTGAGTCGCTCTTATTGTCTTGGGACTGCTATTGTCTTGAAATAGACTGATCGATCGTCGATCGTGAAGAGATCTCACCATTGTTGCCACGGTCATGTGATGTATATTTTATTCCCAGCGGCAGACACGCTACACCCACGCATCGATGCAACTTCATCCTCCTCACATGGATAGGATGCCTCCAGATACACAAGAACACGTCTTTGTGCGCATCTCAAATCGGTTCTCACTTGACCTACACTCATCGTTTCGCCTCCAGCGATCTTCCGAAGATGAATGGGAAGACGAAATTCCTGATACAAACGAACAATACCGAAAACTAGCCTCACTCAATAAGATGCCTCCAAGTCTACAGGAATACCTCGTGCGCATCTCAAATCGGTTCTCACTTTAACTTTCATCATTTCGCATCCAGCGGTCTCCCGGATATAAATGGGAAGACGTTCCTCAGACAGTTTCTGATACAAACGAACAAGATCGAAAACTAGCCCCATCTCCAGGTTCTACAGCCTCTATAAGCTCTCAACGCCTCAAAAACCCTGTAAGGAAGGGGGGCCGTCGAAAGGCCGCTATTGCTGCTTCTCCTTCGCCCAGGCCCTCTCCAGGTCCTGCGCCAAAGGGTACAAAGGCTCGACCTAGACTCCCCGAGGCCGAAGAGATCGTCCAGGGTGCTCTCGATGGTGCTACCTTCACTATAAAGTATGTCTTCGACATTTTCAGCACCGCCGTACACCTTCTACGGCGACCTCTCTACCTTATCGCTTTCTTCTGGCTGCTTGCCATCATCTTAGGCTACGTCTCCGATACCCTTCGCGGTGCCTTTGCCCCTCTCTGCTACTTGCCCGGTCTCCATTTGTTGCAAATATGTCGTCCGTTGGATCACCAGATGCCCGGCCAGAAGCCTCCACGCTGGGCAGACTATCCCAAACTAGTCGATACTCAAAGCGCCACATTCGAGCAGCTGCTTCACGAATCCATCGGCGGCTCCGGTCTGTCTTTGGAGATCAAGAAGGCAGAGATGGCTACCAGCGATCTGGTGACACTTGTTCGTGTCAGTAACCTAAAGTCAAAGGAAATGTTGGCGGACTCTTTGAGCGACTTTGTCGTGGATGCAAAGAAGACGGGAAGAGATTTGCACAAGCTCACCTCCAAGGTTGGCGGCGCAGTTGACAAGTAAGCATGTTCATTTCTGGTTCGACGCTGTCGTTTACATGACGCAACCTTTGAACAGAATCATGGCAGTCAACGACCATGCTCTTCACTCAATCGAAGCAGCTCATATCAAGGGATCAGCTCGAACCATGTCGAACATGTATGGGATTATGCCTTGGAGATCTTTGCGTGCGACGAACGCAATGGTTAAGCAGACGTTTGGCGAAGCCATGAACGTGCTCTCGACCGAGATGGAGCGACTCATCCTTGAGGCAGAACTTAATCTTGCCAACCTTGACAAGCTCGAAGAACGTCTCTCGACCTTGCACGACATTATATCACGAGAAGACTCGACCTTGACTTCCGAAAAAGCCGAATTATTATCTGAATTATGGACTAAATTAGGAGGGAACAAAAAGACATTGCGGAATTTTGAGGGTCACCTCCTTATGCTCAAGAACCTGGGGTCATATAGAAAGCAGGCCCTCGCACATGTCGTCGCTGCTTTGCATTCGCTGCAGTCCATGAGCAGCGATATGGAAGAGATTCGAGAGAGGGTTGCGGCACCTGAACTCACTGGTTCCAAAATACCTATCGAAGTTCATATGAACAGTATAAAGAGTGGTTTGGAGAGGCTCAAAGAAGGGAAGCTCAGAGCAAAGCGGTTGGAAGAAGACGCTATCCGGCGAGTCCTCTCCCTGGAGGAATGAAGGATGTTCGGGTGCGAAGGAGAGATTGGCGATGGATTCTGTTTTATGTATATACTAACTTTTGTTATCACAACCTATATATTTTGATACAAGTACGTCCAGCGCACATGTAGCTATAGATATAATTTAAAATATGTAAACGGAGTCGAGGATCTTCAAAGTGGCCACCCTGCAGAGGTTCGGAATCCGTAGGCAAGGAAGGCGACCAGTGGACCAATCCAATAAAGTTGGACCTGGCCTTTCAAAAGGCTTGCTAGCTGGAGAAAAGAGGCGAAAAAAAAACTCTTACAAGGACAACAGCCAACATATTTGTTACACAGGTCACGATGCGCATAAAAATCATGAAGTCGGACGATGGAGAATATCATCGAGAAGTTCGGCGACCTTTTTGCGTGCTTCTTTCGTTTCCTCTCGGACAATTTTAAGCTCTGCGTCACGTCGATGGGCCAATTGAGCTTCGTCCGAAAGAAGCAGTAGGAGCTTCATGGAGTGCGTGATGGAGAGCAGAGAATTCGCAGCGCGTACCTGTGATTGGCTGCCGTCAATCTTGAAAGAGGCCCAGGCTGAGGTGCGTACCATGGATTCAGCGCGGGATTGTGCTTGGAACGATTCTTGTGCAATACGAAATTTATCCTTGTCTCCGATCTACCGGTGCAGCCGCATCAGTGGAGGGCGAGGAAGGTGAGGACGTAATAGCCGACTACTCACAGAGGCTAAACTGACGAGATCGACCATGCCATCGACCAGCGTTTCGACTTCCAAGTCTACGCGTTTGTTCCATTCTTCTTCGATGGAGTCAAGATATTCGGAGGAGTTCTGTTCCAGAAGAGCTTGGGGGACATTTCTGCGCTGAGTTAGTTTCGCGGATGGCAAGGCCGATGGACGGGAGACATCGGTTTGCGGGATTTCCGACATTGCATGCAGTCGAAGTTGGGGGACCGCCGTCCGGTGTTTGCCGTTTCACAAGCACGTGATTTACACGAGACCTATAATGAGCGCGCGACTCACTTTACATAAGTTTCTGCCTGTTTCTCATCCTCCAGCATCATGAGCGACAAAAGTTACAGCTATACTGGTAGTGGTACTAACGACCGGGTCTGAATTCTTTCCCTCTCGACTAGATTGCTTACGTATGCATATCTTCAGGGTAACCACTACTGCAGTCGTGAGGATAACGCCACTGGTAGTTCCGGATATCACTACTCTAACACGTCAGTATCCATTGATGTAGCGCTTTCCAAACTCATATCGGCTTCAGGGATGGTAGCTACTATTACCAAAACACCGACGGATCCAAGTACTACAACAGCGGTGATGGCTACTCGAAGTATACATCCTCCAGTGAAGAGTCTAAGACGTCTACCAACTCTGGGTCCTCTAAGAAATGATCCTCCAGATACGGCGAATCCTAGACCCGTCGATTTATCGTGTGTTTTGGCAATTTACAATGATATGTGTTCAAGTACAATAAAAACAGCATCTTTGAAAGTAGTCGGAGACGATTGACTCCGTCGCTGGTCTCTCAAACAGCATACGGTCACTCAGTGTTCGACTTTAGCCATCGACGTGAAAC
>Ga0307516_10007288_pt1 | contig 12726 bp, 3 predicted proteins | sample 19_EM_MG_FD_203310 | JGI IMG/M metagenome (GOLD analysis project Ga0307516, IMG submission 203310) | Populus trichocarpa ectomycorrhiza microbial communities from riparian zone in the Pacific Northwest, United States - 19_EM | ecosystem: Host-associated > Plants > Roots > Unclassified | place... | reverse complement strand
GGTGCTTTTAATTCAAGCATCCCAAAAAGTCACTTTGCTAAAGAACGGAAGTATATAAGAATACATTAACGTATATCATGGTCCACGGTTGGACTCCCTCGTCCTTTTCAAATAGAAGCCCTTTCCAAGGTTTTAATATTGTTTTTTTATTATTATTATTAATGTGGGTATTCGGTTACCTTGCGTATACCTCGACTAATCCCATGAATTTTGAAGTTAACGACTATATAAACCTCTAATTGTCATCATATTAATAATCACAAGGCTCGAACCTGAATTTAATATTGTTTTTACTCAAGGAGAAAACCTCTCTTGATGATTTTCCTATATTGGTTTTTAACTAAGTCAGATGTCTTTCAACTAAATTGTTAGAGATTATTCGGTAGTGTCGCCAAACACACGATTCATGGTTTAAAACGCAGCAAAATTCATAGGCAAACAAACACTTGTTTTTCCGAGAGTATTTAAGAATATGGTAGTAATTGTATTTTTAAAATATTTTTTTGTTTAAAAATATATTAAAATAACATTTTATTATTATTTTAAAAAAATTAATTTCGACATTAATATATTAAAATAATATAAAAAAATAATATTTTTTCATAAAATAAAGTTTGAAATACAATTCTAAATAGCGCAAGTCTTATAGACTTATACAAACTACTATAGATGTATTTAAAAAAAAAAGATTTTTCATGACCTCTAATTAAACCCATATAATAACTTTGAACGAGAAGTTTAAATTACTTGCACAAGTGCATAGTGAAATTTGTTGAGGATGTATGTTTGAAAGGATTGTATCAGATTTTTTTTATAGTATTTTTTTTAGATTTATTAAAAAAATATTTTTAATATTAACATATAAATTTATTTTTTAAAATAATTAAACTTTTAGAAAACATAGACAAAATGAAAGGACAGTACAAGCCATTAAACCCATGGCTCCACCACTGAACGGTCAAGACTGGTGCGAGCCGAGAAAAGAACAGAAAGGGTGGACTTTTAGCTCGCACCCAAAAGGAGTCAGAGAGCAAAGTGTCTGTTTTGGGAAAAGACACAGACAGCCTTTGCAACGGACCCGGCAAAATCACCAAAGCCCATCCATTGTTCATTATCGTTTCTTCCGAAAAAGACACTATCCACATTTATACTTTGTTCGAAAATGAGAAGTCCAGAAGCAAGGAAAAACAAAAAGGTGAGAACTAGATTGTTTTTTTTCCAAGGAAGATATGAATCTAACGATGCCGTTAGACACTGACGTTAGGATTTAAGACTAGTAAATAGCCACTTCAACCGTAGTTATCACTTGGTTCGAAATTGATTTGTAAAACGATTTACATCATTGAATTAACTTACATGTTATCAGGTAAATTTAGATTAATTTTTTTTTATTAAACTACTAATTTTTTTTTAATATAATCGGGTTTGGTCAGGGAATCAGGACCACATCCATTAGTTGTCGCTCAAATCAATATTTTGCCCTCTTTAACCTAAAATAAAGTACAAATCAAACTTCCAAGTACTAAATCTTTTTATCCAACTTACCGGGCAAGATGTAACTACCTGAACTGCGATTTTTCTTCCTTTTCTTATTATTTCGTCTGTATTTGTTAACCAGATGTATACATCTGATGTTTTTTAAGAATATTTTTTAATTAAAAAATGTTAAAATATTAATTTTTTTATTTTTAACATAATATATCAAATTCATTTAAAAACAATATAAAATACATTAATTTTGATGTTTTTAAATAAAAAATATTTTATAGCCAAAATAAACACTTATAACGAGGTAACTGGTGCACTGGAAAATTTAACAAGTCATTCACAACTGGCATCGGTTGACACGAGAGCAGAGGGCATTGCAACATTATCATGCGCCTGTCTTTCCACTTCACGACGTCAAAGCACCCTTCAGGTTAATTTGCAAATCTCACCATATTACTCCGTTAACTTTTTTCTGACACCTGAGCTTACTCTTTTGTACTAAAAACTAAAAAGTAAGAACCTCGTTTTTTCTTATACTAAGATTAAAAATAATTTTTTATTATAAAAAGTAGACTTAATTTGATATCAAAAACTCATAACCCATAAAATAAAATTTACTGAAAATTCAATCAAGTTAATTTTAAAAAATAAAATTATGAAAAATATATAAATTTAAAATACTTGACAAAAAAAATACCAATAAAAAGAATAAAAAACAATAGAGATCAAATTTCCATCAACAACCTCACCGGAAGATCCCAGGGAGTTTTTCAGATTTGAAAAAAATAGAACTGGACAATCAATTTCAAAACTAGCTGCACGGTCCAAACCCAGAATTTTTTGGTGATTTTTCAAGCCTTGAGGTGCTTCAGGTTCGGGGAAACAACTCCACGTTTGAGCTTCCTAAAAATCTTGGCTGGAATGGGAAGGTGATGATGCTGGATGTGCCTATTAATCAATCAACAGGATTGGTTCCGCGGGGTTTATGCAAATGAGGGAAATTGACCAAAATTTAGAATTATGTCCTTGACCAAAATTAGATCCCTCGTTATCAAGTTTAAAACTTATAAGAAACATTCATAGCACAATGAAAACACATTTATGGCAAATGTCAAAAATAATTGGTGAGTTAAAAGATGTGTTCTGTGATTAATAGCACACAAACATCTAAGAGAGGTGAATTGGATATGCAATATAAAACTATAAATATAAATAACAATTATCTAATAACATACAATTTTAAACACTCAACTAAATATAAAAACAATAAACAATATAAATGTGGTGATTAAAGAGTGAGAGTTTAGAGATATTGCACTAAGATTTATAGAGGTTCAGTAAACTACCTACATCTCTTCTTGAATTTTTGTTTAAAAGTTTCACTATCATACACCAGTATTCTTAGCAGGTGAAACCAAACCGTTATACAATCTTTTTACGGGTACAAGATCAGACCCATTCTTTTTGCGAGCTTATGATCAAACCATTATCCTTGATCTTTTTACGGGCTAAAAACTATAAATCCTTTCATTAATGCTTGTTGAATGACAAGTATTAAACCACTTATAATTTTGTCTCTGAGAGACTTACACAAGTGTTTAGACTATCACTTACTCTTTTCATAATATATTGTTTTAGTAAAGTTGATTGGAATAACAATCAGACTCTTTGTGAGAATTTTTTTTTAATCCATACATAACCTTGTTTTTTAATGATTACAGGTGAAATAAGGATATTATAAGTTTTTTTAGAGGGAGTATGCTTAGATTTTTATCTTAGAGGTTCTGCACTTATTTTGGGCAGGTAAAATGTTGTTTATATGCCTAGAAAAGAAACTAACTGTTAGACACGGTTTTTTACCCGTTAGCATAATTAGTCAGACCCTTTTAGAATAGGTCAAACTATTTTGAAGAACTCTAATAGTTTCTAAATTCTTTCTAGAAATGAACTAGCTGTTTTGAGAAACAACTAGACCAGTTTGAGAAATAACCTAATCGTTTCTCAAAATAGTTGGATTGTTTTGACTATTGCCTTGCCATTTTTCAGACAATGAGATTGTTTTGGTTATTGTCCATATTTTTTTGTGTTTTGATTTTTTTTTTGTTTTTTTTATATATATATATAAGGTATCCTAAACAAGTCTAATGTTATTAGGCAAAACTCTCCTTTTTTGTAAAACTTATTCCCTTTTTGCTTAGAATTTTTGTTTGAAAGATTCTCCCCCTTAAAAAAAAAAATTGGCATCAAAATATTAAAACCTTTTTCCACTCCTTTAACTACTAGTTGGGTGATTCTTGTTTTTTTTTTTAATTGATTAGAGTGAGTAAGCGAGGTAGTATTTAATATTATGATAATAGTTATTTTTTAAAATATTTTTATGATTGAAAATGTATCAAAATAATTTTTTAAATTTTATTTTTGATATTAGCATATTAAAATGATTTTAAAATACAAAAAAATATTTTTTAAAAAAAATTATATTTTTTTTATAAAATAATTTTTGAACTGTGTTCCCAGTATGGCACGAGTATGCCTGGCCCAAACAATGGTAATATACAAAAAAGTTTCGGAAAACCTTTTAATTTATGAATATGAATTAATTTATAATTAATTGGCGCTAACTTCACCTTCACAGTGCCCTGATATGATCTCCTGCCAACTAGTTGCTTTGAAGAGTTGATGAAAGGGAAAATCTATCACCGTAATAATTGTGTGGTTGAACATTTACAGTGGAGTGCGTTGAAAAGTTATTTTTCCTATCTATATATTAATTTTCTACATTTTAATTTTTTTTATTCAGCGATAAATAAACTAGTTTAAACTAAAATCACCTGGTAGCTCCTTTACTGCAATGAATTCCGATATGATTTTTCATTGCTGGTAACTAATATATTTGGTTTAATCAATCTAGAACATGAATATTCAATAATATCTTTGTTTTTTTTATTCAATGGTCTTGATATTCTCGAGCCAGACTATGTAATAATATATAAATAAGGCATATTAATAATTTGTTGCTAGGAGCATCAAGTTCCTCGAGCGAGTTGGCTAGGAATTTTGTAGCCAGGGAACTTGTTGGTTATGCAAAAACGAAATGTTAATTGTTTATTTTGAGATTTGGTTCGGCTGAGGAAGACATCGTCTTGCTGGAAAGCATTGCTTGTGAACTTCAATGGACATCACCCAGACGTTACAAAAATTCGTTAAAGAACCTAATTATAGCAACATGTAATTAAATGTCAGTTGCAAAAATTGGTTGGTCTGCTAGCCCTCCATGGAAGAGGTTGTTTGATGTGAGTTTTTTATCTTTCTAAATTTAAAAGAAATTTCCAATATAAAATTGAAGTTATAAGTTAATCGATTTTAACTATTTCAACTAAAAAAATAACTAGATAATTAAAACAATTTAAATGTAAAATAAACTCAACAATTTAAAAAAATAAATATTTATATTCACAGAGTAATTAATATTCTAACTACATCCATAAATTGAAACTTCTAGAAAATAGAATATCTTTTTGATATTTTTGGTTTATGAAATTGAAATTATAAATTTATTAATTACAAAAATAATTACAAGTCTACTTGATTATCACTTACTATTCTATTACTTATTTTTATTAGTCTAGAATTACATGCATACTTGGTAAACAAGTTTTGAAGATCCTGGGAATTTAGATTAAACCACGATGCAGTTGTTGTTATTGTTTTGTTGAGTTGTTATCTTTAATTTCCTTACCCCCTTCTCTAAATAGAAAAATTCAAGATAACTTCTAGTAACTATCCAATCAACTTATTCAAGGTAACTTGGAGTAATTATCCACTCAATTTATTCAAGATAACTTCAAGTAATTATTTACTCATCATATTTAAGATAACTATCTATTTAATTTTTGTTTTAAGAATCTCGTACCATGTAAATTTTTTATATATTTCATTTGCTATTTAAGTTCGAATCTGAATTTTATCAAGTGTAATTTGTTATCAGGCTAGGCATGCTTTTTCTCTCTTTTTATCAATTTTAGTATATAACAAGGTCATACTCTTGGTATGGCTCTGTGCATGCCTTTTGGTTCTTTGACCCAATGGGGTTAGCTCCTAGCTACTTACAAGCACATGGGAGTGTCAATAAAAAAGCCATGAATTCAATTGTGGTCAGGCTAAATCACAACAGAGATATTCTCTGGGACATTAATGGAATGAACTCCGAAGTACACTGAAGAGGAGTTTATTAGACATGAGACCTCCTCCCACGAGGCACCATGCATAGTAACTGTAGCCTCCAAGCACTTGAAAGCATCAAGGAGAGGATTCTCAACCTTTATCACCAGATATGGAGAGCCCCAATCATCGAAATAGTTCTCCTGCTGCATGTTAAAGCAAAGATCTTTATTCCCAAAACCATCCACTTAGATATATTCGTCTAACGCAGAATTCCTACTAATCCCTTCATAAGGAGAATATGAATAAGTTCTCCAAAAAAGTGCGTTAACATCTGGGTAAACAGGAATAAATGCTTGTCTTCGCCGCACAACTTGGGTGGCTCTCAAATTATCGAAGTAATACTTAAGAAGTTAGAAGAATTTCACGTCCACTTTAGGTGTTTTTAATTCAAGTATAAAGCTGCCCCAAAAAGCCACTTTGCTGAAGAACCAAAGCATATAAGAATACATTAACATTTATCAAAGTCTACGGCTGGACTCGTCGTTTTCAAATATAACCCCTTTCCAGGATATTGGGGCAGTTTGTGTGCGTATTGACTAATTTTACAGGTCCTGAAATTAACGATCATGTAAATCTCTAAAGGTTTAGATGTTTGTGGAACTCAAACTGGTGATCTCTAGTGAACAAACTCAGAACCTGATCAATTAAATTACATCCCATAAATTTTTTTGTTATGTTGTTAAACAATTTTTAAGTGCTTGGATTCATTTATTTTCATGGTAAAAAATAAAAATTGTTATCCAGGCCAAAAAGAATTATTAGTGCAGCCCAACACTAGATTGGTAGAGATTATGTGGTATTGCGACCAAACATTCTATAATGGTTTAAAACGTAGCAAAATTTATAGGCAACTGTACACTTAAATTTCCAAGAATATTTAAAAATATAATAATTGTTGGTTTTTAAATTGTTTTTTATATTTTTTTTAAATTAGTTTTAATTAAATCTAAAACAAATGCACTTCTAGCTAATTTTTTTTTTATTAACGTGGGTGTTCGGGCCAGCTTGCGCATATCTCGACTAATCTCACGGGTCATAAAGTTAATAATCATGTAAACCTCCAGTGGTCATCATATTAGTAACCACAAGGCTTGAACTTGAGACCACAAGAAAAACAAACTCATTGGTCCCAAGCTTTTACCACTAGATTACTTCTAACTAAATTCTACATGGTTGGTTGTGCGGTCAATCAAGCGGTTGGTTATCCTATTAAACAACTTCTTAGTATTTGAAATTTAAAAATATAATTTGAAAATACAAATACACTTCTACGTTTTTTTTTCTTTTGAAATGCAATTTAAAATACGTAATCAAAACCGGCAATCACTTCCTTGTTCCGTCTTATACAAACTAGATGTGTTTAAGAAAAAAATATTTTTTTCAAATAAAATCAAAATCAAACCAAATCACTCGTATCAATGAATAAAAAAAATTGTTGAGGGAATAGATAAAGATATTATTTGTATTATTAGTTGTTTTTAAAAATATTTTTTATTTTAAAATATTTTTTATTTATTTTTAATATAAACACACAAAAATAATCTATATATATAATAGTTTTAAAATAAAAAAGAAATATATTTTTTAAAACACTGCCAACTACGTTGCCAAACATGATCAAAATGAAAGGACAGTACAAGCCATTAAACCCATGGCTCCACCACTGAACGGTCAAGATTGGTGTAAGGCGAGAAAAGGACAGAAGGGGTGGACTTTTGCCTCACACCCAAAAGGAGTCAGAGAGAAAACTGTCTGTTTTGGGAAAAGACACAGACAGCCTTTGCAATGGACCCAACAAAATCACCAAAGCCCATCCTTTGTTCATTATCGTTTCTTCCGAGAACGACACTATCCACAATATTGAGGTTTGATATTTTATCGCGTCTGAAATTGAAATAGAAATTGTTTTTTATTTAAAAATATATTAAAATAATAAATTTTTATTATTTTTAATATAAGTATATTTAAAATATTTAAAAACATTAAAAAAATAATTTAAAACTCAAAAATAAAAAAATTTAAAACCCAAAATGGCCTCACATGTCAACTCATAACTTAGCCGACCTGGAACCAAGATCGATTTAGATGGAAAAAATAGAAAGAAAAAAAAACTTGGCTAACCTAGCCAAAAATCTAAGTTAACCCGATGACTCGATAGACCTGTTAACTTTTAAAAAAATCTTTTTAGAATTAAAACGATGTCATTTTAATTTAAAAAAACACACTGGATTGAATCATTTGTATTTTTTTAAATGATCAAAAACCATTTTTTTAAAAAAAGAAGTCATTGGGTAAAGTCTGAGTTGATCAGTGCCTTATGTAACATGAATTTCAAGTTCTAGATGGAATAACTAAGTTAACCAAGTTATTCCAGATTTTATTGTTATGTTTTTAATATGGTCTTGCATTGTTGTTGAATATTAGTTTTACATTTTGCTTTGATGAATTTATTATTATAATTCTTTTTCTCATTATTCCATCTTTGAATTTCGATTTATAGATTATTTATTAAAAAAGAATAGAATAATTATAGTATTTCACAGGCCGAGTTACGTCTCAAATTTCTCAACGAAATCTTGCTCCTGTAAGATATATTTACGTGCTATATTTTTTTTTTTTTGTTAAATTGACGGAATTTATTTCAAAATCCTTTTCTTGGTTTATAAAGTCAGTCAGTCCATGGAAGACAAGCTGAAGGTCTAACTCCGTTAATAGATGGACTTACATTTCTGAGCCATGTAAAAAAATCGACCAATGGAAGCTAAATTACTGTTACTGTGAAATCTTAAACGTACAAAGTGGGACCCTAGCCATGATAGCAGGTGTGGTAGGGTCCAAGGCACACTAAACTCATGCAACCTCTACTAACTTTCTTAGATTTTTTTATTGATTCAAGTTTGATACTGCCAGAGCCAGTCATCGATTGCATACTCTACTTATTATAGCCTGCCATATCCCTGTTTGATTGAACGTAGCCAATTGTACCAAATACACTAGACTTCTACCTTTCCTTCTTCGCTACATTCTCCGCTGAAGAAAAGAGGCAAAAAAAAGCTTGACAAAATGAGAACATTTCTGTGCTTTTTTCTTTTACTAGTATTATTGTTCGCTCCTTGCAGTGGATACAGTGATCTTGAAGTCCTCTTGAAGCTGAAAACCTCCATGTATGGACATAATGGCACTGGCCTTCAAGATTGGGTGGCTTCTCCAGCATCTCCCACAGCTCACTGTTACTTCTCTGGAGTCACGTGTGATGAGGACTCGCGTGTGGTGTCTCTAAACGTGTCGTTTAGACATCTTCCTGGTTCAATTCCTCCAGAGATTGGGCTGTTGAACAAGCTTGTGAATCTTACTCTGTCAGGTAATAATCTCACGGGGGGATTTCCAGTGGAGATAGCCATGCTGACATCTCTCAGGATTTTGAATATTTCCAACAATGTTATTGCTGGGAATTTCCCCGGAAAAATCACTCTTGGCATGGCACTGCTTGAGGTTCTTGATGTTTACAACAATAATTTTACGGGTGCATTGCCAACTGAAATTGTAAAGCTGAAAAATCTCAAGCATGTTCATCTTGGAGGGAATTTCTTTTCTGGTACAATACCGGAGGAGTACTCGGAGATTTTGAGCTTGGAGTACTTGGGCTTGAATGGTAATGCGCTTTCAGGCAAAGTACCTTCAAGCTTGTCCAGGTTGAAGAATCTTAAGAGCTTGTGCGTTGGGTACTTTAACCGTTATGAGGGGAGTATTCCACCTGAATTTGGGTCATTAAGTAATCTTGAACTTCTTGACATGGCTTCCTGTAACCTTGACGGTGAGATTCCTTCCGCTTTAAGTCAATTAACCCATCTGCATTCGTTGTTTCTTCAAGTCAATAATCTCACTGGCCATATCCCTCCTGAATTATCTGGTCTAATTAGCTTGAAATCACTGGATCTTTCGATAAACAACCTCACTGGGGAGATACCAGAGAGTTTTTCAGATTTGAAAAACATAGAACTGATCAATCTCTTTCAAAACAAGCTGCACGGTCCAATCCCAGAATTTTTTGGTGATTTTCCGAACCTTGAGGTGCTTCAGGTTTGGGGCAACAACTTCACTTTTGAGCTTCCTCAAAATCTTGGCCGGAATGGGAAGCTGATGATGCTGGATGTGTCTATTAATCACTTAACTGGATTGGTCCCGCGGGATTTATGCAAAGGAGGGAAATTGACGACGTTGATTCTCATGAACAATTTCTTCCTTGGATCGCTTCCTGATGAAATTGGCCAGTGCAAGTCCTTGCTCAAAATCCGAATAATGAATAATATGTTTTCAGGAACTATCCCTGCTGGGATATTTAATTTGCCTTTGGCGACACTTGTTGAGTTGAGCAATAACCTTTTCTCTGGCGAGCTTCCACCAGAGATTTCAGGAGATGCACTAGGCCTTTTATCAGTTTCTAACAATCGGATCACAGGTAAAATCCCGCCTGCTATTGGGAATCTGAAGAACTTGCAGACTCTGTCACTGGACACGAACAGACTTTCTGGTGAAATTCCTGAAGAAATCTGGGGACTGAAGTCCCTCACCAAGATCAACATCCGTGCTAACAACATCAGAGGTGAAATCCCAGCTTCGATTTCCCACTGCACATCACTTACATCCGTTGATTTCAGTCAAAACAGCCTCAGTGGGGAGATTCCTAAGAAGATTGCCAAACTGAACGATTTGAGCTTTCTTGATCTCTCTCGAAATCAACTCACTGGTCAACTACCAGGTGAAATTGGATACATGAGAAGCCTTACATCCCTTAATCTCTCATACAACAATTTATTTGGCAGGATCCCTTCTGCCGGCCAATTCCTGGCGTTCAATGACAGTTCATTTCTCGGAAATCCAAATCTCTGTGCAGCGAGAAATAATACTTGCTCCTTCGGTGATCATGGCCATAGGGGGGGGTCTTTTAGTACTTCAAAGCTAATAATCACTGTCATTGCACTCGTCACTGTTTTGCTGTTAATAGTTGTGACGGTTTACAGATTGAGAAAGAAGAGGCTGCAGAAATCACGGGCCTGGAAGCTCACTGCATTCCAAAGGCTCGACTTCAAGGCAGAGGACGTGCTTGAGTGCTTGAAAGAGGAAAACATTATAGGCAAAGGTGGTGCTGGTATTGTCTACCGTGGGTCAATGCCAGAGGGTGTTGATCATGTAGCTATCAAACGACTTGTTGGTCGAGGCAGCGGAAGAAGTGATCATGGCTTCTCGGCTGAGATTCAAACTCTTGGAAGAATCAGGCACCGAAATATTGTAAGGCTGTTGGGGTACGTATCGAATAAGGATACCAACTTGCTATTGTATGAATACATGCCTAATGGAAGCTTAGGGGAGCTTTTGCATGGTTCAAAGGGAGGCCATTTGCAGTGGGAGACTAGATACAGAATTGCTGTGGAGGCTGCTAAGGGACTCTGTTATCTTCACCACGATTGCTCGCCTTTGATTATACATAGGGATGTTAAGTCCAATAACATATTACTTGATTCCGATTTTGAGGCTCATGTTGCTGATTTTGGTCTCGCTAAGTTCTTACAAGATGCAGGCTCATCAGAGTGCATGTCCTCCGTTGCTGGCTCCTATGGTTACATTGCTCCAGGTCTGTGATGTTCATAATTAAATTACTAATTCTCTTACTTTATTAGCTTATTATGCATGTTTTGACACCATTGCATATGAGCCTGTAGATCCAACAGTTGAGATTTTTTCTGTAGGTCATTAGAGAAAAGATTCAGTAAGATTGAACACAATTGTTTATGTTCATTTACAATAGTCACAGCTTTTAGACAAGCCTTTTGAATTCAATGCAACTACCTAAGATTTGGAGTAAAGGCTCCTTTACTAACATCTCTGATTGGTCTGATGTGCTACAGAGTACGCATACACACTGAAAGTGGACGAAAAGAGTGATGTTTACAGTTTTGGTGTTGTGCTGCTGGAGCTGATAGCAGGGAGAAAGCCAGTCGGGGAGTTTGGAGATGGGGTGGACATCGTGAGGTGGGTCAGGAAGACCACATCAGAACTCTCTCAGCCATCTGATGCAGCTACAGTCTTGGCAGTTGTGGACCCCAGGCTTAGTGGGTACCCACTTGCAGGTGTCATTCACTTGTTTAAGATAGCTATGCTGTGTGTTAAAGATGAGAGCTCAGCCAGGCCCACCATGAGGGAAGTTGTTCACATGCTCACCAATCCTCCACAATCTGCCCCCAGCCTACTCGCCCTTTAGACTTATCTTGATGCGCATGCGCTCGACTCTTGACTAATGTTTCTGGACGAATAAAAGCATATAACCAAATTGTAATAATTTTGTGGCGAAATGGTCGGTAACACGGATTTCGCTGGTGTAAAAATGTCATGTTATGTGTTGGTGTTAGCTGATTTTCTATGCTTCGCTGGGTTATGAGTTGATTTATTGGGTCATTTGAGTTTGATTGGTTAATTTGAAAAAAATACGTGGCCTTTTAAAGGTTATTGTAGATACAGGACACGCACGTCATCTAAAGAGTTTTGGGCCATCAGAAGGTTCATTGGGTCTACAATGTTGTTGGTATCAACATAGTGGTCTATTAATTAGGGTTTTTTAAGAGACTGTTTGATAACAGAAGTAAATCGTGTTTTTAAAAAATTTAAAACTTTTTTTTGTAAAAATATTATTTGAAAAGTCACAATAACCTCGTCATCTCTTCGAGGATCCAATCGAGGAACCGGTGGATTTGAGAACGAGCTGGAGTTGGGATTGGAATTGGGCCGCAGTCTAGTTTGGCGAGTGAGCTTCATACTCGTTCAAAATCAGGCCTTTTCCTCTTCTTATGCTCTTGGAGAATTGTAACGAGGGTCAACGAGGCATGGACAATCAACTAGTTTCTGGAAACGAAAAACAATGATGATGTGAGGTTTGGAATTGAGATCAAGTGAAACGATCAAAATGATTAGGAGAATCGTGCCTTTTTCTCTGTTGGGCTCGACAATTAACATGACCAA